>Ga0255765_1001562_pt1 | contig 28015 bp, 25 predicted proteins | sample 041ome_8_FD_179965 | JGI IMG/M metagenome (GOLD analysis project Ga0255765, IMG submission 179965) | Coastal salt marsh microbial communities from the Groves Creek Marsh, Skidaway Island, Georgia - 041407BS metaG (version 2) | ecosystem: Environmental > Aquatic > Marine > Intertidal zone > Salt...
TTGCTCCACTTTTCGACCATTTTGGCTTCGTGACCGTTAGGCTTCTTGATGGCAACGGGAAGCCATTTGTTGATCATGCGCTTGAGCTTGCGCTCTCTCAACCACTCGCCCAAGTGAATGCCGATAGCAAAAGGAAAAGTGATGATGATGATGGCCTTGTTGATGAGGTTCTGGTTTTTGAAGTTCATGGTGTTAGCTTAGTGTTTTTGGGTTAGTTGTAAAGATTTATTTTGATTTTTTAAAGACTACCTTGCCAGCTTCTGCGGTGGCGGCCCAGTCGATAGGGTTTGCCTCGCGCTTCTCTTGGCACTCGTCGTTCCACTTGGCTTGACTGGCTCTTGCGGATTGAAGTCTCTTGTAGTAGTTGCTTGTCTTGGTTGCTTTCATGGTGGAAGTATACTTGATTTTTTGGGGGTTCGTAAAGAAAAAAAGAATTTATTTTTTTTCATTAGTAAATGCTGGCTCTTAGCTTAATGACTGGCACCAACTCTTTGGCTGGTGTTTGGTTTTGCGTGTGTTGCTCAAGTGCGCTTTGAGCTTCTTCCACCCACCTTGCAACAGGCAGGTGAGTCATGGCTGATACCATTACTGAGTCAGCGTTTAATGTACCGTGTGCATTTGTGAAGTAAAAGCAACCGCTGCCGTTACCGCCTTCTATCTCAAGCCCAAGGTGGGAAATTGCTTTGTTAATTCTTGCTCTCATATCTGGATAGAGCATGAAGCAACGAGCCCACAATTAAAAGCTTTTTTTTGCATAAAATGCATTTTTATTTAGGGGAGGGGTTTTTTGAAAGTTTTTGACTTTTGCACTTGACACACAAAGCGCGGGGGGTGGTGAACACTATAAGTAAACTTTTTTTATAACTAATGGGGGATGCGCCATATAATAAAATATAGCTACATGTTTAAAAGCGTGTAATAAATAAAAACAAATGGCAAAAGAAAACAGCTTATTGTTGGGTCATATAGAATTAACTCCTAAGCAAAAGGAATTTTATGATATAATGACGGATGAGAAAACGCGGATTGTGTTTTTGGGAGGGCCAGCGGGAACAGCGAAGACGTTTCTTTCTGTTTATTCTGCTTTGGATTTATATAATAATGACAAAAACTTAAAAATATTGTATTTACGTAGTGTTGTGGAGAGTGCGGATAGGGGGATAGGTTTTCTGAAAGGAGATATGGATGATAAGTTTGGGCCATATATGGCACCGCTTTTAGATAAGATTGATGAGTTATTGAATAAGCCAGAGAAAGAGCAATTAAAAAACAAAAGGGTACTGGAAGCAGAGCCGATTAACTTTTTGCGCGGATGTACATGGAGGGATAAGGTAGTTATTGTTGATGAGGCTCAGAATATGAGTGTGCGTGAATTGACTACTGTTTTGACTAGGATAGGTCGTGGTGCGAAGTTATTTATATGTGGAGATAGTTTGCAGAGTGACATTAGGAGTAGTGGTTTTGATAAGTTGAAGAATTTATTTAAAGATAGTGTTAGTTCCAAAAAAGGGGTGTATAGTGTAGAATTTGGTAAAGAAGATGTGATAAGAGATAAAATTATCAGTTATCTTGTAGAAAAAATTGAATTATTAGCCCCAAAACAATAAAATTTGATATGAATAAAGTTTTCTGTTCTTCCTGCGGCCACAAAAATGTGTATGAAGTGGTCAAACCAAAATTTTGTGCGGCGTGTGGCACTCAAATTGGAGTTGTTGCGGCTACTCCAGCGAAAAGAGAAGTGGTAGCAGAGATTGAATATGAAGAAGAGACTCCTCGCTCTTTTGATTTACGGAGATTAAAAAACGATATTGTGGCTGAAGCTAATACAAACAAAACAACATTAACAGACTTATGGAAATCTGCTACTCCTGAAGATGCTAGCAGGGGGAATTTTTCTAGGCCAGCGCCCAACTTACCTGATGGTGAGGCAATGATTAAACAAAGCCAAGCAGATTGTGCATCTTCTAGAGTTCAAGATATTGATGGATAAAAGGTATGAAGACCTTGTTCCAGAAATTGAAGAGCTTTTAAATAGATATAGATCTAAGTGGCAACTTAACTCCATAGCTTGGTTGGATTATGATGATGTTTGTCAGATAATCCGCACTCATATCTATAAAAAGTGGCATTTGTGGGATCAGAAGAGAGCATTTAAGCCTTGGGCTTCTATGTTGATTAGTAATCAGATAAAGAATCTGATAAGGAATCACTATGGAAACTTTGCAAAGCCGTGTTTGCGGTGTTCCTTTTATTTGGGGGGAGATGAGTGTGGTTTTACAAAGAGTAGAGAGCAGGATGAAGAGTGTGAGGATTTTGCTAAATGGAAGAATAAAAAACAAAATGCTTTCAACTTAAAAATGCCAGTATCTTTGGATTCATTAATATCTGTTAAAGATAGAATAAATGAAGATGAGTTAGACTATGATAAGAAAGTGGGCAAGATACATGATTTAGTAATGGATCAATTAAATGAAAAGCACAAAGAAATATATAAGCTTTTGTTTATAGACCATGAAGATGAAGTGAAGGTGGCTAAGAAGTTTGGATTTAAGAGAGATACAAGTAAAAGAAAAACACCTAGATACAAACAAATAAACAATCTCAAGAAGAAGTTTTATAATATAGCAATAAAGGTGATAAAAGAGGAGGATTTATAATGATATACGATTTAACAGAGGAGCAGAAAGAGGAGATTTTAAAGTTATTTAAAAAGAACCCAGATTTAATGTTTATAACCCGCAAAATATTTAATGATGAGACTATTGATGGGAGGTCTAAACAGGGTAGGGCAGTAAGGAAGTTCTTAGCTGAACAAGATAAAAAAGCAAAAACAACCCTTGCCCCCAAAGTAGAGCAAATTCATTTAACAAAAGAACAAAAAGAGTTCTTGATGACTGACAATATTGAGGTTGGCATGAATGCGCTAGAAATAGCCCGACTCACTTTTAAAGATCGTGATGTCCAGCCATTAAGCATGAAGCATAGAATCATTGTTGATTTTTTAAAAACTTACAGGCCAGAGATTGTAGATGATAATGAGATTGTTACAAAAGAGAAGTGGACTCCACCTAAATCTATAAACAGAGCTATTGTTAAGATAAACAACTTCTGTGGCACTACTTTAGAGGAACTAAACCTCCAAACAAAACAAAAAAAACTAGTAGAGCAATTAATTCTTTATTTTAAAAGCCCCCGTTTTAACCATTTTATTAATCAGTATGTTACTCTAGCTGACAGAGACTTGTTTGAAAGTGAGTTTGTCCGTGCTGTTTGGGACAAGCCAGACCTCACTAACGACGAATTGAATCTGTATGTGACTGTGTGTGCCAACTACGTGCGCCAAAAACACATCCAGCAGCGCATTGACAAGCTTAATGCACTACTAGACGACCAAGACAATGAAAGGGACATCACAATGCGTCTGACGGAGATTATCAAGGCGACTAGTGAAGAGCTTAACCAGTGCGAAAAGCGGATTGAATCCTTGACAAAAGACTTGAATGGCTCTAGAACTGCGAGGCTGAAGGCTAAAGGAGAGGAGAATGGATCTATCTTTGCTTTGGTTGAAGCTTTCCAAGAGCGTGAAGAACGTGACCGTATGATCATGATGGCTGAACTTCAAAACAAATTAATTGAAGAAGAGGCAGATAGGCTTGAGAGTATGGATGACTACAAAGCACGAGTGCTTGGCATATCTAAAAAAGAATTGTTATGAGTGAATTTGTTTGCAGAGAGTGTGGTAAGTCTTTTGAGAAGCGTAGGGGTTTTCACGCCCATCTTAAAGCGCATAGTACTTCTATTGGAGAATATTATGTTGAGCATTATGCTAAAAGAGACTTATACACAAACGAACTTCTGCAATTCAAAAACTACGACCAATATTTCACAGAAGACTTTAACAATGTAGATAATTATTTATCTTGGTTAAAAACAACTTCCCCAATCAAAGCAAAAAACCACTTAATCAAATATACCCGCAAAAGATTTGAGAACAAGGATGTTAAGTTTACTCCACCAGACTTATACTACATGTTGGCTCAAATGCCCAATATTGATTATTACCGCAAAATGTGGAGATCTTACTCTGATTTTTCTGAAGATTTGGGCATAGAATCTTGGTTTAATAAAAACTTGCCCAAAAACTTTTGGGAACAAGACATTAAAGATATGCAAATATTTATCGATACTAGAGAACAAAAGCCTCTCAGGTTCGATAATAGTATGAAGAACAAGTTGGACTTCGGTGATTATACCGCAGCAGGAGAATATTATTCAAAAACCTTTATAGATAGAAAAGCTCAAGATGATTTTAGACAAACCTTTGGAAAAGATATTGAACGCTTCAGGCGCGAAATGGATCGTTGTGTCAAGTTTAATTCTTACATGTTCATTGTTGTCGAGTCATCTATTGAGAAAATCGAAGAAGACAACAAAGTATCGAAGTTTAAATCGAACTTAGGTTACTTGTGGCATAATGTTCGTAGTCTGATGATAGACTACCCAGAAAATATTCAATTTATTTTTGCATACTCAAGAGCAGGAGCAAAGAAAATTATACCCAAAATACTATATCATGGCCAAAACTTATGGCATGTTGATGTACAATACCACTTAGAGAAAAAAGTTCATGGCATGGCAGAAAGGAAAACAGCGGTATCGAAATGATTACTCCGCACGAGAGTTTAACTCTTATTTAAGAACACTTGATGGCGACCTTCCCGACGAAGAGGCCAAGTATTTATTATACAAGTTCTTAAGGGCTAATATAGCATTTACCTCCGAATTATTTTTGGGGGTAAAATTATTTCCTTTCCAAGCAATGGCCATCAAGGGAATGATGGTATCAGACTACTCTATGTTCGTATTCTCACGGGGTATGTCTAAGACTTTTTCTACAGCTATTTATGTGTTACTTGAATGTCTACTGAACCCCAATGCTAATATTGGTGTTATTGCAGGTAGCTTTAGGCAATCAAAACAGATCTTCCAGAAGATGGAAGATATCCTTAGTAAGCCAGAGGCAAAGCTCGCAAAAGAATGCGGAGTTAAAATAACAAAAGGTACTGACCAATGGACTTTAAAAATTGGTAATAGCCGCGCTATAGCTTTGCCGTTAGCTAATGGAGAACGACTGCGTGGATTTCGATTTAATAGGATTGTGCTAGATGAGTTCTTAACAATACCAGAAAAGATATTCAATGAAGTTATTATACCATTCCTTGGAGTTGTAGAGAATCCAATTGAAAGGGAGGAACTACATAAACTAGAATCCCGCCTAATCGACAAAGGCGAGCTGAAAGAGCAAAATAGGTATGTATGGCCTAACAACAAATTAATAATCCTTTCATCTCCGTCATTCAAATTCGAATACATGTACAAACTCTACAAAAAGTATGAGGGGCTAATATTTGGAGAATTCGATAGAGACGATGAGGAGGATGAGCAAGCGGCTGATGATGCATATAGATTAATTATGCAATTGAGTTATGATTGTGCTCCTACAAGGTTATACGATCAAAACCTGCTTAAACAAGCTAAGGCAACTATGTCTGAGATGCAGTTCAAGAGGGAATTTGGGGCACAGTTCGTAGATGAGAGCGATGGTTACTTTAGATTATCTAAGATGGCGGCTTGCACCATCATGGATGGAGAATTTCCTGCTGTTGAGGTAGTTGGGAATCCAAGTGATGACTATATTCTTGCTTTTGACCCCAACTGGGCTGGTAACACAAGTGCAGACCACTTCGCAATGCACGTATTTAAGGTTCTGAGGGACGAACAGAAGATTTGCCTTGTTCATAGCTACGCAGTGGCTGGAGTGTCCTTAAAAGACCATATGAGGTATTTCTTATATTTAATTGAAAACTTTAATATTGTCGGTATATGCGGTGACTATAATGGAGGGGTACAATTTATAAACTCCTGCAATGAAAGTGAACTGTTTAAAAAGGCTAAAGTTGATATTGGAGTAATTGAAGTTGAGCTAGAAAAACCAGATCAGTGGCATGGTGATATTATGCAGTTCAAGAATCAATACAACCAAAAGGAAAGAAAATATTGTATTTTAAGAAAGCCAACATCTAATTGGATTAGAAATGGTAATGAGATGTTACAAGCAGCAATAGACCATAAAAGAATATTGTTTGGTGCTAGAGCGGTAGACGATCATTTTGATCAACAAAGAAAAAAGAACATACCTATTGAGGAAATTAAGTGGGACCACAGGATTACTGCTTCATCTAAAGGAGCTAAGATGATTGATTTAATTGATCATCAGAAAAGTATCATTGAACTTACAAAGTCAGAATGCGCCAACATTGAGGTTGCTACAAACCCACAAGGATCTCAGTCATTTAACCTGCCCCAAAACTTAAGAAGACAAAAGGGACCGAATAGAGCACGTAAAGACTCTTATTCTGCTTTGATTCTAGGAAATTGGTTTGCTAAAGTGTATTTTGACTCTCTTCATGTTACTCCAGAGAAAAAACCTGTTTCTACATTTATTCCATTCACAATTTGAAAAGTTATAAAGTAACTTTTATAACTTTAGTGTAACAATTTGTGACATGGCAAAACGTAAGTATACTAAGAGGTCTGAGTATTGGGAAAAATTCAAATCTAATACTCCCAATAATAATCTTGAAGAATTAACAAGACAATCTCTTGCCGAAGAGTTTTCTCCAGAATTAGTCGGAGAATCTCTTTATGAAACAACTGCTTCTAGGCTTTCTGATTCTAGTAAGCGTTCTAGTTCAAGAACTAACAGTGTTACTCAGAGTTATACTAAAAACAGATTCAAGAATATTGATGATGGTTTATTGCCATTTGATTACTCCCGTGATTCAGTAGATGTACGTGATGCTATTCAGCTATGTCAGAAAGCTTACTTTAACGTACCAGCTTTCCGCAGTACTATTGATATGTTATCTGATTTCGCTGATTCTGACCTTTATCTAGAAGGCGGTTCTGATAAATCAAGGAACTTTATTAATGCTTGGTTTAAAAGAATTAAAATACACGATATTAAGTCACAATACTTCCGCGAATACTATAGGTCTGGTAATGTGTTTATGTACCGTGTAGATGGTAGGATTAAAACAAATGATACTGGTAGGGTTTTAGAGACTTATGGTGCAACTAAAAGTGTGCCTATCCCTATTAAGTATTTAATCATGAACCCTACAGATATTGCTACTAAAGGTTCTATTTCATTTAATGATTTTCAATACTTTAAAGTTCTTACTCCATATGAGATTTCTCGACTCAAAGATCCCAAAACTGATCATGAGATTGAGATGTACAACTCTTTACCAGAAGATGTTCAAGTAAGAATACAAAATAACACTGCTACTACAACTGAGCGTTTATACATAAAATTAGCATCTGAACTACTACATGTAGTGTTTGCCAAAAAACAAGACTATGAGCCGCTTTCTGTTCCATATGCTTTCTCTGTCCTTGATGACATCAATAAGAAATTAGAACTTAAGAAAATTGACCAAGCTATTTCTCGTTCTATTGAGAATGTTGTTTTGTTAGTTACTATGGGTGCAGAGCCTGATAAGGGTGGAGTTAACCATAAAGCCCTGTCTGCTATGCAGAATATCTTTAAGAACCAAAGCGTTGGTCGTGTTCTTGTATCTGATTATACCACAAAAGCCGATTTTATTATTCCTGATCTCCGAAAAGTAATTGGTCCAGAAAAGTATGAAATTTTAAACCGTGACATCCAAGAAGGACTTCAGAATGTTTTACTTGGGGATAACAAATACGCAGATGGACAACTTAAGATGAAGATCTTTATCCAGCGTCTTGAAGAGTCTCGTCAGCAATTTATTCGTGATTTCTTGCAGCCAGAGATCCGTCGAATTTGTAAAGCGGCTGGTATGCGTTCTTGGCCAGAGGTTAATTTTGTTAAGACTGATACTCTTGATAATTCAGACATGACCAAGCTTGCTACTCGCATGATGGAGCTTGGAGTACTCACTCCACAACAAGGAATGGAAGTTGTTCATAATGGAGTATTCCCAAAGGCAGAAGATCTAATGTCTGCCCAAGAATCTTTCAAAGAGCAGAGGGAAGAGGGTTACTACATGCCTCTTGTAAATAGCATTAATCTCTTTCAAAACGAGGAAGATTCCGAACAAGAACCTCAAGAACAAGCTGCACCTATAGCTCCTTCTGGTGGTCGCCCCATTGGAGTATCTAATTCTAACTTCTCTAAGAAACATATTGTTGAAGCTACTAAAATGGTTAGTGAGTTTGAATTGAGAGCTTACCGCGACTTTGCTCTTAAGTTTGGTTTAGAAGAACTTGATGAAGATCGGAAAGACTTAGTTTCTCGCGCTTGTGAATCAATCATTGTTTCTAAGCCATCAAAAGAGTGGGATGAAACACTATCTAATGTTGTGGAGAATCTAGATAACCTTTCTGAGTTAAATGTTGACCCTGAAGTTCTAGATATGGGCTCTAAGCATCAGCTTGACGATATGTCTGCTGCAATTTTATATCACTCAACTAAAATTTAAGTGTATAACATTTTATGGATTTAAAAGATTTTGAGGTAAGTAGCTTTGATTGTAACATTAAAGCTCTCAAACAGACTGACTACGAGAAGTTCGGAGTATCAGAAGGATCTATCGCAGAGGCAGCTAAATCTCTACTTCCAGAAGATTTTGACCCGTCACAGAATGTTGATGTTTTGCCTGTTGTCTTCAACTTAGCTTTAGTTAATGAGTTTAACAAGAACGGAGACGGTATTGATTCTGAAACAGCCGTAGCAGCAGTAAAAAGATTTATTAATAAGCCAATTAACATTGAACATAAGAAGCATAAAATTGTAGGGCATATGATTAACGCTTCTTTCTCTGTTGATGAGTATGATTTTAAAGATAACGCTATTGAATCATACGCTGACAAAAAAGAGCCTTTTTATATTAATGCTGCTGGTTTAATTTACAAAAATATTTTTCCAGAGTTAGCAGAAGCAATTGAAGAAGCTGCCAAAGAAGAAAATGAAGAATATCAAAGTATTGCTACTAGTTGGGAACTTGCATTTAAGAACTATAAAGTCGTCTATGGATCTAATAGATTGGACGAGTGCCAAGTTGCCGAAGGTTCACAGGCAGAAGAGTTAAAGCCATATGTAAAGGGCTTTGGAGGCAAAGGTATGGACAAAGATGGAACTCCTGTACATCGATTAATTCATGGTGAAACTTATCCTTTAGGAGCGGCATTGACATATAAACCTGCTGCTAGAGTTAAAGGAGTTTATACTTCAGAACCAGAGAAAAGTGAAAACAATGTTGATAATTCTTTAGCAGAACAAGATAATATTAATATTAAAAATTCCCTAAACAATAAAAACACTGTAACAACAAACAAATTCGATATTTTTGATATGGATAAAGAACAATTCGAAACATTAATGACACAAGTTGCAGAAAGCGTAGCTTCCGTTGTCAAGAAGGACGATCAAGCCAGCTCCGTTGGCGAGATTATGCGTGATGCTCTTACTGAGCATTCCGAAAACTGGAAATCTAAAGTTCAACTTGAAGCAGAAGCCCGTGAAAAGGCTGAAGCAGATCTTGCTGAAATGAAAGCTTCTTTTGAAGCTGTTCAGTCAGAACTCACTTCTCTCAAATCTGAGATCGAAGCTCAAGCTGCTGTTGAGTTATTTAACTCTCGCATGAACTTTATCGACTCCACTTACGAACTTACTGAGGCAGAGCTTCAGTTAGTCGTAGATGAGTTAAAGGTTGTTGAGGCTTCTGAGGAAGCTTTTGATGCCTTTAAAGGGAAACTTTCTATTCTTTTTGCAAGCAAGACCAAAGAGGCCATTGCTGCTCAAGAAGAGGCTGTTAAAGCTAAAATCGAAGAAGCTATTGCTTCCAAGATGGCTGAAGAGGCTACTGAAGAGCAAGAAGAAGTTAAGGCTAGTGAAGATGAGCTGGAAGTTGAAGAGGTTGAAGCCCCTTCTATTCCTAACAACAACGCTGAGGCCTCAGAACAAATCTCTTTAGTTGAAAAACTAAAAGAAAACTTCTCTGTTGAAGTTACTAAATAAAAATCTAATTACAAATAAATATTATGGCTAATGAAATTACTAACTTGTTGCCTTTCCGTCAATATGATGACAACGATGTTGTCAACATGTTCGCTATGGAAGGTACAAATAAAGGGGCAGGACTTATTGTTAAAGTCTCTGCCGCCAACCTTAACGAAGATCTTGTTGATCTCGTCGATGGTGGAGGCGAATTCCTGACTTCTCAGGGTAACGCTTATTCTCCACTTTCTGTTAACCCACTTCGTGTGGAAGCTGCTGGATCTGGAGATTCTGCTCTTGGAATTCTTCTTCGTGACGTTCGTGACACTGACGAAAACGGTGAGAAACTTCGTTTCTACCCACAAAAGAAAGAAGAGCTTCAGTGCGTTCTTTCTGGAGAGTCCGTCCCTGTTGCAACCAAAGGTATCTTCACTTTCATGGATGATGCATTTACTGGTTCTGTTGTTCCTGCTGTTGGAACTGACGTTTATGGGCACGCTGGTGGAAAACTTGGTGTTGCTGGTGGTACTGCTGTTAAAGTCGGTCAAGTCCTTGCAACTGGAACTCGTGCTGCTGGTGATACTCACGCAGGAGACTACGCAATCGTTAACATCAACCTCTAATTTTACTCACAGATTATGAAAATTACTATTAAAAGAACTGAAGATCAGTTAGCCCTTGTTCGCGCAATGGGTTCGAATAATCGTGAGGAGGCTTACGAAGCACAGGCAGCTGTTGCAGAACTTCTTGGACCTGTGGTCACTGAAGTTATCAACAACGCTGTGACTGTTGGAAATCTTTTCACCACCCTGACTTATCAGGCTGATGATAATCCATCTCTTCCTCTTGACCTTTTCCACGATGTTACTGAAGAAGATTATGTACAGGTTTATTCCCAGCAAGTCGCTGGTGGACTTCCTTACAACCAAGTCTTCCCAGCTCATAACGAGCTGAAGTTTAGCACTTACACTCTCGACAGCGCACTCGCTTTCGACCGTAAGTATGCTAAGAAGGCTCGCGTTGATGTGGTTTCCAAGACCTTTACTCGTATGGCTCAAGAGGTTATGCTCAAGCAGGAGCGCACTGCGTTCAACGTGCTTGCTACCGCTCTCGTTGGTGGAGATAGCCTCACTGCTACCGCAGGAGATCATATTATCTCTGCCGCAGGATCGACTCTGCTTCTTGATGACTTGAATCAGTTGATCACCACCTCTAAGCGTATCAACAGCTCTTTCGTTGGTGGTACTCCAGTTGGTGGTTCTAAAGTTGGTGTGACTGATTTGCTTGTTTCTCCTGAAGCAGTTGCAGACATTCGCGCTATGGCTTACAACCCAATCAACACCACGAAAGCTCTTGGTGGAACTATCTCTACCGATGCTGCTTCTAATGGACTTGCTGCTCCAGAAGATCTTCGCTCTCAGCTTTATAGCGGTGCTGGTCTTCCAAGCTTCTATGGTATCAATATCATTGAAGTTCTTGAAATGGGTAGTGGACAGCGTTTCAATAAGATCTTTGATGCTGTTAAGGGTAGCGTGAGCTTCACTGAAGCTTCTGATCAGATCCTTATCGGTATCGACCGTTCTCGTGACGCTCTTATCCGTCCTGTTGTTCTTGACGAAGGTTCAACTGGTGAACTCAACGTTCTCGTTGACGACCAGTTCTCTGTCCGTCAGAATAAGATTGGTTACTATGGTAAAGTTGAAGAGGGTCGCGTCTGTATTGACGACCGCGCTCTTTGCGGAATCATCCTCTAATAGAGGTTTCCTAAATTTAGGAGTCGCCCTACGGGGCGGCTCTTTTTTTTTGATTTTTTTAGTGTAATAGTTTATTATAAGTTATGGCAGATCAAGAAAACCTACAAGGGTTCCATTTTGCTGATGGAAAAAATCACGAAGACAAAGGCGAAAGAATTGAAAAAGCTAGGGAGCTTGAAGATCTACTAGGGATTAAAGATATGAACCCCTACAAAACTTTAGATAAAGAAATATTTGCTGAAACTTTAGCTTCTATGTCTATTTCTCAGATGACTGAGTTAGCTCAAAGGGTTGGAATTTCAGGAATGGAAATGGGGTCTAAACCTTCTTTGAAAAAGGCATTAGAGAAATCTTTTGATATTTATTTGAGGCAGCACAATGTTTCTGTTGCTGGATCACCTAAACCAGTAATCTCTACTGAAGACCCAGAAGTTAAGAAGCTGTTTGAGCTATAGAGTTCCCTAAATGCTTGTTTTGCTGTAAGATTATTTAATGAATGATCTTGGCTCACTAGCAACAAAAATAGTCAATTACGAATTTTCAGAAGATAGACAGAGGTTTCCTGTGTCTTATGTTTCTGGTTGGCTTGAGACCAACATTGGAGAACTTAATGGCCTCACCAATGAAGAATTTTATGTTAATGATACTGGTGCTATAGAAATTGCTACAGGATCAGGTTTATTACCAATTGAAGAAAATATTCTTTCCACACTATATCAGATTCACTACTATGAGAAAGCAGCTAGGGATTCTCTGCGTGGATTTACTTATGGGGGAGATACTGACTGGATTACCCTCAAAGAAGGTGATACTACTATTCAGAGACAAAACAAAAACTCCGTTGCTAAAACATATAGAGATTTAAAGGTTGATGCTACTGATAGGCTAAATGATTTGGTAGGACGTTATAACCAATACAAGTCTTCTCCATTGCAGGTATTTGGTCGAGATGGAATTGAGCCAATTGACAGCATTGATTCTTATCAACCTACAAGCTCTTATAGATCATACTAATGGCTTCACTACTTACATCTGCTCAAAAGTCAGCAATACAAAGTGCATTAAGCGAAGTACACGATACTTTTGCCAGAGACATTTATGTCTACATAGAAAAGAAGGTTACTACGAGACCTGCTAATTTGAACTACAATCCATTGTACGGCAGGACTAAGGATGATTCTAAGTTGAGTTCGCAAACTACGCTAGTCAAGCACACAGTGCAAGCTAGGGTCAGCTACGCGCCAAATCAGGGCGAGTCTATTATAGACGCTGGGGCACAATTTAATTTAACCGCTTCTCATGGTAAAGTGAGAATAAAAGTTGATTCAGATGGTTACGAAAAAGTAAAAGATTCTACTAGGATTGAAATTGATGACAATTTATTTATTGTAGATACTGACGCAAAAAATGTGGGGCCATTCTCGACTCAATACTATACTGTATTCCTTAAAAGAGAAAACTAATGGCTAAACCGTTTATATCTGCGACTAAATTTAAAGTTACTGTAAATCAAGCTGATCTCCTTCAAGAGATCACTGCTGGTAGAAATGGTAAGGTTACTGGACGAGAAATAAGAAAGTATGTTTTGCCAATTATTGAAGAAGCTCAAGAAAAATTAATTAAAGATTTTTACAATCATTCTGTTACTAAGGAGATAAAAGCTGGGCCGACTGCTTCTAACAGCTCTGGCACTTTGAATGGTTATGGTAACCTTTTTTCATTTATTGGTTTTAATAAAGGAGAAGACCCAATAGCAGCAATTGGCAAAGTTATAAGACAAAAGCTTTTAGTAACAGTTAGGGCAATCTCTAATGGAAGGTTTAGAATATCTATAGCTAACCCCCCTTCCAAAGAGGAGTTTTTTAGCGTATCCCAAATACCTTGGGCAAGTGGTTCTAGCTGGGCAGAAGGAATAGAAAAGGGAATGTCTAATTTGGGCTCCTTCTTATATAAAGAACGTGGAATTCGCGGTTCTTCTGCTGGTTCTTTCTCTAGATCAGGCACTGGTATTCAGATCAAAAATAATTTAAGGGCTGCTAGCTTCAGGACTCAGCCTTACATATCTAAATTAGTAGATAAGTTCTATAAAGATGTTACAAAATTTTAAAAAATGAAAGCTCAATTTGATCAAAATTTATTGTCTAGTTTTTACTTGTGGTTAGAGAATCGTTTGTTAAAATCTGACACAAAAGCTTATCTTACGGGATTAGAAAATAATTTTCGTTATGTGGATTTCGATGACATTCCTACTGATATGGTTGGGTATCAGGGGGAATATCGACAGCTTGTAGCTGATTATGATGTTGATGTGGTTAATTCTGGTTTTTTTGTTGGAGATGCTTTTATTACAGGAGATTCTAGTGCTAACGGAAGCGTATATACAGATTACAATAATGGTCGCATCTTATTCCCTTCGGCTTCTGGGACTGGGTTGAGCGTTTCTGGCACGTATTCAGTAAAGGAGGTTAATACTTATATCTCTCATGATGATGATTTAGAATTTTTGGTACACTCTGATTTTATTGAGAATGGCCAAGATTCTCCTTATTTTTACAATGAAACGGGAATTCTTGATAAAGGATCTTATTTCCTTCCAGCTTGTTTTGTTTCCTTAGCTTCTTCTGAGAATGAAGAGTTTTCATTTGGTGGAGAAGAAAATACTCAAAGTAGAGTTCGTGTTATGGTTCTCACCAAAGATTCTTATATTTTAGATTCGGTTATTTCTAGGCTTAGAGATACCGTGAGAGAAAAGGTAACTCATGTTCCTTATGAGGATTTCCCATACGCTTATTCTTATTCTGTTAAGGATTTTCCTTATACCTATACTGGTGTTGTAGGAGATCAGGGAGACAGTCCATTATGTTCTTATATTGATCGCGTTACTGCTTCAAAAGTTGTTTCTGAAGCTTTGCGAGAAAAGCTTAATAAGGACTTCTCTATAGCGTTCTTAGATTTCGATTTATCGACCTATCGTTTCCCAAGGTCTTAAATGAGTGTATTTAAAGTAAACCTTTTTAAAATATGGCTACAAGAACTAGAGTAATTTCACAAAACAAAGCAGTCTATGTAACTCCTACTGGATGGAATGAGTATGCTGGAGCAGGAACTCCTTTAACTGGGAACAGTCTGATTACAGGTCATCACTTGCATCGTGTTGATACCTTCTCATTCGAAATGGATCTCGCTGGCGCACGTCAAGACGTACGAGAGTTTGGTCAGTTGGCGCGAATCGGAACTGTTAACCTTACAGAAGTTAATCCAACTTTAAGTTTCGGTTACTACTTGGGAGATGGAGAGAATGAATTAGCACTTGGGTTTTTTAAAACTGAGGGTGGTGCTGGCACGACAGGTCAAATGTGTTCTGGTCAATTAACAGAAGATCCTATTCTGAAAGAGCGCAACGTTTTCCTTTTGACTGTTGAAGAGGGAGAAGATGCTTTCAATCTTGATACTCCAGCAAAAATGGCAGCAGCAGAAGATAATCATGACGTTGTTGGATTTGGAAACTGCTTTATTTCCAGCTACAGTGCGAACTTTAGTGTTGGAGATATCCCACGAGCTGATGTTGAAATGCAAGCCTCTAATGTTGTTTTCTACACTGGAATTAACTCTGGTCTTATAAACCCATCATTAGACTTGGAAGGTGAGAGAACTCACACTGGTATTGTCCAGCTTGCTCCTCCAAGTTCTGATACTGATAACCTTCCATTAGTTCTTCGCCCTCAAGATGTGACTATCAGCTTCGGTGATGCAGGTGATGGAGATTCCGCAATTGGTGGTCCTAGCTTTAGTGATTTGCCGATTCAGAGTGCTTCTATTGAGCTCCCATTAGCCCGTGAAGTTATTGAGGCTCTTGGTAATGAATTAGCTTATGCTAAACTTCTTGAGTTCCCAATTGATGTTACTATGAGTCTTAGCTCTCTTACTAGGGACTTTGCTTCTGGTGCGCTTGAGTATGCCTTAACTGGAACTGCTGAAAACAATAAAACTAATATTACATTGAATATTAAAGACGCAGGAGTTGATAAAATTACATACGTCCTACAAGGTGCAGTTCTTGATAGTCAGTCTTTCTCTCAAGGACTTGATGACAACGAAACTGTTGACCTCACCTTCTCTGCTCAAATTGGAGGTGCTAGCACTACTGATCAGGGCTTGTTTTTCAAGCCCACGGCTGATGCGCCAAGCTTCACGGTCGTAAGTGGAGAGAATAACAAGTTGACTGCTCAACCAATCAGTTAATTATAACTAAAAAAATCTAAGCAGCCTCACCGAAAGGTGGGGCTGTTTTTTGTGTAATATATAGTGAATGAAAGTTTATCAACAACTTACTGGATACGAAGAATCTATTTTGAATTTAAATATTCTAGTTGAAAATACTTTTTCTGGGTTCTCTGTTGCTGGTGGAACTGGTAACGCAGAAGGAGATGGGTTGCTTAATAGTGGTTTTGTATTCTCTGGATATGAAGGGTATGTTTTTGATCAGTCTGGTAAATTTGTTGGAGGATACGCTCCGAATATTCCAGTTAATCTATCTATCCATATGAAAAGCAACGACACTTATTCTTACTTTATTGATGATGTTTTGATTGCTAATAATGTTTCTGGTTCGACTGGATTTGATTATATTGAGTTTGAAAAACATGGAGATTCATCTCTTGGAATTGAATATATTTTTTAGTATTTGTTGACATATCTATATTTTTAACGATAATATATTGTCGAAAAATATATGAAAGAGCTGTACTCCTTCCCAATCAAGAGAAAAGTAAAACAGAAAATTTCTGTACAAAAAGAGAACGCGAAAGGTGATATTGTAGAATCTTTTAAAACAAAAACCAAAACTGTTTCTAATAGGGTAATTTTTGCCAAACCTTCTTATGCTGAAATTGAAAATGCAGAGTTTTTTTATGGGCAACAATATAATGATTTTATTAATGCTGGATATTTAACTAGGTTTTTACTTAATAATAAAATAGGAAATTCAGGAGGAGCTTCTTCAAAATTGGGAAGTGAAGTGATCAATAAGGCTTTTGTCGATAATATGGAAGCCGCTAAAGTTATCGAATTTTATGAAGGTCAAAAGGATCTTGATGAAGATCAAGAAAGAAAATTAAAAGAAGCCAAAGAAACTTTTGTAGAAACACAAAAAACAGTCACTGATTTTGAAGAATTCTATCGTGTCCAATATAACCAAACAGCAGAAGCAAAAGCCGAGCAAAAACTGATTGAATGGTTTATTTTTAATTTTTCCTTCTATGAAGAGACTATGAATGATTCTAAAGAAATTTTCCCATTGTTTGTTGGTGAAGATTTCAAAGAAAAGAGGGAGCATTACTTGCAGCTATGCGAAGATGAGGAAGATATTGAAGATAAGGAATTAATGAAAAACAAGGGAATTTTCGATCAATCTTTTGAAACTTTAGCTAGGGTTGTCAACTTATGGTATAATAAAATGGGTTCAAGTCAGCAAGAGATTGCGAAAACAATGAAGGAAGTATTTGGCGATGAATGAACAAACAAACTTCATTATTGCTTTTAGATGTATTGCGGGGTTATAGCAAAATAACCCACAAATACAAAAATTATTATTTTAAACATTTTGGAATCTACGATAGCCTCAAGCTTGAAGAGTTTGAGATGGATTGCATTAATGATGCTAAAAAACAAGGAATCAGGAGTGAAGATCAACTATTAAAGTTGGCAGTAGATAGGGGACATTGGTCCAAAGAAGAGGAGGCTTCTATAAAAGACTTGAAGTGGATGATAGACAAGTCAAAAAAAGCCGCAGCTAAAATAGTAGATAATCATTCCAGAAAGGCTTTCGAGGACTCTATTCAGGTTCAAATTAATCAACTTAATGAGTTAGAAAAAAAGAAAAGTCAATTTACGAATCATAGTGCTGAAAAGCTAGCAAAGAAAAAAAGGATGAACAAGGAAATCAGCTTGAGCCTTTTTTACGATAAGCAAATGACACAAAAGATCAGTGAGGATGATCTAATTTCTATAATTACCGAAGTTAACGATATAATAGATGATTTGAGTAGCTCTGAGAATATGATAAAAATTTCTTACGAGTCTTATTTTTTTGATGTTTATTCTTTAAATTATAGGGACCCTAATAAAATAATTGAAACAAGCTTTTATAAGATAACAATATGGCAAAAAAACTTATTATCTTATGCTTCTATTCTTTTAAATAAACTGAAGAATCTTGATATTCCTGATGAAATCAGACAGGACGCTTTGAAAATATACAATTTCAAAGAAAAAAAAGAAGGTTCAAGTGATAACAAGGTTACAGAAGGAGTATCAGATTTAAGAGCTAAAATGGCTGAAAAAGGAGGAAAGCTGACTGCTGAAGACTTTTAGTGTATTAAATTACAATGGCTGCTCCAATCGATATTAATGCTAATTTAAACCTAAATCCAGCTAGTCTCAATGCCTCTGCGAAGCAGGTACAACAAGCTTTAGGAAGAATTACAGGTCAAGCTTCTGAGTTCCAAAAATCACTAGATGCTTCTACTGCTCGTGTTTTTGCTTTTGGAGCAACTACTTCTGTCATCAATGGTATAACTCAGTCTTTTAAATCTCTAGTTAGCACAACTATTAATGTTGAAGCTAAACTAAAAGAGGTTAACTCTATCTTAGGCGCTGGAGCAGCAGAATTCAATAAGTACAGAAATTCAATTTTCCAAGTTGCTAAAACTACTGGGCAATCTTTTAATACTGTGGCGGAGGGAGCTGCTGAACTCGCGAGACAAGGCTTAGGTGCTACTGAAAGCGCGAAAAGGCTTGAATCTGCACTTATATTAACGAGAATATCTGGATTATCCGCAGAACAGTCTGTTAAAGCTCTGACTGCGGCTATGAATGGATTTGCTTCTGCTGGATTATCTGCGGAGCAAGTGGTAAATAAGATTGTGGCTGTTGATACTGCATTTGCGGTTTCTGCTCAAGATCTTGCTGAAGGATTTAGCCGCGCTGGTTCGACAGCAGAAGATGCTGGAGTTTCTTTTAATGAATTACTTGGTTTAATTACGGCTGTTGAACAAAGAACTGCACGAGGTGGTGCTGTTATTGGTAACGCTTTTAAATCGATTTTTACCCGCTTGAGTAGAGGCTCAACAATTGAAGACCTTAAAGCATTGGGTGTTGCAATAGATGCAAATCAAACTGGGGTTCAAAAATTAAAAGCTTTATCTGATGCATTGCAAAATATATCTGATCCAACTATAGCAAGTCAGATTAAAGAATTAGCTGGTGGTGTATTCCAGATTAACGTTGTTAGTGCTGCATTAAAAGATATTGGGGATGAAGCTTCCGTATTTGGGAAGGCTACAAAAGAAGCATTTAATGCTGCAAATCAAGCTACGGAAAAAAACGCAGATCTTAATGAGACACTTCTTGCTAACTTAAATTCTCTTATTGTCAGTGTAACAAGTCTTGGAGAAAAAATAGGCAACGTTACTTTTGGGCCTTTGCTGAAAAATTTAGTTGGAATTGCAACAAGTTTTTCAGAATCGCTAGATAGTGCTCTTGACCCAGAAAAAGGCAGTAAATTTATTCAAGGTTTATTTAAAGTTATTGGTACATTTTTATCTGGGCCAGCGTTAGCTATATTTACAGTTGCTTTTGCTAAGATATTTAAAACAGTTATTAAGTTTGCTAGAGAAGGGTTTAAGAGCGTTATGGAGATAGGCTCTGCTACTGAAAGAATCAAACAAATTGAAGGTGGTCTTATTGGTTTATTACAAAAGGATGAGGACTTAAGAAATAAACTTGTTAGTACTACCGCAACTCAAGCTGAAAAAGAACAAGCTGTAATCTCTGCGATCCAAAAAGAAAATCAGTTATTAGCTCAACAAAGAAATCTTGTTTCTGAGATTTCAGATATAGCTAGAAGAGGAGGAGTAACTGGATTTGATTCAAGTACGGGTTCTTTTAAGGGTAAAAGAGGAAGACGTTACGCTGCTGGAGGTGCTGGCGAAATGGAGCCTAACTTGATGACCGCCATGATGAATGAGGCTAGAGATGCTCCCGCTGGAGCAGCGCCTTATGTTACTAATTTCAGAGGTAGTCCTGCGGTAATGAACACTTCTGAAATGCAAGTAAAAATTGGTGGTAGAGAGGAAATACTTACGGCAGATCAAATTCCTAGATTTAATAAAGGTTCCAAAGCAAAGGAAAGGCATAGAGCTTTAAATAGAGATGGAAGATTCATCATGCTGCATGGCGCACGAACGGGCTATAAACTAAACAAGTTTTATATGGGTCCAAGTGCGAAAGATCCATCAAAAGCTGGTAAGGCAACTCTAACCCCAACTGAAAATAATAAAACCTTAGTCAATGTCCCTACATATGGAATCCCTAAAGATAAAAAAGGAATTGGGGATATTAATACCATAATACAAGGACTCAGAGACTCAAGTCTTGATCAGGCAATAAAGGTAGCAAAAGATCTTACTGGTGGTAAGATGCCAGATGATAATAAATCTACTATAAAAAATGAAATCTCTTCGCAAATTAACAAGGGAACCCATAAGGCTTTCGCAGGAAATATCCAAGAATTGGCGTTAGGAAGTTTATTGACAGCTAAAGCATTCAAAGATTACGTTTCACAAGGCACTGGATCTACCTTCGACTTAAATTTAGAGGGACAAACCAGACTCAAAAAATTATATAAGGTTAGGAGACATAAAGCTAAGACTGGTGAAGTGAAAGCATCAGGAAATAATAGTTTGGCAGGAGATGCCGCTCGAAAGATATTTCGAGTTTTAAAAATGGGAGAAGCCATTCATTCTTTAAAAAATGAGAAGGGGCTGACTAAATCAGAGTTTACTAAAAGATTCCCAAAAGGTGTTGGGCCAAAAGGAACAAAATTCGGAGGAGTGCAATCAGCGATATTCGGGAGGGGGAAAGGCGTAGGCAAACTACCCACACTAAGTCAAATTAATGCGAAATTTCCCACAAAATCGAAAGGCACTATAAGTAATTCTAGGCTAGCTGCTAGAACTGGCATCCGCCGTTTTGCTAAAGGCTCAAAGAAAACCAGATTTGATCTGCCAGAAATTTCAAGGGACCAACAACAGGGCTTCCTATCAAGTCAGATGAGGATCAATGTGGTAGACGATGGTGAGGAGGTTAAATCTAGAGGAAGCAGAATTAAGGGATCTATAAAACAAGCTGGAGGTTTAGGAGTTGGCTTTGCATTATCTGGTATTTCTGCAAGTCTTGATGCTTTGAGTAAATCTGCAAAAGAAGCGGGTAATTCAACTCAAGCCGCAGCAGCAGACTTGACTTCTAGTGCTACTCAGTTTGCAGCTACTGGAGCAATGATTGCTGGGCCTTGGGGGGCAGCAGCTGGAGTGATAATAGGTTTAGGAAAATCTATTTATGATTCACTCAATATCATGAGAGATGCGAAAGAAAAAGAAAAAGAATTCGCTAAACCTAGTGCAATGTTCGACGCATTACAAATACAAGAACAAGCTTTCGGCAAAAACGTTGGATTAGATAGCGTTAAAAAAAGATTATCTCAAGCTGCTGAAAAAACTGGAATGCAGGATTTAGATCTAAGTTCAGAGCTGGATGCTGCTAGAAGCGCATTAATGGCAACTGAAATATACTCAAAAGAATGGTTTGAAGCTTCTCGTCAATATTCAAACGTGACAGAAAGAGCTGCTAAAATTTTAGATTCTTCAAATAAAATCCAAAACAAAGTTAATAGGCTCAAAGAAATTGAAAGCAAAATAGAAAAAGAAAAAGCAAATAATATAGGAGCTTCTATAGTACAAGCAGCAGAAGCACAAAAACAGCAAGTTGCCAATAAAAGTGCATTAATGCAGGGCGTTCAGGGACCATTTACTGGTTTTTTACAAAGGAGCTTGGATGTATCCGACAAACAAGCAGATGCTGCTAAAGCAAAAGGAGTCCTTGAAGATTTGAAATTGAAACTACAAGGAGAACAAAATCCTGAGAAGATTGAACAATTACGGGAACAAATTACAGAAGCTGGTAAAGTTTTCAAGCAAAGTGTAGTAGACGGTGCTATCTTCATGGAGCAAAAGCAGACAGAAATTAATAATTTACTAAGAGAAAGTGCCAAAGAAAGATCTCAAATACAGAAACAAGCTATTGCAGATGCTGTATCAGGAATTTCTAAGGGAGTAAGGGGTGAAAAAATTGACCTTAATTCAGTAGGGGATTTTAGGAGAGACTTTAAAGCAGCTAAATCAGACGAAGAAAGGGCTAGGCTCATCGCTGAATTTGAAGGCACTACTTTATCAAAAGCTGAAAACCCTGAGATGAGGGATGCTTTAAGAAGGGCGGCTGGTATAGGTATTGACCCCAAACTTGTGGGTAGGGGCGGCATAGTCAGTGAAGACAAACTCAGAGAATTAGAAAAAGGATCAAGACTTGAAGGAGGAAATGCTGCTTTAAGATCAACAATTTCAGGTACATTTACATCAAGAAGCGGAGATAAGAGGAGAAAAGAACTGGATGGTATCATAGGAGCGTTAAACCAACAAAGTAAATTTATCCAAGATCAAATGAATCAATTTGGGAAAGATTTTGATTCTCAAGAAATAACATCTGCTATTTCTCAAACAGCAAGAAGCATTAGAAAAGCAGGTAAAAATGTAAAAAATATGGAGGCTGCAACTAAAGAGATAGCTACCGTATCAGAAGAAGTAACAAAACTTGTACAAAGTTCTAAATCTTTAATTAAAGAACAAAAGGCTCGTCTAGATAAGTTAGAGGCAGAAAGAGGAAAAACACAGCAAGAAATAAGTGAAATAAGAAGTCAGATAACCAAATAAAATGAGCCTTTTAGTAAGTAATGTAATAAGTTCTAACTCTCAAATATCTTACTCTTATTTGGAGAGTCAAGAGATTTTTGGTTATTTGGTTGTTTTCAATTATATAATAAAAATAGAGGACATTAACTTCGATAACAATGACGGAGTACTGCTTTCTGGTAGGGCTGCTATTAGAGCTGCATATAAAAAACAAAATATAACAGCACGTATAGCTGGTGATGAAATATTAAATGGTTTAGTTACTAGTATATCTTTTGAAGAGGGGTCTTTAAACGGAGAAGACACTGTAAGCATTACAATTGAAGAAAGGAGAAGGTTAGATGACTATAGTTCTAGTATCTTTGCTAAATATATACCAAACCCTCAACTTTTAGAAAATTTTACAGAAAGTTATAGTTTTACAAGGTCAAGTTCAGATTATTCATATAATAGAGATGTATCTATACAATATTCTCAAGATGCAGGAGATCAATTTTTAACAAACGCAAAGGTATTTTTAACGAATTATTATTACGCTAATAGACCAAACTTGGGTTACTACGAAGATGGCATATCAGAGAATGCTAGATTTGATGACGATTATAATGGAACTTTAAATCAGACTATAGATTTAGTAAATCTTTCTGTGGAATTAAATGAGAGTTTTAACTCTTCTTTTATTGTGGATGCAGAAGACGTATCTAAAAAAATTACTACTTCTAGTTCTGTTGATGAAACGGGATATTTACAAAAACAAATAAATGTTGAGTTAACTTCTTTGAAATATAATTCTTCTAATGTGCTAGAATCTGCTATTGCTTCGACGATAGATACCATAATTTCCAACGAACAAACTCAATTTGGGAAACCATTTTCTATAGAAAAAGGTTTAACTAAAGATTCAAGAAAAGCATCTTTATCTCTTATTTTCTCTACTAATCCATCGTTGTCTCAAGAAAATAGCGTCATTTACAATTGCAGCAAAAATAAGTCTGGTACATTTTTTGAATATGATTTGAATGTGACATATTCAGCAAAAGATAAAAATTCTCAAACAAGATATGATAGTGTTATCTCTTTATGGAACGCCAATAAAGATCAAAATGAAAGCAAAGTTTCTGGGTTATTTTCGGAAGCAACTGCAATATATGAAAAATCAAGATCTGCTACAATTGACAAACCCCAAGGATCAATTACAGAAGATATTAAATATACTACAGATGACACTTATGACTCTGGACCGTTACCAAAAGGTATTTTAAAATTTGATATTTCTATTCAAAAACAAGACAAGGTTAAAAGGAGTTCCACTGTTGTTGACATAATTAATTTAAAGGAAAAATTAGTTACCTCTAGTTTAGACAAACTAGGCTCTGCTACTGTTACGGCAACCACTACTTCTGATCCGAGTTACGGCATTAACTATGGCAAGGATTTTTTAAAGGGAAAAACTACAGAAATGAACGCCTCTTTAGAGGAAAGCAATTATTACGCAACAAGCGATCTTATCACATCTAATTTAGTAGATGGCACTACAACTCGTGTAATACAATATATAATAGCTTAATATGGCAACTTCTATCACATACGGAAGCTACTCTTTCCCTGAACCAATACCCCTCTTCTCAGAAGAAGATGAAGTTGTAAAAGTGGGGGGCTTATTAGACCATAGTGCTATTAGGGTTAATATAATTGGGTTTCTTACTGGAAGTGATTTAAGTGGTTTGGATTTGCAGAAGATGCAAATGGTTAGTGGATTTCTAAATGAGTATGAAGATTTAACAGTAACAATAGAAAATGAATCCAAAACTTGTCCCTCTGCATTTATAGAAACAATAAGTTTTAGCGATAGTGATTCCACTACTGTTTTACCTTATAATTTGACAGCTTTATATTATTCTGGAGAAACTTTTTCTGAATATTTTGGGGTCACGGAACCAAGGAACTCTTGGTCTTACGAAGAGGGTGACAACAAAATTATTACGGCAACTCACACTGTCTCAGCTAAGGGTGTAAAAGTAAATTCTAATGAGCCGTTTGATAACGCTCGTGAATTTGTTACTGAGAAACTATCTGATGGTTTCCAGCAAATTGGTTTATTCAATAGCGGCGATAATGGATTCTTAACATCTAGAACGGAAAATGTAGATAGAAAATCTAATATTTATGGAGTTACGGAAGTGTATTCATATTCTGCTTCTGACAGAACTTACTCTGATAGTGGAGTTGTAAGTGTGTCTACATCCATTTCGTTTACTAATGAACAACAATTATCAATTTCTGTTAATGGAAGTATTCAGGGTAGTATAGACGCAAATACAGGAGTTCAAGAGGGACTTTTAACAACTGGAAATTTTACACCAGATCAAGCAACAGATGTAGCAATAAATTCTTTGGTTAATTCCTACTCTGATTACGAATCAGGAATATATAGTTTTGTTCAAGATGGCCCAACTGCATTTAATTACAATTTAGATACTGGGGCTAACTTACTCAATTTTTCTTTTACTTTCGCTGATCCAGACAAAGTTGATGTAATTAATAATAACGTTTTGCACTCTTATACGTCTTCAATAAGTTTATCAAAAGATTCTGCCACAACTTCTGTTTCAGTGCAAGGGGATTTAAAATATTTAGGAACTTTAATTATTGATTCCACTGGTGAATTTGAAGACAATGCTAGATTTCAAGCTATTGAAACAGCTTTTGATGAAATTGATCAACATGCAATAGCAACATCTGCTATTAAAGATTTTTCTGGAGTCGCTACTGGTTATGAAATAAATTCTTCTTATATTAACAAGGAACCAAATAATTTTTCCATATCTAAAAACCCAGTTGAAAATACTTTGTCTTACAATTATAGTTATAATAATAGTGTAGATTTTTCTAATGGCGATTTAAAAGATCTATCTTTAACAATTCAAGATAAAGCTCCGTTGGTTATTAATAACGTGCAAGAAACTATAAGCGGATTTAAAGCTGTTGAAGTTATATCTAGAAGCTTGGGTAATTATTCTGTTTCGGCTAATTGCTCTAATGACGGTAGTAAACTTAATGAATTAAAGGATTTAATTTCTGGTTACTGTAGTGGTGATTATGTTATATCAGAATCATATTCAACTGGACAAAATTCCATATCTTACAACTTATCGAAATACTATTAATGAGTGCTCAAGGATTACTTTTTAAAATTCAAGAAAATCTTGGTTCTAACCAAAGATTATCTGCTTTTTATGATTTTACATATAGTTCATCCGAAGATAATGTTGAAGGAGCTGTATCTAGCTTTACTGGAATCCAAAAAAATTCTGCTATTTCTAATGACTCATCTTTGCATACTGGATTTTTACTTAATATTGTTTCCAGTAGCGAGTCAGGAATAACTGGGCAAATTCCCATTGCTTTACAAAACGATAAATTAGACTTAACTTATACTAATTTTCAGGTTCCTTTAGATGGTTTAAATGCTAACAATTTAGCGACATTAATTGATTTTGAGTTTAAAGATGGAGATATTGATGATGGTATTATTTTGGGTTGCTTGAAAACTGGAGAAGAAACAATACAATCTTTTGATATAGAAAACTCTGAGGGTTTTAATATTGGGGTTACTGATAGGGGGCACTTATTTTGTCAGACCTTTGGGCCAAATGGAGATTCAATTGATGTAATGTACTCTGTTGAATTATCTAAAAGAAATTTAATTGCAGTTTCAACTGCTGAATCATTTATAACTTTAAGTAGTTTTGATTATTTTAATAACTTAGTTAGGAGTTTGGAGATACCAGTAGATCAAAATTATATTTCAAGTAATTCTGTATTAAATTTTGGAGGAAGTGATAGTTACTTTAGATCCAATAATAATACAGATAAAACATTTAGCGGCAGTTTGAATAATTTAGCTATTTTTTCTGGTTACATGGAAGAAGAGTTTCTAAAAGATTTAGGAGAAGGAATTCTAGGTGATTATAGTTACACTGCTGAAACAGAAACAATAGAACAAAGAGTTACTGGTTATTCTGAAACCATAGTTTATAGGACTGGCATTACTGGATATGATTATGTTTCTACTGGCACTCTGGAAATTATTACAGCTAGAGAGGAATTTACTGGCAGTATTACTTCCGCATCTGACGAAACTAAGGTGGAGGGAGAACGTTACTACAAATATTATACTTTAAATAATGGGGACATACAGACATTTTATAAAGAAGAATTAGGAAAGTTACATTCTGATTCTGGTTATGTTTATTATCCCACAGGAGAAGATGCTTATGATACACTAGGATTAAATGATGTATCTGAGTCAATATCGGCTTATACGGAAACGACTGGGATAATTCAAGGAACAATTAGTATTGATCTATTCGGAAAAACTCCCTTAACTGGAGTTCTTTCTGAAGTTAGCGGTGTTACTCAAACACCCTTGGAAGAATCTTACTCTATCTACACTTTAGCTTCTTCTGGAGTAAGTATTTCAGTAGATTCTGAAGATTTTAAGAAAAACTTTATTTATTACATAGGAGACAGGTCATGACTTATAATTATATAGTATCTACTGGAGATTCTACAATATCAGGAAGCGTTTCAAGTATCCTCAATAAGAATAACTTGTCTCATTCTAGTCAGCAATACTTATCAACAAAATATTCGATATTAGACAAAAATGGTAATCCCAAAGTGAACCCATTTTATTTTGATGAATCTATAATAACAGGATCAAATTGTTCATTGCTTTCTTTAAATTCTCAAACCCTACTTGAAGGAGGTTTTTCTACAACAGAGGGAAAGAATAGAATTTATTACAATATAGAAGATTCTGGTAACTATACGATTGATATAGAAAACTCAAAAGGGAATATCATTTTCGATTCAGAATTGGATTTAACAAGTGATGATGTTCTCTTTTATGATAAGAGAATCAACTCTTCGCCATTTATAACAGGCAAGACAAGTACCTCTATAGGATCTTGGAATGATGTTGTTACTAATTTACTATACAGTATTGATGCTGAAGATCCCACTTCTGATACTTCAGAAATGGAACAAAAGTATTTTTTATTTTTTAATGGTCAGAAGGTGGTAAGCTTTGATTATTCTAGTGATTTAGATGATGTTACGGGTATTGCATTTGCGATAAGAAAAGAAAGTCGAATTAATGAAGTGACTGGTATCGCAGACATTTATGGAAATAAATTTGTAGAAAATCATGTCGATTTTTACTTAAATGGAATGGAGCAAGATCCTAAAGATTTCATCCAAACTAATACTGGAGTGTATATGATAGAAACAGGAGTAGATTCATCAGTATTCTTGATTAACCAGCAAATAGAAACTTATACGTTATAATGAATTCATCAGGGAAAGAAACTTTAGTATCTTTGAATTTTAATTTCTCAAATTCAGGGGGC
>Ga0255765_1001572_pt1 | contig 27939 bp, 20 predicted proteins | sample 041ome_8_FD_179965 | JGI IMG/M metagenome (GOLD analysis project Ga0255765, IMG submission 179965) | Coastal salt marsh microbial communities from the Groves Creek Marsh, Skidaway Island, Georgia - 041407BS metaG (version 2) | ecosystem: Environmental > Aquatic > Marine > Intertidal zone > Salt...
CGCGACGCACAAATAATCCAACCATTTCGGACTCCCTCCCACGCCGCCGTTGAACGCGACGTTCACCACTCTCAGAGCTACAATCGGAGACACAAAGTCCAAAACCAAATCTTTCGTCGTGTACGGCGCCTCGTCTTCGTCCTTAAAATCACCGACGAACGTCTCGTTCGACGAAGGAAACATGGACCCGGATAAATTATCCCCGCCGACGGTAAACGCTTTCGATTCATCATCTTTCGCGCTTAAAAAGAACGCGGCAGACGCGACGACCGATGCGAAAAGCATTCGACGGTTGTTGTATTTGTTGGTATTGCTCTCGCATCGTTTCTCGCTCTCCTCACCCGAAGAAGACGAACAAGAAGCCACTCTCCGTCCTCCTCTCGCGCATCTGTTGTTTCCTCTTCTTCTCGTCCTCGTCTTTGCCGCACAGGAGAAGACGCCCGATGAAGAAGAAGAAGAACAGATGAGCGCAAACTCCATTTTTTTTTTCCCGAATTCTCTTCAGTTTTTAACGCGTTCAAACACATAAAATACACTAATAAAAGAAAATGTCCCTGGCGAACCTCGAAAACGCGCGCTCGCTGCACCTGTCCAACGAAACGCTCGAACTGGCGATTTCGAACGAATTTTCGCGTCCGGGCGTGACCACGCACAAGAGAAGGCTCGCGCAGACGCACCGGGTGCGAGGAATGCTCGATCGAATGCGACGGAACGCGAAGAAATTGGTGCGCACACACATCGAAGTTTCGTTTTCTCTCTCTTTTTGTCGTCGTTTGTTCGCTTTTTTATGATGCGTTCTCAGGGATGAGGGGTGAAAGAAGAGAAGGCGTTTTAGTTCTCTCTTTGACTCGTTCCGTGCGTCTGCGTTGCATATTGCGCCGCGCGGCGCGGATGTTTGTGTACGAGCGCCGTCATTTCTTCTCTGCCAAAAGAGAGAGAGACAGAGAGAGAAGAAAATACGCGAGCTCGATGACGTTGCGTTTACAAGTTTAAAACTCACTCACTCACTCTCTTTTCTCTGCTTCATCAAACAGAAATCGTATTACGAAGATCTAGACGGAAGCCGAAAAGAGGAAATCGAACGCACCGGGGGCACCGGGGAGAAGCCGTTCGAGACGTTTTATCGAGCGCTGAAAGAAGAGAAGGAGAGGTTTCGCGCTCGCGGCGGCGGGGATGCTGACGTGGTCGATGATGCGGATACGAACGTTTTGCGAGAACAGTTGGAAGAGTCGCAAAAGATGCAGCTGAACAAAGAACGTTTGAAGAAGAAGCTCAACGCGAAGAGCAACGGGAAGGAAGAGGTGCAAGAGAACGACGCGAGGTTAGATCCAAACGCGGAGAAGTTACCAGTCGGAGTAGATTTTTCTGGAGAGGAACATCAAGGGAGGTATTTAGATTTAGTGAGGTTTCATCATTTGTTCGTCGCGGACGTCGCGAGAACGTTCGGAGTGAGTTTCACCGAAGAGGTGAAGAAGAACGCGAGCAAGAAGAGAAAGATGGAGCAGAAACGGCAAAAAGAGGGAGAGAAGAAAGGAGAGGCGGAAAAAGAGGACGAGAAGGACAACAACAACGATAATAACGATGACGACGAAGAGACTAAACGTAAACCGTTAGAATACGTGGCGTTTCTCCACGAGCTGCCAAACTTGTTCGACGCAGAAAAAGCAGCCAACCTCGATCGATCGAAGAAATTCTCCAAAGCCTACGTCTCCTTTTGCGAAGAGTTGTGCGAATATCTCATCGATTTCTTAGAACGCGCTAGCCCTTTGCAATTTGCTCGAGACGTGCTCGTCAGAGAGGAAATCGATAAGGAGTTTGAAGAGATTTTCGAACGAGGAGCTCTGAAAGGGTGGGAAGATAAAGGCGTCGTCGCATCCACCGGCGCGGATACATTAGATTTGTCCATAGTCAAAGGTATCGCCGCGAAAGGTAACAAAGTTTTATCGTCATCGAAAGCGTTGAAAAGCGCCATGAACGACGATGAGATTAAAGACGCACTGAACAAAGCCGGTTTGAAAACGGGAGGCACGCCAGACGAACGATGCGAGCGTTTGTTCCAAGTTGTAAAATTAGTATCAGCGAAAGGAGGCAAAGAAGACGCGACTATCCCGTCCAAGTATATTCGCAAGGGTGTCGTCGTCAAAGGTGGAGATAAAAAAGACGCCGACGGGAGCGATCGAAGTAAAGCGCACAGGGAAAGAGCTAAACACATCGCTAGACTCGAATATCGATTAAAGCTCTTGTTTGCTGGCGCTTTGCGTAAAACCTTAGACAACACGAGATCGCAAGCGGAAAAGAAACTCACCATGTCGCGCCAAGAAATCGAACGAGAACACGAGGAGGACGACGATTTCGCGTTTTCCGATGGTGACGAAGAAGATGAAATGAACAAAGAGATTTATAACCCTCTGAAACTTCCGATGGGGTGGGACGGGAAACCGATCCCATATTGGTTGTACAAACTGCACGGACTGAACGTGGAATTCAAATGCGAAATCTGTGGTAACTACTCGTACTGGGGTAGACGCGCCTACGAACAACATTTTACGCAGTGGCGCCATCAACACGGCATGCGATGTTTGAACATTCCTTTTAGCAAAGCGTTCAATGAAGTCACAACGATTGAAGAGGCGAGAAGGCTGCACCAGTCGCTAGAAGAGAGAAAAGTCGGAAAGTGGGATCGTAAACAAGACCAGGAGTGCGAAGACGCGGATGGAAACGTGTACAACGCGAAAACATTTGCCGAATTGCGTTCGCAAGGTTTAATTTGATAATAGTACTACCGACTGGCACTTGTAGGTGAAAAGAATATTTTAATACAACTTTACCCGCATGCGCGAGTGTTTGACTTCTACTATCTAAAACATGTTTGAACGGGGAAGTGGGGTTCTTTCTCATTCTCCTAACAAGCACCGTCCTATGGCAAGACCATCCTCACCACCGCTCGACCAATATTTTTGTTGAATTGCCTTATTAATGATTTGCTCTTTTTCGATGGAGTTAACGATGTCTGGGGACGTCTTCTCAGTTTTCGAGCCGGGTTGAGCATGGTTCTCTATCAAATCTTGAATCCTAAAGCCGTCGCCATCATAAGAGTCCTCTTGCTCTTCCTCGTCTTCAAAAGTTCCATCGTTTGCCGAGGACGACGGTCTCGCGCGATTGGACTGCGCTAAGATTGATCTCATCATTTCTTGTATGGCATGATTGTTATCGTAATCCAACATGTGGTAAAGCGGAACCGCGCTTCCTTCTTCTTTAATGTCGCGGTCTATAATTGTTCGTTGTTGATGCCCCTGAAGCAACGAAATCTGCCGCGCTGCTTTTGCTTCGTTATCGTCAATCGCGCCCTCTTTAGCGTATATTTCCTCCTCTACCATACACAATTTGTTCGCAATCTTCTCAGCCGCGCGAATCCGCTGGTCCTCGTTCTTCCAAATGCTCGTATTCGAAGCAAGAGTTGATCTTACCGCCTCGACGATGTCATTGATGAACTTTGGAAACTGCGGCTTTCTTTCTCGCCACAACGCGTGCCGCTGCTCGTGTTGGTCTTCTTCTTCTCCTTCTTCTTCGTCATAAGCACTAGAACTGCCACGCCCATACGCGGTTGCCGGCGTCTGCGCTTTATTTGTCCTCCTCTTCTTCCTTCTCTTTCCTTCTCCACTGTTTGTGATATTCCCGGCTTGCTTCAACATTTGCCTCCTATGCCTCACGCCGCACGCGTTGCACAAGTCCACTCCGCCCTCGCCTTTCCTCCACTGCGCGGTTACACTCGTGCCGCACGTCTCGCACGTCTTTCGCGCGAAATCGCGCTCGTTGATGATGCCGCTACCGCTACCATCGTTCCGTTTCGCCGTCCCCACTCTTTTGAATTCGACTCTTCGGTCGACAGTTTTTTCCCTAACGCCTTCTTCTTCTTCTTCTTCTTCTTCTTCTCCTTCGTATCGATACTCTTCCTCGTTCGGTGGCGACGGCGTGGTCGAACGAGATCTTCCTCTTCTTTCGCTCATCGTTATTAGTATTATCGCGATTCACTTCTCGCCGAGGGGGCAGCAGCAGCAGCAGCAGAAGAGTTGTGCGTGCGGTTTTGTGCGTGTGTCAGTTTCCGGCAATTTTTTGTGAAGTAAGCAAGCAAAAATGAAACCCTAATAGCATGCCATGTGTGTGTATCTCTCTTTGTTTACAACTTTTCGAGCGCTTTAATCGGACTCCTCACTCTCTTATGATGATGATGATGGTGATGATGGTGAAGGGACGTCTTGTGGACAGCCGTTTTCTTTCGCGTAGTTTAAGCACTCGATGTGGTTGTTATCGGCAGCGAAATGGCACGTTTTCCAATCCCAAGGCGCGGCGTTTTCGTGGAGGTATTTGAGGATATCGAGATGGCCGTTTCCGGCAGCAATTGCACACGGAAGCTCATTAATTGGACAATTCTGCTTCATACAATACTTTACGATGTGAAGATGGCCAATCTCAGCTGCTTTATTGATCGTCCCCTCGCCCCATTCAAACATTTTCTCTTCCCGCAACCAACGAAGCAACGCGAGGTTTCCAGTTTGAGCTGCTTGGACGCAGAGATGATCCTGCCCATGTTTACCCTCGATCTTTTCCGTCACTTCCTCGTACGTGCGGGCACCTTCGTCCCAGAATTTTATTATACTCATACCTGGCAATTCCCGTCCCGATCGTCTGATCGCGTCGCGACTTTCTCTGTTTACCTCTCGAAACACTCTGAACTCCAACTCCGATAACTCCGGTACAATACAGGTCTCGAAAATATCTCTGTACTGCACATCAGTCAAAATCTTCCACAACGGCAACGGCGTCACTTTTCTCTTCAACTCCTTCAACTCCTTCAACTCCTTCAACTCTTCTATCTTCTCTACCATCTGTTCTTCCAAACCTGCCAAGCGCTGTTCCAGTGACCTTTTCAAGCTTTTCAAGTTTTGAAGCTCTTCGTCTTGTTTTCGGAAACGATCTTCCTGCGCTCGCGCGCGAACTTCGTGTAAATCCAATCGATCGCGAAATGCGTTCATAACATCCGCGAGCTTTGTTTCACCATCTTCATCTTCTCTTTTGCGCTTGAACAATTCGTTATTGGCCATGCTTCTTTTGCTGGTTGTTTGTGTGCGCGTATTTTTTTTGTGTGTGTGAAGAAACAAATTTTCTCGAACACACGCAAAGGAAAAGAAGCGCGTTCGTCCGCAAAAAGTCTCGGGGTGTTTTATATTTATTAAACGACGTTTTCGAGAGACAAAGCGAGAGAAGAAGAAGAAGAAGAAGAAGGCAGAGGAAGCGCGAGACGCGCACGCGCGCGAGCGGGGCGGTGATCATGGTTTTTTTCTCTTCCCGGAAGAAGGAGAAGAACAAGCAGAAGAAGAGTGAAAGCGCAGCGGCATCACCACCCCCGCGAGAAGTGGAAGAAATAACAGAAGAAGAAGAAGAAACAGAAACGAAGAATGAAACCAATCGAGAAGAAGACGAAGACGAACGCAATCGCTCGGAGGTTTTGTTATCCTCGCTGTTCACGTGTCCAATCACGCAAGAGGTGTTCGAACTGCCGATTACGTTGAGGTGTGGACACACGTTTAGTAAACAAAGTTTGCTCAGATGGATGACGAAGAAGCAGTGCTGTCCGACGTGCCGGAAACCGCAGTACATATTCGACGGGGATGAGTTAGCGGTGAATAAAGTCGTCGAGAACGCGGTGGAACAATTGGTAATGATGAGGGATCGTGCTAAAAGCGATGATACAAATATTGGCGAAAGGAGAGGAAAAGCGTCGTCGTCAGAGGACGAGAAGAACGGGGCAGGAGAAGGCGGAGAAGGACAAATGTCTTCTTCTTCTTCTTCTTCTTCTGAGAAGCGGAAGCGGTTGCCGCTTTTCGTCTTGGACGCGGTCGTGCCCGGGACGGAGTTAATGTTGAACGTGTTCGAGCCAAAATTACGTTTGATGGTACAAACGGTGCTGACGCAGCATTTTAATCCGTCGTTTGTGATGTGCGCAAGAACGGTTGCCTCTGTTACTAGTAGCGATAACAACCGAGGAGCGGGTATGAATAACAACAACAATAGTAACAATAGGATTACTACTATCGCGAAGTACGGAATTATCGCTCGAATCATCGCCGCGAACGAAACTGTCGACGGGAGGTTTTTAATTCGCATACGCGCAGATTCAGAGAAAGTCGTAGTCATAGAAAAGTCGAGAAGTAGGAATAGCAACAACGACAACGATGAAGGTAGGAACGACAACGATCCCGAAGGAAGAAGAGCGAGTGGAGACGACGGCACACTGACGGAGGAAGTAGAAGAACAAGATGAAGAAGCTTTTCCGATTTGCGAGTACACGGAGCGCAAGGACGCGCCTTGGTCGCCACTAACAGAACGCCTCGCCGGAAGCGCCGATGAAGCGAAAGCTTCGTTGCTGCTTGCTGTCGACGAAGCCGAGGCAACGTTTTACGCATGGGCAACGCTCGCGGAGAAGAGCGGATTCTTTGGAGCGCACGCGTGCTTCGCGCACGACGATTGCGTTTCGGGATGCGAAGGTAGGAAGAGGCTGGAGAAGGATCAACAGCGAAGAAGAAGAAAAAGCAAAAGACAACAAAAAACGCTCGATGAAAGCACAGAGGACGAGCGCGAGCGAAACCTATCGTTGAGTGACGTCGTTTTCCGCTGGAAAGCGTCCTTGGAAGAAGACGATACCGCTGAAGGAGAAGTTGAACGTCTCAACGAGATAAATAACGAGAGAGATTACGATCTCACGTTTGACAGTGGTAATGAGAGTTCCTTCCGGCGTCAACAACTGGTCACGCGGTTCAAACACAGAGGCGGAGGAGGGATCAATAACATGCAGAGACCATCATTCGAAGATGTTCGAACGCGTCCGGAACAGTTTGCGAGCGTTCTTTTGTGGTGGCTCGTTCGATGTGTCAATCCGATCCCATCTGCCGGCGCGGCGTTGGAAATCAGACCATCTATGTTGAGCACCAGAGATGCAAAGACGCGTTTTGCGTTGTTTTCGAAATTGCTTTCAGTATCAACCATTCGAGTGTTAGGGTACGCACCAATGGAATGGATGAATTGGGAGTGTGTGAAGGAAAAAAGAATGATGAAGAAGATTGGCGAGGTGCTCTCGAAGGAGAGGAAAACGCTCTCGGCGGCGACGATACGAAAAGAAGAGATTGGCAAAGACGACGCGAACAGAAGAAAAGTGAGAATTTTAATCGAAACGTGTTTGAGCATCATATATGAGTATTCCAAGGAGGAAGCAACGGAAGGTGAGGACGATGGTGATGAGCAAAAACAGAACGTTGGCGATGAGAAAGAAACGGGCATTCCCACAGTCTCTGGCATCCGCATCGTTTTCACCGACGAAGAGCTCGAATCGTTTGGTACGCATAAGTTAGCTCTCACGCTTCGAGATGCGTTACAAAAAGTAGCGCACAAGAGGAAAACCGATCGAAAGGCGCAGCGCAAGCGCGTTCAGAATTTACGAGCTTTGGCAAAGGCGCTGAAGCACAACCTCGACGAGAACGAGTTTTTTCAAATGTTTGACCCGCTCTGTCGCGAATTGACAACGACGAACAACAACTACATCTTCCTCACGAGCAATAACCAGAACACTCGCAGATTCAACACCATTAAACGCATACGAATGGTGGCCAAGCTGCGGCGTTTCTTTTACCAAGCACAGAGCTTCATCCGAGGCGTCTCGTTTGGTGCCAAGGTAGCCTACGAGAAATTTTTCTGGATTGCTGGCTTGATCCTGTTCTCCTTCGTCATCTTCGCGTTGATTGTGCAAACGCTTAAGTTCATGCACCGCTTTGGTCCGAGTCAAGAGGAGGTGAAAAGAGAGCTTCAACGTGTGCAAGAGTTCGCGCGAGAGTTTGCCAACGTTATTTTCTACGCCGAACGAAACAAAAGCCTCCTCGGAGATAGCTCAGAGTGATTGCGGAGCGATGATGATGACGATGATGACGCGTATTTATTGTCACCTTACCCATAATGATAAGTGTAGTTGAAAAATTGCACGCACGTTGTATATCTTAGCGGCGACGAAGAAATTCGTCGCCGTTCTCTATATTATATAACATTATGATTGTCTCTCTCTCACTCAAATCTCTTTCTACTAATACACGCTATTCATAAAAATATTAAAAGTTCCTCGGTCTCAACGCGCCTCCGTTGGCCGCATTTCTCCCCGAATCTATTTTCCGCTTCATTTGACTCCTTTTCTTCGCTTGCATGACCACCAAACATGCCTCCATGCGTTCGCTCGTTTGGTACTTCCACCTCGTAAACGCCTCGCAGCTCTCTCTGCCGATGCGAAACAACTCTCGCTCCATCCGCGTCAAATATTCTTCCTTAAAGCTCGGCTCTTTCGAGCCAACCGTGAAGCTCTCTACAATCATCTTACTAAATCTGCTCTTAAACGCCGCCCGCGCTTTCTCGACCAATTCTTTCCCCGCCTCGTACTCTTCGTGATCGTCCTCGCTATCGCTCTCGTCGTCGTCGTCGTCGTCCTCCTCCGGGTCGAACGCTTCCATCAACAGCTTCCCATACATCGACGCCAGCTCAAAGAACGAGTCCGAATACTCCTCCGATAAGTTCACAATTTTCGGTTCCGCGTTTATTCTCGACCACACGTGCGTGTTCTCCGAGAATATCCCGTGTACCGATTTCAACGGCGTGCCGAGCCCTTGCAGCGTGAGCGCTTTGCACAGCCAAAACGGAATCGTGATTTTCTTCTCGTCCGGCAAATCGTCGAACGGGCACTTCGGGTCAAACTCTTGGCCGAGATTGTGAAACGGACGGGACGTTTCAAATTGCACCGGTTCGCTCTCGGCGAGAAATTTGGAGATGGAGTAGTAATCTCCCGCGTTGTTGGACATGTTTTATATATGTGTATGTGTGATTATATGTGTATGCGCGTGCAGAATTCGCGCGCAAAAGTTTTTCGGTATCTGTCGTCTGGATTTTTGAAAATTCCCCGTGGGGGGTCTGCGCCGTGAGATTTTGTTATTCACGGGATGTGACCAACGTTCAAAAAAGACGCAATGAATGCTCTTGCGTTCTTGTTGACAGAACAAACTCGCCGCGCGACGAAGCTGGGTGTTTTTGGCGCGATACGTGTGCGTGTGGAGAGAAGTGACGACGCGCGTTCGGATGGTATTCGCGAGCGTTTGTGTGTAGTGTGGAGAAGGCTCTTGAAAATTTTTGAATTTTCAGCCAGTATGTGTTTAGGGTTTTAGGGGGCCGTCAAACAACCCGCGCGCGCGAGCAAAGAGAGAGAGAGAGAGATTTACGACAAAAAAGTTTCGGCGACGGCGTAAACAAGAGCACGCGGAAGGATGTTGACGCGATGGAAGAAGAGAAAGCTCGGTCAGAGAGACTTGTGGGACGTGATTGTGAACAACGACGATATTTGTTTCGAGCACATTTTGCCGAGATTGAATCGAACCGACGTGAAGTTTTTGTTTGGAGTGAATAGCGAAACGAGAGCGTTGGTGAAGAGATCGTCTCGAGTGGGTGAGTTGGAAAAGAGTTTCAAAGTTTCAGAGATGTCGTCGATATCTACGTTGGAGTTTGCGTGGGAGAATCGATCGTTTTGGAAGCATTGTATGAGCGAAACAGACTTCTGCTATCAAGTTGCTGGAACGAATAAACTCGAGTTGCTCAAGTGGGCGCGAGAGGAGAAAAAATGTGATTGGCATGATTTTACGATTAGTAATGCCGCAGAACAAGGTAATCTGGAAATGATAAAGTATTGCGTCACAAATGGGTGTCCTGTGGATGAATGGACGTGTGCACCTGCGTGTGCACAAGCTGCCAAATACGGTCATCTCGAGTGCCTCAAATACTTACACGAAGAAGTCAACGCGCCTTGGAATGCACATACTGCCGCATGGGCAGCTTTAAAAGGTCATTTACATATACTCGAGTATCTTGTTGAGCGTGAATACGATCAATATGATGAATATGCGTGTGCAAATGCGGCCACGAACGGCCACTCAGACTGTTTGAAGTACTTGCACGAAACCGCCAAAGCGCCGTGGGATAGTTGCGCCGTACAAGACGCGCACAAGGACAACCAACCCGAATGTTTACAATACCTCCTCGACAACGACTGTCCGTTACCACGTGGTTGGCGATACGAAGATGGAACGTTACATACGCATTAACCCAATATATATATACACGTAGAATGAATATGGTAGAATTTAGAATGTAGAACATAGAATTAAACGTTTATGGTCAATCCGCCTTTACTGCCTTTCTTGGCGATGAACTTGAACACCTCGATGGCTAAATCGAATGAGTGGACGTCCGTGAAGCCTTGGACGTTGTCGAAATAGTGGTATCGATACGATTTTTTCCTAGACGTGTACGCGTCGAAACCGTACAGATCGACTTTATCGCACATTTGCAGCGCGTATAAAACGGCAAAAAAACCGCTCATCGGTTTGCGATTGTATTGACTGTTTTTCGTTTTTTCCAAAAGTTCTTTCAGTTTAATCCAGAGCGAATGCGCTCTGTTGGAGAACAACGGGTTCAATAAAATCGCATTTTCCGCGCCGTATTTCTTCAAAAGCGGTTGACACAGATGGTATCTCGCGAAGTGACTCGCAGTCTCAAATAAAACCAGCTTCGTTTCACCTTCGTTCGCCGGGCGCCATCTGCGCACGCCTTGTAAAATCTCTCTCACGTTGTGCGAGTTCACCACGTCGAAGGTTGTGCGTTTCCCGACGTACTTCTCAAACCCGCGAATGGGCGCCATGTTGATCCGAATCACCGCATCGTGATTATCGATTTCCTCGCCGTATTCTTTCAACAACGTCACCCCAGAATTCCCAACCACCGCGCACGTTTTAAACTCAAACTTTGGTTCATCCAACGGCAACTGTTCGAACAAACTTCTCGGAAAGTGATAAATCAACGTCTCGTTCGTATCGCTCGTCGTCGACTCTAACCAGTGCTGCAAAACCGGCTTCGTCCGTGAATCCTTCGGATCATCCGGATTAACCGGTTTATTCACTATGAATAACCTCTTGTGCGTGACGAGCGGCTGCGAATCGTCCCGCAGCGTCTCGAAGATGTCGTCCTCCATCTTTTGCGTTCTCAGACTGTTGCTACTCCTACCGCTCGCGCCGCCGCTCGCTCGTTTACCGCCGCCGCTACTTCCGCTACTTCTACTCGCGGTACTACCACCGCTACTTTTCGACGATGACGACGACCCTCCGTTGTTGTTGCTCTTTCTCGCGTTCTCGCTATCTCTACCGCTAGTACTACTACTCCCAATTTTATCGTTGTTGTTGTTGTTCTTCTTACTTCCGTTCCCATCGCCGCCGTAATCTTCATCTTCGTCTTCGTCATCTTCGCGACGCGACTCGCTTCGCCCGCTTCTAATTCCAGAACCCGTCTTCGCGTCATCACTACCAATCTCGTTCGAAGAAGACGACAACAAAGACGTCGAAGAAGACATCCATCCAGACACCGCGATCCCTCTCCAAATCACAACCGCAATCAGCGCGAGAAAGATGACTTTCTCCACCGACGATCGACGGACTCGTTTCTCTTTCGGCAGAGGGACGCCGAGTTTCGACGGCGGAGGAGGCATATTTTTCTACCGCGCGGTGTCTCTTCCTCCTCTCTTCTCTTTTCCAGCGATGTGTCTTTTCTCTGTTCGAGTGTTGTTAACACGCGTGTTATCGTTTTTATGAGGACGAAGCGAAAACGTGCACGTTTTTCCCCAAAAACTGAAAATCAAAGAGAGAAAATATTCCCCCATCGTTCTCAAAATATTAGAATACAAACACGCGAACATGTTTTCGGTGCACCAAATCAAAAAGTTCATGACGAACCAGTTCGGGACGGAAGAACGCGCGAACGAAACCGTCGCGTTATTCGTCTCCGTCGGCGCGACGATCGGGTTGATGTTTATTTTCAAATTGAATGCGGTTCGAGTGGGTAAAATTCTCATCAAAAAGACGACTTTGTACGCGAGTTCGGTCGCGCATTTATTCCTTTCGAACGAGAAGAAAGGGTTGAAATCGCTCTCGAAAGAGATGGATTCAGATGCGAGCGTGATATCGGAGTCGCAGTTGAAAGGTTCGAGGACGATTTATTTCGTCAGACACGGAGAAAGTCAGTGGAATTACGTCTTCAACAGAGGTTTCGGATTGAGTTTTCCGTTGCGTTTGGCGAGAGGTTTACTGTTGGAATTGACGAGTTTGTTCGATCATCGAAACTCGTTCTTCGTGGACGCGCCTTTGAGCGACAGAGGTTTAGAGCAAGTGGAAGAGTTGAGGAAGTTTTTGAATAAAGTGAACGATCCGTTTTTAACGGACGCGGAGGTGGAAGCGTTGCGTTCGAAACACGTCGACGTGTTGAGAGCGGACGCGAAGAAAGGGGAGAAATTGAGCAAGAAATCAATCATCGTGACGTCAAACTTGAGGCGCGCGGCGCACACTGCGGCTATCGCGTTCATGGATAGATTTGAGCGCACGAAGGAGAAATTATTCGTGAACGACGCGTTGCAAGAGATGGCGAGGAACGTGGACGCGTTCGCGTTGGCCGGCGAGGCGTTTGACGCTGTGCCGTACACTGGGATTACGAACGTGGCGAAGGATAAAGGGACGTTGAAATCGATCGTAGAGGAAACCGTAAAGTTTGACGTGGAGTCAAATGCCGGGAATAAAGGGATTGGGAGACGTGGCGCGACGGATTGTTTGAGGTTTGCACATTGGGCGACGAGTCCGAGCGCGGTTCCGAAAGAGTGCGAAGCAATCATCGCCACCGGCCATTCTATTTATTTCAAAGAGTTTTTCAAACTGTTTCTGCCGAGCGCGAGCGAACACGACGCGAAGACGAAGAAAATTGTAAATTGTGGAGTCATCGCGTTCGAGTTGAAAAAATACGAACACGAGAAGAAGGGCGTGTTTTACAGCATCGACGAAAAGTCGATCGAAACCGTGTACGGCGGCTTTGTCCAGAAAGGGAAACATTAATTTAAAACAAGAAACTTTTGTAATTTTGTACATTTTAGAGAGTAGAATCATACGTCCTCACCATCCTCACTACAGCGCGTGCGCGTGTGCATTGCGCGACCTAAGATGATAACGTTTATATACGTGTCTTTTTTCATCAACCCGTTTTCAACGTCTCGGCGATGTTTTCTAAACTCTGCGATGTGAGCTCGTTTTGAGGCGTTAAAGAGATACCACTCATCGCACTCCCCGATCGTTCGATGTTGAAAGCAGTGCTATCGACCGAGGTACCATCCGCTGTTGCAACAGTCGTCGTGACCGTGTTGAAAACGTCCAAAGCGATGTGATCTTTGCTTATGCTCAATCTTCTGTTCATCTCCTCTCTCGTCGTTTCGTGAATACTCGTTGAGGTCGTAGCGCTTGGACGACCATCGTGAACACCAGCTTCGTTGGCTCTATCGGCTGCTGCTGCCACCACAATCATTCGTTCGCACTCTTCGTCTATGCTTTCTTCGGTAATAAGTTCGCGTCTTCCATGGTTTAAATCTTTCTTTGCATTTTCGTCGCCGCCCCATTGAGTCAACAAAGCGCACGAATTTACAATCGTTTCGCAATATTGATCCATGCGTAAATGGTTCGCCCTATTCGCCTCGAACGGAATTTCGCACTCCATAGCCGCACCTTCAACGCCCATTAACGCAAACGTTGCAATTGCAGTCGCTGGAATCGTCGCCCAACCCCAATTCAACGCGTATACGAACGGAATCGAAAAGCAATACAAAATCAAAAACGTTCTCAAATGCACGACGTAAATTTGCGGCAATTTCGTCGCTCGAAGACGTTCTAACGCGCCTTCTTGCGTGATTAAACCTTGTAAATACTTACTCAACTCGGATCTTCCGCTCTCGTCTCGTATAGTTTCGCTTATCTCTCTCATCTCGCTATTTTCCGAATGCCTATACGTCACGTAAATCCTACTCGAACACCTGCGCATCATCGCGTAACAAAACATCGGCTGATGCGGTGCTTTTTGCAACTTGTTTACATCTTCTTCCGACAAAACCCCCAACAACTCTTCCTTAGGCAACGCATCAATCCCCCGCAAAAACTGCTTCGTACTTACCGCGAACGCCGCGCACCACGCGACGCAATCGTCGCACGCCCGAACGATTTCGCGAGTCACCTCTTCGCTCTTGTTGCAATCCATTTCAACTTCTTCCGAGCGTACCATCAGCGCGTCAGCTAGGGACCGACTATAAATAACCATGTTCCCCCACGCAGATCTGCAATCCCAAAATCGCACCGCCGCTCGCGTCAGTCGAAACACGATTAAAAATCCAAGCGTCGAGAACATAATCAGATACACCGACTCGACTTTGCTCAACTGTTCGCTAAAATTTTTCAACGGTTTCGGTTCGATGATTTTCGTCAATAACACCCACACAACGGTGACCAATTGCACGCACAGCCACGGAGTGAGGATGTTCTCGAACCCTCGTACGTTTTTCGACGCGAAAATGACCGTTCGCAACCAATCTCGGGCGTTGTAATCCGGTTGTTTGGATTTCCCGGAGAGAAAGGATTGGAAACGCGAACGAATCGCGAGTGGAGCGTTCATAGTTTTGGTTAATCTAGGAATGGTGCGGTCGTCGCGTTCGTCGACTGCTGCTTTCACGCGCGCATTTCGCTGCCGAAGATTCGTTTTCGTTTCGGTGGAGGACGACATGTTCTCTGTTGTATTGAACGCAAACAGCGCACTGAAAATGCGGATTTATATTCAGAACAACAACAACAACAACAACAACAACAATCCAAAAAGGAAGATGGTAGATGGAAGAACGCGAGAACTCAAGAACAACTACATTTCTACACGTGCTACTTTTACAATCGTTCTACACAGTCATACTCTTTGACGGCTAAATTATCTAAATCCCATATAAAACTCTCGTGTTTTCTCTGCATTTCTCAAACACGTCTTCTACGGTCACGTCTCTTTTCACCTCCGCGATTACCTTCGCGATATACGGCACCATCCACGGTTCGGCCACTTTTCCTCTGAACGGCGTTGGACTCATGAAAGGGCCATCCGTTTCGAGCAGAATGCGATCCATGTCGGTAAGTTTAACCACTTCTCTAACATTTTCCCCGTTTTTAAAAGTACACACGCCCGTAAACCCAAGCTTTAAGTTTGGGAAGGACTCTAACAACTCTCGCGCGAAAGATGTAGTGCCGGTGAAACAGTGCACGTGAATCTTCTGTTGCGCGTCGCAATATTTTCGCATGATATCTAAGCAATCCGATTCCGCTTCCCCATCTCCAGCATCTCGCGCGTGCACGACTAACGGTAACCCCAACTCTTTGGCCAATAAAATTTGCTCTTTGAAAACAAACTGCTGTTGCTCTCTGCAATCGAGCGGACATACCCACTCTTTCGCGTTCTCGACGTTTGGATCTTGACAGACGAAGTAATCGAGACCGCACTCTCCTATCGCTTTCATCTTTTCCGGATACTTTTCACGCAAAGCTTTCAAACCATTTTTCGTCGCATTCTCGTCCCACACGCTCGCGTTTAGCGGATGTACTCCGAACGCTCCGTACACCTCTTCGAACTGCAAGAAATGTTCAACTTTCGCCCAGTTTTCTGGCTTACACCCGATGGTCAAAATCGAATCCAACGCGTACACTTTCTCTCGCTCTTTCTCGCGAACAGAATCTATCCAGTGTTCGTATTTCATGTTGTCTAGTTTCTCTAAAATCATCTCTAAGTGCGCGTGAGTATCGACGTATCCGTATCTGAAATCGTTGTTCTTTTCTGTGCTAGGGGAAATCGCATTTGACGTCATCGAAGAACTCTTTTCAGAAGAAGAAGAAGAAGAAGAAGAAGGTGTCGAAGAAGAAGACGAAAACGCGCTCTTCTGAAGCGTCGTTCGTGCTCTCGTCGCTACTCTTCTGCGCGTGACGTGTTCTGTGCGGAGGAGAATGCGCAGCGCCGAGAGTGATGACATTAATGAAAATATAAATCTTTCTCTGGGGGACTTGATTTGTGCGCGCACAGAAAATGTGGATAGAACATGCACGCACGCAAAATTCCTCGATGACTACATGAGTATACATTATTATTATTACTAAAATTCCTTCACGCAAACAACGAAAACACGCTCTAACAAGTGGCTATTCTAAATTAATTGTCATACAACAACGCCTCGGGATTCGGGTACCCTTCTAATCGTCGGACATCGACGACGTCCATGCCCGCTCTTCTCGCGCTTTCGATGCCTAATTTGGCATCCTCGTACGCGGTGCAAAGTTTTGGATCTACGTTTAACTTCTTTGCCGCTAATAAATATAAATCGGGCGCTGGTTTGCCGTGTTCGACGTCTTCGCACGTCACCACGGCGTCGAACAGCTCTAACAAACCTCTCTGTTTTAGATGGCCTCTGACGACGTCTCGACATCCGCTCGAGGCGACGGCCATTTTCAATCCGTTCTTCTTCCCTTGCATGATGATTGTCTCCGTGCTCTGTATAATCTCAGGTGCGCCCATCGCATTCGCTAACTCCCCGCATCGTAACGTCATTCGATCTAAATCCTCCTCCGTTATCTCCTCCGCCGTTTTCCCTTGTTCGTCGCGCAACATCCGAAAAATCTCTTTAATCGGAACGCCGGCGAGTTCGTAAAACCTCTTCTTTGTCAACTCTAATCCAACTTCTTCGCACGTTTGTTTATCCGCGACGAAGAATAAAGTCATCGTTTCGAGAATGGTTCCATCGCAATCGAAAACTAGCGCAGCCGGTTGTAAATTCTCGCCGTGGTAGAGAGGATGTTTAGCAGCATCAGCAGAAGATGATGTGGCGTTTCCTTCCGCCGCCGCAGAAGAAGAACCCATTTTCGATTGTTGTCGCGGGTGAATACACCACTGAGAACTTTAACAGAGATTGCAGCAAAAGACGGTCCAAAATCTAATGCCTTAGTAATGCGCGCGCAGAAACACACACACACACACACACACCGAGAGAGTAACGGACGCGAGAGACGACGACGAGAGTCGAATTGAATCCTTTTTGAAAGCGCGGTTTTAAAAGTGTCGCGGTTTCCCCTAAAAATTCCCCTAAAAATTTTCCTTTAAAAGTTGACTTTGCGTCGACTCGTCGTCGTCGCTTGCTCTCGATGATCGCGAGAACGATGATGAGAACGCTGCTCTCGTCTCTTCTGGAACATCTGCTCCTGTTCATCCTTTCAATTCTATCCTTCGCGTCTTCGCGCCGCGTCGCGGGAGAAGGTGAGAAGAGTATTCCTAAACACATCGCGTTCATAATGGACGGCAACCGCCGCTGGGAAGAACAACATCAAGAAGAAGAAGAAGAAGATGATGATGATGATGAAACGAAGAGAATGAATGACAATACCTCGCGCAACGCTCGAAAGAATAACAGTTCTGCGAGTGGTGGTCACCAAAAAGGCGCTTTGACGTTACAAAACGTCCTCCGTTGGTCTCTCAAACTCCGACAAATCGAAACGATATCCGTCTACGCGTTTTCCATCGAAAATTTCAACCGGGAAAAGAAAGAAGTGGACGAACTGATGTCGCTGTGCGTGGACGAGCTGCCGAAACTGGCGAGGTCGGAAGCTGTGCGGAAAGCGAACGCGAGGATTTTGATTTCTGGTAGGATGGATTTATTGAGCAAAGAGGTGAGGGAGGCGTGCGCGTACGCGATGGAGGAGACGAAGCGAGGCGGCGACGTGGTGTTGAATATTTGTTTGGCGTATAGCGGCGCGGAGGAGTTCGGGGTCGCGACGTTTCGTGAAGCGGTGGAAGGGAGAGATGAAGGAGGTAGGAGTAAAGAGGAGGGCATAAAGAGACGGTTTTATTACGGCGGCAGTAGTAGCGATAGAAGCGGCAGAGAGAGTAGTAGTAGTAGGAATAATAGGAGTAGCGGGGACGGTAGGAGTAGAAAAAACGCGAGTAGAACGAAGAAAGCGCGGAGTAGTAAAGAAAAAGAAGAAGAGTCATTTTTGGAAGAAGCGGTAATTCCCGACGTTGATTTGGTCGTCCGAACGTCTGGTACGAACAGGTTATCGGATTTCATGACCACGCGGTTAGAAAACGCGTTGATAGTGTTCGTGGAGGCGTTGTGGCCGGATTTTGGCGTTTTAGATTTCTTTTCGGTAATTTGGCGGTATCGAAAAGCGAGTTCGATTTTACGAGACAACGAGAAAAAACGCGCGAGGCTAGAAGAGAGAAGTTTCACGTGAAACAATAAGCGTGATTGTCGTTTAATACGCGATATACGATTATATCATCGTTGTTATTTGGAGTGATGCGAAAATGTCAAACAATGCTTGAAATTCTAGTGCTATTGGTCGTCGCGATGGTCGCTCAGAACGCTCGCGCCGATAAAGCTTCGTTATTCGAATACGGCGAGCGAGGCTCGTATTTTGGAAACACAAGGGAGGACGTCCCGATTCCGAAATCAACCGCCGGCCAAGCATCGACAAACAGTGGGTTTGACACTTTTCACCGTGAGGAAGGCGTCGTGCAACTCTTCTTCCCGCGAGGCGCTCCGGAATCTGTGCGGACCAAATTTCCTCTCGTGTACCTGTGCACGCCGATTCACGGCTTCACGTTTCGCCGATGGACGGAGATTATGCAGCCGTCTTTGATTAATTTTTTAACCTCGCACGGATTTGCTGTCGTTGCGCCGTCGTCTATAGGCGAACGCGACTCACCGGATGAAGTTTTAGGTGCCATTATGCCCGACCGTGATTCGCAATTGAATGGAGTTTCTCTCGAAGAAGTTGCGAAGCGATATCTCAATTTCACCGTGGCGAGTTTTACGTACTTGACGAACGATTTTTTTGGCATCGAGACTAGTAAAAAGAACAGCGATGAGTATGTTCCAGGCGAATCCATTTTGGATACCGCGAGAAGGAATTATCGAACGCGAATGTATACTTTACACAGCAGAGTTGACGTCGAAAACACCGCCATGCTCGGTTTTAGCGTTGGTGGCGCTGTAGCGGCGTATTCTGGATCTATTCTGAAGAGTCGAAATCAAATGAATTTGAAAATGTCTTTTTTGCTCGCTCCGACCATTGGCGAGAGACCTGGTGCTGCGAGAAAAGTTGGTTTAGAGTTATGGAACCGTTATCATTCTGGCTTACAAAACAATCCGAACGTCATCGTAGCTGGATCGGAGGACAAAATGGGCGGCTTGAGTAGTTCGAGAGCTTTCTATTATGAAGCCGAGAAGCTCGAAGCTTTATTGGTGGAAATACGGTTTGCCACGCATTGTCATTTCCCAGTCCTCATGTCCGAGTGTAATATTCTCAACGTGCAAGAAGATATCGGAGGTATTCGAGCGTTTGATTTAGCGCTCGCGAACGCCGCGTTTCGATATTACTTACGGGGCGATGAGAAAGCGGGCGAGTTGATTTCTTTACAGAACGGCTTAGACGCGTTCAAAAGTCCGACATCAACGTGGGAAGTTGACGCGATAACGTCTCGAAACGATGTTAGGGGTTTGATTAAACTATTCAACGACAACCGAGGTAGGACGTTTCAACAAAGCGCTAAAGTCAAGTTTCGGGAAATGGAGAATTCTAAATGATAATAATAATACAAAATTCAATTGTCTACGCCAACTTTACCGTCGAAGCCGTCCATCATGCCACCCCACCCGCCATCGACCGGTGGTAACTCTTTCGCAAACCTATCGAACGGCGCAACACCTTTGCCACTCGCTCTCACTCTCCCATCCATTCTTAAACCGACGTATACGCCGACGTCGTCGCCTAACTTTGCCATCTTCTTCTGTTCGAGAATCCAATCGCGCCAGCCGTCTTTTTGAGACACGTTCACCGCGGAGCCTCGGAATCTTCGCTCGTCTTTTTTCGCGTTGTCTGGTTTGTTCAACTTCGTCGCCGCCTCGTCGTCCATAGCCACTGGTACTAAAAACACGCCTTTCTTGATCAACTCGTCTTTATATTGCTCGGCGACTTCCAACGACGTTTCCAAATACTCGAGATTTCCGGCAAACAAAACGACTCTCGAAAATCCTCTCAAGCTTTGCATGCGCACGATTTTCCCCGTCGTCAGCTCTACCTTCAACCCGCCTAATCGTTCCTCTCGACCAATTCTACTCATTTGCTTCTGTTTCGCCTCTTCGTCCTTCTTCCATAAAAACGCAAACAACGCGGCGCACGCGAAATCGACGCCGACGTTCGACAGCGACTGATCAAACGGCGGCGAGTTTGGCGCGCCGGCGAGACCAGTCAACAACTGAATCGTCGCGATACCAAACCCAATGGTCGCGCTCAGCGCGCACGAGGCGTACACAAACTGTCTCGCCACTCGAAACGGCGCTTGCGCTTCCGATCGAAGTTTCGTCTCGTTGGAGAATTTTTCCTTCATTTGGTACGACGACGAAGCGTCGTCGTTGTTATCCCGTCTCGCCGTAGCTTCGGACGACGACGACGAAGAAGAATCTGAACCGTTACCACTCGTCGCGCGGCATCGCACGGATTCCCTTCTTTTCAACGAAAGCGTCGCCCGTTGTTGCTGTTGTTGTTCCCGTTCTCGATTACGTTTACGCGCTGTTGTTGTCGTCGTCGCTCTTCTGGTGACACTTCCACCAAAAACGACGTCACGGGAAAAAGAACAGAAAACTTTCGTCGTTTCCCCGCGCTCGTTTCTGTTATCGTTAGTATCGCTCAACCTTCTTCCTCCCCTTACTCTTCTCTCGCTGGTGGTGGTGCTGTTGTTGTTGCTCCTCCTCAAAGCGATGTGATTTTGCGCTTTGGCGGTAGGAGCAGCAGTCGCAGCGGATATCATTTTCTTATTATGTATCGATTTGCGTGCGTTGTTGCGGCAGATGAGGCAGATAGATATCTCTCACTCGTTCTCTCTCTCTCTCGTTCTTCTGTGACGTCCCCTCTGCCGAACCAAATGTAACTTTAAATAACTTATTGGTGCCTTCTCGCGTCAAATGAAAAAAGAATGAAAAAAATGCAAAAAGCTCTTTTCTTCTCTACCTTCTCTTCCAATGAATCGCGCTGTTATCCAATATCTACAATCCACACAATAGTGGAGTCTTGCGTGTGTCATTTTCCCTATTTCTTCTTCTAACCACCCTCTCCTCTTCCTCAAAACTCTGCTGCGTGTGTTGTTATCGTCGCGCGGACGCTTTTGCACGCGCGCGCCTGGTGTACATAAATACATATACATACACACAAACACAAAAAAACACGTGATAAAGAGAAAGAAAGAAGAGTCTCCGCGAGCGCACGTGATACCCGCGCGCGCGCTGTAAATACAATAGTAAAAAATAATGAGCAAATTACAGTCATCATTATCCTCCCACGGGCTCGGTTTTTGGCAAAAATCATCATCATCATCGACGAGAACAACTTTGAGAACAAAAAAGACGACGCCGAGATGTAAAGAAACAATCGCAGAGAGTGGGAAAAGAACGTCGTTGCCGTTGAGTAATCGTCGCGATGATGATAATAACGCGTCGTTTAGAGTGCGAGCGTTGACCGACGACGACGACGTCGCTCGACTCCAAAGAGAATCCGAGGCATTACTCCGAAAACAACAACTCCTTCTGGAACAGCTGGAAGAGAGGAAGAGATTACAGAAGGCTTTGCTGGAGAAGTTAGCGCGGGAAAGCACGAGCGCGAATGGAGTGCCGTCGAATAGTAATACTAGTGGTGGTGGTGGTGGTGGTAGAAGTACTTCTTACGTGGATTCGGGGATACCGGGGGTTGCGGCCGCGGTCGCCACCCGGGCGCCGCCTCCGCCGCCGCCGCCGATGCCGGTTGCGCGAGCACCGCCTCCTCCACCACCACCACCACCACCGCCTCCTCCACCGCCACCACCGCCACCGCCTGTCGCCGCTCCTGCAGTCCCGCCTCCTCAAGAAATCAAAACAGAAGAAGCGCCTAAATGCAGAGAAAAATTGAACATTATCATGGTAGCGAGCGAATGCGCGCCGTTCTCAAAAACCGGAGGGTTAGGCGACGTCATGCAATCCTTGCCGAAAGGATTAGCGAAAAGAGGTCACAGAGTCATGACGGTCGTTCCAAGATACAAAGAGTACGAGGAAGCTATCGATACTGGCGTGAGAATACGGTTGAAAGTTTTAGGCCAAGACGTGGAAGTTGGTTTTTTCCATCACTACCGAGACGGCGTGGATATCGTGTTTGTCGATCACAACTCGTATCACCACGTGCGAGACTCCATATACTCCGGAGATCGCGACGCGCAAACCTTTCGAAACTCACTTTTGTGTCAAGCGGCGTTGGAGTTGCCGTTTTGCATCGCGCCTGGAGACGTGCCGTACGGAGACGAAAATCTGATCTTCGTTGCCAACGATTGGCACGCGGCGTTATTGCCGGTGTATTTGCAAGGCTATTTCCGCGATTACGGCAAGTACGAATTCGCCCGATCGTGTTTTATCGTTCACAACATGGCACATCAAGGACGAGGTCCGTTGGACGAGTTCGATCGATTGGGTTTGGATGCCGGAAGGTACAAGGATAAATTTTACCTGGACGATCCGTACGGCGGGGAGTGCATGAACATCATGCAAGCCGGATTACGATTAGCGACGAAAGTGATTGCGGTATCTGAAGGATACGCGTGGGAAATTTCCACGGATATGGGTGGTTGGGGTTTAGCTCCGTGCGTGAGAGAGTTTGGCGAAGGGAAGTTATCCGGCATCGTCAACGGCATCGATTACGACGAGTGGAGTCCCGACCGCGACGAACACTTAACGTCTGACGGATACACCACGTACTCTCCAGATGCGAACGGATTAGATGGTGGAAAAAAACAATGTAAACTTGCCTTGCAACGCGAACTCGGATTACCGGAGGATGAAAATGCCTTGCTCATGGGATTTATCGGCCGATTGGACGACCAAAAAGGTGTCGATTTAATCACCGATTCCGAAGGATGGTTTCGCGATAACCACGTCCAACTCGTCATGCTCGGTTCCGGTAGAGAAGATTTAGAAAACGCGCTGAGAGGCATGGAAGAAAGAAACAAAGACAAAATTCGAGGCTGGGTTGGCTTCTCCGTGAAAATGGCACACAGAATCACCGCAGCGTGCGATTGCTTGTTAATGCCGTCGAGATTCGAGCCGTGCGGCTTGAATCAGCTCTACGCCATGCGATACGGAACGGTCCCAATCGTCCACGCGGTCGGGGGTTTACGAGACACGGTCCAACCGTACGATCCATTCAACAACGCCGGCACCGGTTGGCGCTTCGATTCCGCGGAGTCCCATTTGTTGCGAGAAACTATGGGATACGCCTTGGGAACGTACCGCGACCACCGAGACAGTTTCCGCGGATTACAAATGAGAGGCATGGAGAAAGATTACACCTGGGACGGCGCCGCGGAGAAATACGAAGACAGGTTCATCGACGCCAAGTATTCGTGGTAACTTGATGTTTGAAAAAAATGAAGCTACATCTATTTATTATTACACACGCACGTTTCCATTGTACGCGTACGCGCCGCGCTCGCTTGTTTTTTCCTTTTTGATGTGAAAATCCTAGTACTCGTAGAAAAAGTTATTCTCTTTCTTCTTCGTCTTCCCAAACCGCACAAAAGTGTGTTCGCTCGCTCGCGGAAAGTAAAAACATGTCGTCGCTCACCGAACAAGAGCAACAGCGACTCTCGCACCTCGCGCAGATACTGAATTGCACCTTCTCTCCGGATAAAACCACGCGATCTTCCGCCGAGGAGTGGCTGCAAACGCACAGCAACGCGGAGAACTTTACGGTCGATTTGTTGCACCTCGTCGCCGCCGAAAATGTTTCGGACGAATCGTTAAAGCTGAGCGCGGCGATCCAACTGAAACTGGTGGTGAGGAAACACTGGCAGCCGAGACGCGAGACGACGTTTTTTACGATAAATGATCGGGATAAAGCGATCGTTCGGGAGAATATCTTGGAAATCATGTCGTTGCCGTCGTTGAACGCGAGAGTGCGACTGCAAATGCAAGAGTCAGTCAAAGATATCGTGAGAGAGGACTTCCCGGAAAAATGGGACGCGGGGAAAATGATCGAGTGGATATTAAGTTCCATGGACGAAGGGAGCTCGGAGACGAAGAAATTGGTCGGAATGACGGCGATGCACGCGATCACGAGAAAGTACGAGTTTAAAAGAGAAACGGAGAGGGAAGAGGTGCTAAATCCGTGCGTGGAGAGGGCGTTTCCGAGGATGTTGGTGGCTTTGAGAGGGTGTTTGGAGAGAATGATTGAATCGCAACAGAGAGAAGACATCGTCGTCGATCAGATGGTAGGAGAGTACGCGAAAGCTATCATTAAAACGTTTTGGTCGGCGACGTATTTGGATATACCGAGAGCGTTGAGACAATCTTCAAACCCGGGAGGAGAGCCTTTCGAGGCGCTCGCCGGTTGGATTCAGACTTTCTTACAAATCTTAGATTGCAAAACGCCGTTAAAAATGATCAGCATGCAAAATAAATCGAAGGTTGTAGAATGCGACGTGACAGACAACGAGTTAGAATTCAAGCAGTGGCCATTTTGGAAGGCGAAGAAGTGGGCGCAACACGTCATGGGTCGGTTGTTCACGCGGCTGGGTAACGTGAAACTGGCAAAGGAGGAGCACAAGGATCTGGCGAAATTTTTCAAAGCGCATTTTGTGGAGAGTTTGGTGAACATAAACATCAAAACCTTGGCAGATAGTTCGATAGGGAAGAATAACGAGAAGCGAGTGCCGGATCGAATCGTAAATTTAGCGCTGCAGTTTTTGGTGTCCGCCGTGCATGTCGCGGCGGCGTACAAGGCGATGAAACCGGTCATGCCAGATCTTATCACGAAAGTGTGTTTCCCACTTTTATGCTACGACGCGAATGACGATGAGTTATGGAGAGATGATCCGAAAGAGTTTGTCAGACGGTCGGCGGATATTATGCAGGAAATGTATTCGCCGAGACACGCGGCGGTGAATTTTCTGGCCGAACTGAGCAGAGGTGGCAAACGCAAGACGGATTTTTTCAGCACGGTTGTGAACTGTGCGGTGGAAGTGTTGCAAGCGAACGCGCAAATACCGGATTTAGCGAGCAGGGATCGTTCGGGATTAGATGGGGCGTTATATTTGGTCGGGCAGCTCAGTGACGTGCTGAAACGAGAGAAGGGTTATAAAGAATCTCTGGAAGATATGTTAGTCGCGCATGTCCTGCCGTCGTTTCAATCGCCGTACGGTAACCTTCGCGCAAAAGCGTGTTGGACTGCAGCACAATTTGTGGATATTAAATTCAACACCTCAGAAAATTTTGTGAATTTGTTTTGGAACGTGTGTAACTGTTTGAAGGACCCAGATTTGCCGGTGAAAGTTGAAGCAGTGTGTTCGTTGCGCGCTTTTATCGATCATTCGGAAGATTTAGAAACTTTGAAGCCAATTTTGCCGCAGTTACTGGATGAGTTTTTCAAAATAATGGACCAGGTAGAAAGTGAAGATATTGTGTACACGTTAGAAACGATCACGGAAAAGTTTGGCGAGGAAATTGCGCCTTACGCCGTAGGTATGACGACAAACCTGGCGCAGGCGTATTGGAAGTGCATAAAAGAAGCGGAAGAGAGAGCGAACGCAGAAGACGATAATGAAGGCACCGGAAATGCAGATTACGACGATGATTTTCAAGCTATGCAATCGAGCGGGTGCTTGCGCGCGATAGCTACCATATTAACGTCCGTTTCGGCGCTTCCAGAGGTGTATCCGCAACTTGAACAGATTTTATTGCCCATTATTTTACGAATGGAAACCGATATCGACCTTTTCGAAGAATTGTTGGAAATTGTCGGATTTATCACCTATTATTCACCACGAATTAGTCAAGAGATGTGGCAAGTGTGGCCAAAAATGCTCGCCGTTCTCGATAATGGTTGGGCGCTGCAATATTTTGAACACGTTTTGATTCCGATGGATAATTTCATCAGTCGAAACACGGACATTTTCGTCTCGAGCGCTCAAGCGAAAGAGGATACGTACAAGATCTGCGAAAAGGTGTTGACTCCAGAACAGGTCATGGAAGAAGACATGCTGACTGCACCAAAATTGATGGAATGCGTTCTAGCAAACTGTAAAGGACGCGTGGATGATTTGCTTCCGCTGTATTTACAGTTGTCTGTCCAATCGCTCATAGAGTTCCAACCAGATTCGAGATTTTTGCAAGATTTGTTGATGGGAGTCGTCATGAACGGGCTGATTTATAATGCAGACCAGACTGTGAAACATTTGCAACCGGCTTTACCGATGGTTTTGGAAAAGCTCGTGAATATGCTTGAACTTCGGTCGAAGTCTTCCCAGAAGCGCAAACATTTTCTTCGCGTGCACGACAAGAAAATCGTCGCGCTCGGTTTGATGGCGTTGATCCAAAGCCCAGAGGCAAATAACTTAAATTTGATCAACGAACAATCTGTGATGCACTTGATGCGACATTTGGTTTCATTGTTAGAAGATTTACGCAAACAAATTGAGTCTGAAGACTCGCGATATCAAGATGGTTTAAAAGCGTACCTAGAAAACGCCGCGAAGCTTCGAGAGAACGACGTGTATGAGCAGTACTCGCGACACCGCGACGACGAAGACTTTGAGGAAGACGAGAATGAAGAGGATGAAACGCCGCAAAATCGCTATCAGCAAGCGCTGGACAAAATTAAAGCCAGCGGTAACGCCGCGCCTTTAGAGTTTGATCAATCCAAATGGGGTGAGCAAGAGGATTTCTCAGATACCGATTCTGAAGGTTTCGCCGAAGACGACGAAGGATCGCAAAGTCCGTTGGACGACATCGATGCATTCATAACGTTCGGATCTTTTATGCAGGCGTTAAATCCGCAGATGAATCAACTCGTGCGCTCACAAGCAGCTTCGGAAGTGGCAAATTTGATGCAGCATGCGATGAAACGCTCCACTGAGCATCCGAAGGAAAGAGAGGAAGCGAGGAAGAGTTTACCATTAGGACACAACTTTGGTTCCCTTTAAGATAGATACAAGCAACGCACAAAATATTCAGCCACGCTCACTTACAGGTAGCACTACAGTACAAATATATAGCTTTTTATAGTTACATTGTTATTGATGTTGTTAGAAAATTGTTTCCTGGTGGTGGGACGCAAAATCAGCTTCGCTTTCGTTATCGCTGTCATAATCAGACTCACTCACGACGATGGACGAATTGCTCTCTCCTCTCTGTTCAAAAGACGATTGTCCTTCGTCTTCCTTACGAGCGGAAGCATCAACGAATGCATTGATATTTTCATCCGTTTCTAATCCAACCACTCTCAGTATATCTCCCATGGCTTTCGGAATATCGCCGTGCGCATAGCAAATATCTCCGTCTAGCTTGATATCCTCGACGCCTTCGTAGTTTTGTCGCGTGACCCCAGCTAACGAAGAAATGACGTCATAAGACTTCAATCTATAAATAAATCGTAAAATCCAGTCGTTTTTCGCTCTGCAATTCACTACACGACCGGATGTCACTCGTCGAATTTTCCGCCAATCTTTCCTTCCCACGTGCACAGGGACGGAAACCAAGACAACGTTTTCGACTATCCCTAACGCGTCTTTTTCCAAGCACGTCCCGTCTTCAATCATTCGGTCGAGTTCTTTCAAGCACTCCAGAATGACACACGTGCCGGTAGAGTACGCGATTAACGTTACCGCTCTTCTCCCGTGTTCTTTCGATAAGAGAATCGTCGCCAATTCCTTGCCAGCGATTTGCGCGCGCTCTTTCAGAACAGACCACGGATTATCGATGAAACTCGCGCCGCCTAAAAGGATCGCCGGCCACGAAACCGACGCCGCGAGACCGGCAAAAACGGTATGCCCAATCGCCTGAGGCGCAGCCGCGTTAACTAGCATTTTTCTCGCAAAGAAATTGATGGCGGAGCCTAGATTGGTCAGCTCGGTGGTTTC
>Ga0255765_1001573_pt1 | contig 27924 bp, 31 predicted proteins | sample 041ome_8_FD_179965 | JGI IMG/M metagenome (GOLD analysis project Ga0255765, IMG submission 179965) | Coastal salt marsh microbial communities from the Groves Creek Marsh, Skidaway Island, Georgia - 041407BS metaG (version 2) | ecosystem: Environmental > Aquatic > Marine > Intertidal zone > Salt...
GAAAGATTTGTATGTTAGCATTGTCTAAATCTTCTTCAGTTAGCACTGAACCAGAAGCAAAGTCTACTGCACGTGATGTTAAATCTGTTGTACGTCTAACTTGTACGACAGTTCCACTAGCAGGAGCACTGGTTAATTGCACTTGAGAAGAAGAAGGGAAAGTCAAACCTGTTTGAGCTACCCCATCAACTGTAACACTTATCTCACTAGTCGCAGTGTACGTAAAGGGGATACTAAATGTAGTTGTAGTATTATCCCCAGTATAGTTTTCATATGATAATGGCATTTGTATTCCTCGTTATTAATGTTGTAACTTTAGGTTTAGTTAGCAAATTGATTAGATGTATAATTTAATATCTGTCTAGCTCCATATAAAGACTGATAAGGAAGTAACCTTAAAGCTTTTCTATACTCAGACTCTTTAAAGTCACCTTCAGAAAATAAAGAATTTATACTTGTACCTGCTCCATAAAGTAAAGAAACAGCTGGGGGAGTAATAGCATAAGAGTTACCTGTTAAAACACCTGTAGAAAGTTGAGTTATATAACTAAATATAGAAGCTGCTCCTATTTGTGAAGCTGCTCCTGCTACAATGTTCTGCCATTCAAAACGTTTCTCAAGATATTCCTCTTTATCACTACGTCCAGCAGCATTAAGATGTGTTCTAGCTACATACATAAGAGTACCCATACCCATAGCTGCTGTTAAAAGTTTAGCAACTGCTAAGGAATCTCCTCCCATTATTCTAACACCTAAACGTTGGCTTTGTTGTTCCATAGATGAAAAAGTAAAGTTCATAAATTGGAACATTGACCTACCTACTTGAGTAGATTTTAAATATCTATTACTAGTTGCTAAGTCAGATTCCTGAACATTTGTTCTAGCATCTTTAAAACCTACAGCACTAAAATCTTCTGCTACATTTTTATCCCATTTTTGAATATTTAGTTCTTTAATAGTACCATTAGGATTCCTTGTAACAATTTTAGGATTGTTAAGGGTCTGCATTATCTTGTAACCCATTTCGTCAGTTATACCAAGTTGTTGTCTTTTAATAGCAGAAAAAGGTAATTTACCTTTACTAGCAGCTAAAGCAAACTCATTAGTAAAATGTAACATAGACATCCTACGTAAGAATTGTGTAACACCTGTAAGACCAGATAAATAAGCTACATGTTTTTGAGAAGCTAAAGCAAACTTCTCTGTAATTCTTCCTGTCTTACTTCCAATTTTTTGTGTAATTGTATTTCCTAAGTCTTCTCCATCCATACGTGTTAAATTAGACCAATTACCTAGAGCCACTTCATTACCTAAACCAAGAGCTTGTACTAGTTCCCTTATTACATTTGGGTCAGCATTTGGTTTAGTTAAATCTGTAAAGAGTTGTTTATACTGAGGAACAGACTTAAGTATAGTCATAAAACTATACTCCATCATAACGTTAGTCAACTCCATTAAAGCTGACATACCAGACATGCCCATGTTAACAGCAAAACTAAAAGCTCTCAGAGCTATATTAAAGTCGTGTACTGTTTGAGTTTCTCCTCTATGAGCTAATCTACCTGTGATACCATCATACATAAAATCAACAGCATCAGTAAGTTGTTGTATTTCAGCTGAAGTTTTACCTTTAGCAGCTGCTTCTTCTTGTATACCTTTTTTAATAAAAATATCAAATTGAGAACCTGCTACATTAGTATTAATACCATTTCTAGCTAAACCTATAGCACCTGACATCTGAAAGATGTAAGAATTTATTAGTTGTTCACCATCTTCTTCTAGTAAATCACTAAATCTAAGTTCTTCCATCTGACCATTTTTATTAACAGCTTGTATAACAGTGCCTTCATTTAAGATTACACGAGAATGAGCACGTTTAAAATCTTTAGTTGTCTTAGCTTTTGTTAAAATTTCTGTTATATCATCTATAGCTTCTTCATCAAACAAGTCTCCAAAAAGTTTGTCCATGTCTTCTCTAAGAGTTGGACTAGAATCAGTTAGACCTGATTTTCTAAAGATAGGGTTTATTATACTTCTTGTATAACCCTTAGCCATTTTTCTAATATAATCATTAACCATATCAAAAAGCTGTTCGTCTGTCTTGCCTTTTGTTTTACCTTTTTTACTTAATGTTTTTAAAACTTGGTCTTCTATATTAGGCTGACCTTCACGTATAGCTTTTTCTACAACAAGTTCAAATTGGTCATCATTAAACTTTTGTTTTAAGTTATTAATTTTAGGTTCATTAAACTGTCTTGTTAAATAATTATCAATAAATTGTTTCTGTGCACTATTAAAACCAGCTACGTTATATGTTATAGCTTCATCAAACAATTCATTTTTTACTCGTCTGCCTTCTTTTGCTACTTTAATTACCTCTTCACCTACGTCAGTATCTATACCTCTCATGTAACGTGCTAAAGCAGTATTAAACTCTTCTTCAGTTAAACCTGTTCTTTTAACCCACTTAGCTCTTTCTCTAGGTAATAATGTAGAAAGTACTAAACGATATTGCAATTGATATTTACTCATAAGTTCAGTAACAGACTTAGGATTAGTAGCTTTACCAAACCCTTGAAAACCAGCTGCATTCATGCCCAAAGCATTACCTGCAAACCTAGCTCTATCTACATCTGAGCCTAATAGTCTTGAACCTGTAGCTATTAAGTTACGTAATCCAAACAAATTCCATCCAGCTTGTTTAGGTATTGCTGCCATTTCTTCTTCTGTTGGAAGTCCTTTAGGTTCATTAAGATTTCTACCAGCTTCTACAAAATCAGGATTAGATAATTCTTTATTTATTATATCCTCAGTTAATTTTACTTCATTAAAAGCCTCAAAAAACTTTGTCTCAGCTGGTGTTAGTTTTTGTCCAAGAAATATTTTATTGTTAATTGTTGCACGTTGGGCTGCTTTACTAAAACCTATAGTACCTGCATTTAAACCTCCACCTATTAATGCTCCTGCACCTCCTGCTATTAGAACATCATTTATATCTATATTATATCTAACGTCATTTCTAATAGCTTCAAAAGCAGCATTCTCACTTGCACCTAATACTGCTCCTATTTTAAAAGCTCGTTTAACATCATAAGCTCTTTTCATAACACCAGTAGTAAGAGCAGTTGCTCCTCCTATAGGACTACTTAAAGTAGTGGCTAAAGCAGTAGTACCTGCTATGACTGCCCATTCAGCTGGGTCAAACATCATAGCAAATATTCTACCTAGTGTGCCTGTAAACCCAGCTTCTTCTATTTCAGCTAAGTTTTTTTGAGTAGCTAAGTTAATCTCTCTTTGTTTCATAGCAGTATTAAAACCATATGAATTAGCATTCTCTAATACATCTATAGCTGCTTCTGTGTTTAACCCTGTAGTTAACCTTGTGATTAACTCAGGGGTAAAATTAGTTATAGGTACATCATCTACAACACTAGCTTTGTCAGCATGGTCTATTATACTAGAAACAAGACTATCTTCTTTATAACCTGTACCAACACTTTTCCAAAAACCAGCCACTTCTTTGTTTTCTGCTTCTTGTAGTTGTTGATTTAATATAACACTTTCTTGAACAGTGCTTACTATAGGTAAAGTAGTTTCGTCAGCTACTGCTGTCTCTAAACCTAAATCTTTTAGAAGAGTCATTTGAGACATTTACATTTCCTTTTTATTTATTTATTAGTAACCCAATTATAAGCACTTGTCATAAAGTTCTTAAACTTAGTAGTGTTTGCCTGTGCTTTCATATCTAAGAAAGAAGGTAACTCTTTAGAAGGTACGTTATCATCTGCTGTAAATCTACGTATAGTTATAGCATTAGATAATTCATTCATATCATAAGAACTAAGTTGTACTTGGTCACTTTGGTTACCAGCTATAAAGTAAACTTTACTACCTTCAACTTTAACAACTATACCAGCATGACCTTTGCTACCTATTCTTTTACTTTCTTCTGATGAATGTTGTTTAACTAATACATCACCAGCTTGTGCGTTAGCAAAGCTACCTCTTGGTTGTCCTTCAGGAGCTAAACCATTATAGACAGGTTTACCTGCTGTTTGATAAGTTTTAATACGAGCAAAGTCATACTTGTCTTTAGTTTTAATAAACTTAGAAGTATCAACACCTGAGTCACGTAATACTTGAGTTACAAAAAGAGCACACCAAGAATTATTAGCAACAAAGTTTTCTAAACTTTGACCTTTTTGTTTGACATCTCCTACTATATTTTCCCACATACCATATATAGCTTCTCTTCCTACACTGCTACCCTCAGATACACCTAAGAGTTTAACAGCCATTTCTGCAGGGTTTTTATCTTTTGCTATACTTACTATAGTATCTGTAGAAGGTTTTTCATTTATCTTAAATGTATCACCTTTTGTAAGAGTAGCTGCTTCTGCTTTAGGAAAAATGTAGTCCATAATGCCAGAAGAAACTTCATTAGCAAACTCTTTAGTCTCTTCACCTACAGCTTCTGCCATTTCAAAAGCACGTTTCTTGGTTTGAGTAGCCCATTTATTTAGGCTAATTGTACCATCTTCAGCTACGTTGTACAACATTTCAAACTTAGCTTTAGCTAAAGCTTGAGCTTGTTCAACAGAGCCTTCTGCATATTGTGCTGCTTCTTTAATATGTGCTGTAAATTTTTTCCAAGTTTTTGGGATGTTAGTTACACCTAACTGGTAGCCCATACTAATGATAGCTGACTGTGCTTTTTCAGGTATGTTTCTAAAACCTTGTATCTCTTGGTCTAGATAGTTACTAATCTTTTGTACTTTTAATCTAAGTACTGCAGCACCCTCTTCTTTTGTGACATTATTAACATCCTTAATCAAAGCTTTCTCATCAGGTTCTAAGGCAGGTAAATAAAAACCATAACCTACTGACCTATCTTTTCCGTCTTTGTAAGGTGTGTTAGAGAAACCTTCTTGAGTTGCTATCATATTAGCAGTTTTCTCTTCTGTAGTATTACCTTCTATAGTCACTTGTTCTCCTGTTGGTTGGTTGCTAGGTATAAAGTCACCTACTTGTGTTTCATCTAAGACAGATGCAGTAGCTGTACTTATAGGATTTATTAGGTCTAATAAAGAAGATTGTTTACCCTCTTGTACATCTTGATTATTTAAAGTATTAAAACCTTCAAAGTTTTTAGTTTTTTCTATTTCATCTGAAATAAGTTTAATTATAGGGTCAGTTAAAACTTTACCTAACTTTGTTGACAAAGCTCCTATTGCTTCTGAGTTTTGAACCATAGGGTCACCAAAAGAATTTAATACATATTTAATAGTAGACTCTATACCATCTCCTATATCTTTAAGTATACCTTTTGATGGAGGTGTTACTTGTCCTTCTTTTCCTAAAGCTACTGTCTTTTCAAATTGTCCTTTACTTTCAGGATTAATCATTTGAATAATGTTAGAGAACTCATCAGTCTCAGTAGTAGGAGTAGAATATGATAAAGTAACTTTTGCTTTATTTTCAGCTAACTTAGCTTGTTCCATATTTTTAGTTACCACATTATATAATATATTAGGGTCACTTAAAATCTTTGTTTTATCCATAGAGTCAAAAAGAGGAACTTCTGTAAAGAAATCATTTTTCTTACTTTTGTTAATTAGATATACTCTAACTTTATTTTCGTCTATTACATCTGCTTTTATAGCTATATCAAATTCATCAGCTTCTAAATCTGCAGTTTCTTTTGCATATGCTTGCATTGCAGGGTTTGTGAATAGCTTTTTATTTATCTCTTTTAAAATAACTTCAGGTCGTTTACCTAATGCTGCAACATTTGCTGCTAAAGAATTAAATCTATAACTATCTCCAGCACCTGTTTCTACAATAGGATTGTTTTTATCTGCTATAGCAAAAGCTCTTTTTATAGAATTCTCTTTGTCCTCCCCAAGAGCCATAAAGAAACGAGCATCCTTTGTAATTTCTCTAAGAATTATAGCACTACTTGGAACATCTGTAAGGTCTTTACCTAACCATTTTTCTGTTGCATTCTTAACATCTTTTACAAAATCACTATCAAGTTTAGGTAAAAGCTCATCGTCAAACTTTTGTTGAATTGTAATAGCAGCAGCATTATAATCAGGAGCAGTATATTCAACTACAGAACTTTCGTCTCCTGCCTCATTCAAAACTTCATGGATAATATATTGTTTTTGTTTTGCTTCTCTATTCATCAATAAATCTAAAGCTTCAAATTTTCTATTCTCATCTGCAGTTAAATCTAATTTAGCAAAAGGTATTCCTACTCCTGTATATAGTTTCCATTGATTTAAAGACCGTTGAATCTTTTCGTTTGTTTCTATAGTCTGAGTAAAATCACCAGACATAAAAGGTAAGCTCATCCTTACTGCGTTTCTAGCTGGTATAGGAACATACTGTGATTTTTGATAACGTTGTGCTTGTTCTAAAGGAGACAAATCTAAAAACTTTGTCATCACTCCATTTTTGTTCATAAAACTAGACTTAAGAAAAGCATCACTTGTTTCTATGTCAGAAGCTTTTGTTTTATTTCCTTTACTGTCTGTTTTAATAAGGTTTAAAGGTACATCGTTTTCTAAAGAATACTGAATATTAGAAGCAAGAGAAGCATTTTCAGAATTTTTTAGAATATGATTAGCTCTTTTTGCTTTAAGGTCGTTCATAGTTTTAGCATACTTAGGATTTGTTAATAATCCAAGTTTTTCTGCAGCTAAATATAAAACATTATCAGGATTAGATTTAGCTTTAGCTTCTGCTGCTGTTACTAATAAAGTATTAATCCTTTTAAAATCAGGTTTTAACTTACCTTTAGCATCCTTAATAAGGTAAGTATAAGCATTTTTGTTAACAAGATTAATCATAGCTTCTACTTGTTCTTCTTTAGATGCACTTGAGTTTACAATCTCTTGGTCAAGAAATGCTTCAGAAATTCCGTTATTTTGTTTATTTATTTCATACTTTCTTTTGCCTTCAGTAAAAGAAGCTATAAATTTAATCTTAGCATCTTCTGCAACATAGCGATATTTTTCTATTAATAAAGGGTCAGTTTCTTTTTGTTTTAAAACGTCTGTGTAGTCAGAAGTATTTTTATCTATACTATTTATAATAGTAGAAGTTTCTTGCTCATGCCACATATCTGGATTAGATGCATAGTCTTGTTGTATTCTACTAAATGCTTTTAGAGCTTGATGCTCTATTTGTTGATTCTTTTGTTGAAGTCTAAAACTTTCTATTTCTCTTTCACGTTTTAATTTTTCTTCTAATTGTTTATCTGATACTGCTTTTACTGCTGGAGTTATAGCATTTACAAATTCAGATAAAGGAGAAAGCTGTGGTTGAATCTGAGCAGGACGTACATAAGTTTCTACTAAGTTTGCTACAGGTTTAGTGGAAATACCACTAACATCTAATTTAGCAACTGGAGTTCTTTTAGCCATTTAAACCTCTTATTCTATTTAAGTACTTCAAAGGATATATCATTTTTAGGTATAGGTGTCATATTATCAGCTGTTCCAAAAGCATTCAAATTTGTAACACTTTTATCACCTGCCCATTTTATCCCAAACAAGTCACCATCTCCGTATTTAACATCCATAGCTACAGCATTAGCAGCAGCACCTACAACAGCACCCATTAAACTAGGTGGTTGACCTTGTTGTACAGCATTAATACGATTCATAGCTTCTGCATTAAGACCAGCTTTTTCTAGTTCAACTTGTGTAAGCAGTCTATCAATAGTGGCATCATACTTTGAGATACCTCTAAGTTTTCTAGCTTCTGTTAAGTCGATTTGTTGTTTAACACTCTTACCAGCTACTCCTGCTTCACCTGCAGCTACCTTCTGTCGTTCTTTTGTCTCTAGAGCTTTGATAGCTAAAGCCATCTTATCTTCTGCTACTGCTTCTGATTCTTGTATAGCTCTGTTATTTAGTGCTTTTATCTTTAAATCACGTGCAGCAACTGCATTAATTCTGTTTTGTTCATACCTAGCTTGTTGCTCTCTAGCTTGTTTTCCTTTTTCAAGAAAACTTAAAACTGCTTGAGCACCTTGCAAATACACCTGTGGTGGAACTGCCATTTTATATCCTCACAAATTCTAAAAAGGGTTTACCCCCATAATAATGTTTATTGATAAAAGTAAATCCTAAAAACTTTAACCATTTAATAGCCACAATGTACTCTGCATCAACAGAGTTAGTCAAGATACTATACTTTTTATTTAATTCTTTTGTCAATCTTTTAGTTTCTCTCAAAAAGGTTATCCATATTTTCTCAACAGCAGGTGTAGTAAGTAACCAAACACAGGCAACCATGTCATCCTGTCTAGCTACTCCATATATACCTGCTATCTCATCTGTTTCTTTTACTAGAAATGTCCAACATTCGTCAGACAAATCTAATCCTGTTTGTAAAGCTTTCTTTGTACTGCCATGTGATGCTATCACCTCTTCCCTATCTTTAGGTCTAAGATTATTACATAGATAATCCACATCTTCTTGGGTGCTTTGTCTCACATAGGCTTTCATTATAGTCTCCTAGAACGTAGTACAAAGAAACCCTCCCATTCAGCTGATTGAAATACACAAGGGAAGTGACTAGAACTTTTTAATGTTATACTTGTTTCATCACCATGACCTAGTACTCCAAAACGATAAGTACCTGAGTCAATAGCAGCTGTGTTTAAAATGTTAGTAGCAGCACCTACAATACGTCCTGTAAAGTTTCTAACATAAGGAGTACGTCTTGAGTGAGCTACTTCTGCTTGAAAGAATCCAGTATTATTATAGACAACAGCATAGTTTCTTATATGTAATTGTCCTGTTGTTATAGATTTATCACCACTTTTAACAACTGGTTCAGAGAATTGGTATTTAAATAGAAAAGGTATACCTGCATAGACTACTTCACTATTAGCTAGTCTAGCTGCTACATCACTTAACTGTATAACCTTACCTGTTTGAGCTATGTAAATAACACTAGCATCAGTATAAGGTATAGCTGTTAAACCACCTGTTTCTAGTTTTACTCTTCTGTCTAAATGTACACTAAAGTTATTAGTAGTATAGTTTGTAGCATCATCTACAGATAAGTTTATACGTTCAAGAAATAAGTTATTACTTCTCTTAACTAGTAGAGTTATATCTGCACGATTAAAAGATACTCCTAATATATCTCCAGTAAATGTCCAACGAGACCAAGAAGCCTGTAGTTTTTCTCTACCTCTCCAGTAGTATCTATACACATAGAGAGCCTGTGGGTCATTATCTGTTTGTACAAGTATCATATCTTCATTAGAAGAAGCTTGTATGTTTATTATTTCACCGTTTAGATACTCAGGTACGTGTGCTGTAATCTCTGTAGCATCATTAGTATCTGTATCAGTGTCTACAAAGTACTCCCATAAGCCAGACCATGCTCCCCTCTTGGAAGCAAAGTAAACAAACCTACCTGCCTGTGCTGGTTTAGCTCTTAATGAAGCCTCAAACTCTGTAGTGTTAGATATGTTAATAGTTTCAGGTGTAAGTATTGGGTCAGCAGTAACTTTAAACTGTGTTAAATCTGAGAACAATAGTAAAGATTCGTTAAAAGGTACAGCATGTTTAAGTATACTAACCTTGTTAGACGAGACTGCCACATCAATAGGGTCACTGTCTACTATAGTTAGTACTGATTTACGAAAGAAGTCAAAGCTAACAAATTCACCTGCTCTAGAAAATATTACATTCTCATCTGCAAGTACACCTAATCTATTACGATGAAAGAAAATATCGTTTAATTTAAAATCTACAAAAGAAGGAAAGGAGTTTGTATTATCATCTCCTACAGTTCTTGGTTCATATGTAACTGCATCAAACTGAAAGTTACCACTAGGTAGTTTTGTTAACTTGTGTGGCATTGTAGTAGCATCTAACTCTGTAAGGATGTTAGGCTCTAGTGTTTCTTTCCATACTTCTTCAGCTGTAAATGTAACATAATAATCATCTTGAGCTTTTTGATTATCACCTGATACTTTAATAACATAACCTACTGGTGCTTCTACAGGTAACTTTTTAAAGTCAGCTGTCTCATCTTTAAATACAAGTAAATGCTCTCCACCATGAGAGTCTCCTACTTCTACTTGGAAGTCTGTAGAGTCAGTAGATTGAATGTGTAATACGTTACCATAACGTGTAACTGTTAAACCTGTTACAGCACTACCATTAATAATATTTTGATAGTAAGTTGTGCTAACAGCAGTACCAGAAAAGGTATCTAAGTTAGTTGCAATAATATCTGTAGCTGCACCACGTTCTGCATTCTGTGTTTCAGATGTTGAATCCTGTGTTGAAGACTTTGTAGCAAATTCTACAGTACTTGTATTAACACCTTTAGTTAAAACTACACGATAAGTTGAGGAATAGTCAGCTTGCTTAACATATACTAAAGCTTCTGGATTACGAGTTGTAGATGTAGCAGTTCCTTTAGCTACAGTTGTATTTTTATTTACTATGAAAGTAGTATCAGCTATTGATACAGCTGCTAGTTCTTTACTAGGAATAGACAAACCACTTAAGTAAGAAGCAGCATTATTAGTTACGGTTTTAGATACACCATCTTTGTCAAACACCCTTATAGTACCTGCAGTATCTATTACCATAGAATAAAATTCATTCTCATCTCTACGAATAGTATGTATAAAAGCTTTATCTAAGTTAGAGATTGTTCCTAAGTCAGCTATATGTGAGCTACTAGGACGTTTAGATAGACCTGTAACAACGTTAGACAAACCATTCTCTTGTAGTTCTGCTTGAGTACTAAGTCTTAAAGATGGTGGTTGTTGTGATACCCCATTTATAAGATTTGGGATAGATTGACTGATGAGTGCCATTAAAGTGTTCTCCGTCCCTGTCTGTCGATGATAGCATATGTGTCATAATTGTCAAAGATATTATTATCTTCTGTTATTTGGTCAAATTCTTTTAGTTCTAATAACGCAGTTTGCTCATCTCTTAATTGAAAATCATGTAATGTACCTGAACCTACTACTCTATCTTGGAAGACTCTAGTAGCACGTAGGATAATATATCTCTTAGCTACCTCAGGTAAGTCATCAAAGTCTAACTGTACTATAACATCTAAATATACATTAGTGCCTACGTTAAACGTGTGGTTCTTTTTATCATACATCTTTAAACCACGTTGTACTAAGTCTGGACTCTGTGGTGCAAGTGTAGCATCTGCTCTTAATATGTTATTAGGTAAAAGTATTTCACCACCTGTACTTTGAGCAAAGCTTTTATTTAATTCTTTGTTGAAGTGCCAACCCATAGATTGTACTTCTCTATCTATTGTGTTTAATATTGTTTCAGCTATTTCTGCTTCTATCAATCCAGATGACAAACTACTTACTGGTGCTTCTCCAATAGCAGATAACATAGTATTGACTGCATCTAGTTGTGTTGTTCCTGCCATTGCATTCTCCTATGCTTTCCATTTAGTCTTGTTAGCCCAATAAGCTGCAGATGTCTCACCTTTTGCAATATTCTTTCTATGTCTATCTTTAAAACGTTGACGTTGTTCTGCAGATTGATTAGTCTTTGCACCTTGTTCACCAAACCTAATCATCTTAGGTTGGTCTTTAGTTCCTATTAATACAGCATGTGACTTTGTTCCATGAGAAGGAGTACGTTTAGGTATGCGTAAACCACTAAAGGTTTCTCCCCTATACTCTATACTCATTTCTTTTTCTTTCCATACTTAGCCATTATAGCAGCTACTTGTTTCTGAGGCATACCACCAAAGGACATCTTCTTACCAGTTTCTTTAGATTCTTTTTTAGCTTTAGCTATACCTTCTTTAGTATATTTATATTTCTTTCCACCTACTTCTGGCATAATACACTCCAATAAAAATAGAGAGAGGCTCTAGAAACCTCTCCCTGTTATTATAATTAAACTTCAAGTAATCCAATACAAGCAGCAGGACGTAATACGTTGTGTCCCATTGCATATTTGGCTACCATTAGTGTACCTTGTCTATTGATTTGGTACTCTGATTCCATACCTAAGTCAAGTAGCTTTACAGTAGCTACAGCTTCAGGTGTAAAGATAAAGCCTCTCATTTTAGAAGCAACAGCCACCATGTCTGCACCATCTACAGCAGCAGTTGGTAAGTCATAGTGTGTAGTTCTTCCTGAACCAGCAGTATTAGCTAGTGGAGCATTGTCAGAAGTCTTACCTTCGTTAGCATCACCTGTAGTAAAGTTTACATATAGGTTAGATACGTTAGCATGGTTAGACATAATGACAGGCATTCCAGCAATCATAGGAACAGTTGCTCCTGCAATATTACCGTTACCACCAAAGTCTTTATTCATATAAGTTAGCTTTGAACCGTCTGAAACGTCTAGTAATGCATAGTACTGGTTTGGAGCAAGAGCTACCACAGCATTGCTATGGTCAACGTTCTTGATGTCAAACTCTTTCTTTGCATCAAAGATAGCTTTAGCTAGTTTAGCAGGGTCTAAAGAATCTGCAGTAGCAGTACCAATAGTTACGTTACCTGTAAAGTCTTCTTCAGTGAAGTCTTTGTATCCTTGAACAAGGGCTGCTGCTCTTGCTGCATTAGTTGATAACGCAGCTTTAACAAGCATTCTTGCAACGTTTCTATCAGCTTCATTAGCCAATGCAATACCAGCTTCTTTAGAGTAGATGCTTCTTACATCGTAATGATTCATAGCCTCATCAATGTTAGCAATGAACTGACTAGAGATGAGCAAGTCATCAATAGTTACAATTCTTTCACTGGCTCTGATTTGACCACCTGTAATCTCATTCCCAGGGGTTAGGTATTCAGCTGTTGCTCTACCTGTCAAAGGAAATGATGCAGATTTACCCTTACTAATTGTACGAGTTCTTACTTTGTCCATTAGGACTTTCTTTTCTTCAAATGCAGTTAGGACTTCCCCAGCATATAGCTTGAGGAACAGGTCTCTAACGTCACCTGTATTATTGGTTTGACCCTGAAAACTTACGGTGTAAGCAGGGTTTGAAGCAGCTTGTGCCATTTTTAAATTACCTCTTAGTAGTTAAGTTGAGTTGAAATTACACTCAGCATTTCTACATCCTTTCTCCAAGATTGTCCCTCGCAAGGGGTCAGGGGTAATCGTTTGTCTTCTAGCTTAGTGTGTAGGAATGATCAGTTCCTTTTAAATACACCAAGTTAATCGTGTACTTAAAAGGAAGGGGGAATACTCCCCCAACCTGAACAACAATATTAGAACAGACTAGACTTTGCTAACTTATTAGCTACCTCTTGTCTGTAGGCTGGGTCATTTGCGTATCTAGGGTCTGACATAGCAGCAGTCATTTGTGCAGTACTTTCAAATTTCCCACCTGAAGTTCCAGAACTATTGTTACCTTGTATAAGGTTAGGTTCTGCTTCAGAACGATAACGTGCAAACATACCTTGAACAGCAAGTTGAATCATATTTCTATCTTGCGTATTCATTGTTGCATTAAAAGCATCTATCTCATGTTCAGGTAGATTTTGAGAAGCCCAGTTTACCATACTAGCATACTGTTGTTCTCCACCTGCTAAAGAATATACACTTTGTTTTGTGGATTCAGCAAGAGCATCTTGCCCTGCTATCCAAGAATCTACCAGAGGTTGAGAGAAACCTGCCTCTTGTAAAGCTTGATAAGCTTCCTCTGATAGTGTACCAGTGTCAGCATACTCTTGTTGAAATGCTGAGAAATCTAGACCTTTACTATCTAATAGGTCTGCAACTTCAGATGGACTTTCAGTAGGGGATACTTCTGTTTCCTCTGTAGTTTCTTTGGGTTGTCCTAGTTTTGATTCTAAAGATGCGTAAGCTTTAGCCATCTCCTCTGGACTCTTAAACTTTTCAGGTAGCCACTCAGGACGTTCATCTACCTCTCCTACTCTTTCTCTGTCAAGCATAGCTTGTTGATGTTCTTCAGATTCTGGAGCTTCTGGTTGAAAAGTATTTATTGATTCTGCCATATATTATTATCCTTCTTCTACAGCAGCCTTGGCTAAGTTAGGTGCAGCACCTTGTGCCATACCAGCTACTGTTTGTTGTTCTAACATTGCTTGTTGTTGTTGTTGCATCATCATCTGTTCTTGCATCTTCTGCTGCTCAGATTTAATTAGACCAGAGGTATCAATACCTAATGATGCTGCTAGTCTATCTATGTAATCTCCTACATTCATCTCATTAGCAATAATCTCTTGACCTAGTGGTTGTAGATATTGCAAGAATGTAGCTAATTTGTTTAAGTCTTGTCCACGTCCTAGTGCCTCAATACCTGTGACTACTGTAGGTTTGATACTTTCCTTAGGCATACGTGGCATCTTGCCTTGCTTTGTTAATGACTCAAGTAGTAAGTTTATTAATGGTAACTGAAACTCTTGAGACAGTATAGAATATACACCACCTAAAGAAGTCTCTAGTTCTTGTGCCATGAAACGTATCTCTTCTGCTGTGACACGTTCTGCTTGTCTTTGTACACTAGTGTTTAACAAGAATGCTGCACTTAATCTATCGTTAATCATTCTCATAGTTTCTAATGCTACACGAAAGTCACTAGCTTTTTGTACTTGTAATGTTGAAACATCATTAACATCACCTGCTATGAAAGCACCATTAGGAGCTTTAGCTAAACTGCTAGACTTTGTTGTACCATTAGGACGTACAAGAAATAATACTTTAGAAGAAGCAGCTGAACCTTGTACAATAGACTGAGTTAATGCTTCTAAACTACGTAGGTCACCTAGATATTCTTCGATGAAACCTCTACCATAATCTTCTCCATCAATACGAATAAATCGTAATGGGATATAAGGGTTCTGGTCTTTCTTAAACATACCTCTTGACTCAGGTACTTCTATACCTGCTACTTCTTGGTATACTTCCCACCCTCTATCAATGAGACACACCTTAGTATATAAGTCATAGTTCTTTACAGGTGAGTCTGACTCAGGTAATAATACCTTTACTGTTTCAGGTAGGTTTAAAACATTAAGACTTTCTTTAGTAATAACTTCTAATAAGTTACCCATTGTGTCACGTTTAGTAACATAACGGTCTGGTCTGTACACCTTCATACCACCTTGTTTAGGCATATATACTAATGCATTACCTGTTACTATAAGTAGTTTAAGGGCTTCAAAAGCTGGTACTCTAATAGCTTTAGACTCTATCTCTGCCATAGCTGCACGTTCAATACGTGCTAATCCTTCTTCAACTTGTCCTCTGTTATCACCAGCTATTGCTTGTAAATCAAAGTCATCAATAGTTAAACGAAAGAAAGGACTGTTAGGTGGTAGTAGTGCAAGTAATAATTTAGATGCTAAGTTATTTACACCTCTTGCTCCAATACCTTGATAAGGTGTAGGATATATAGATGAACTACTATGTCCTTCCTCTGGTAAAAGAGTAGGTATAGTTAGTTTAGCAGCTTCACGTCCTCTCTCAAGGAACGTATCTCGTTCACTCTCAAGCTGACTATAACGTTTAGCCACACTTCCTGTTTCCATTTCCATATCTTAATCCTTAGGTATACCCCCTTCTATAAAGGGCATTAGTTGAACTTTATTCTTTTTGTATTTACTGTCTGAGACAGCTTCTGTTGGTTCAGGTTCTTTTCCATCAAAAGGCATAGTGGTATTCTGGTCTATATCTTTAGAATCTTCACCCCTAAGCTTCTTCATTGCACCTGTATTGTAAGTTAATATACCACCCATAATATTATCCTTTTGGTATTTGTAAACCAGACCCTGTGCTTCCTGTTTGAGTTGAATCAGTCATAGCTAAATCTGCTCTTAAAGCTTTCTTACCTGTTTTCTTTTTTTGTAATGTTGTGCTCTCTAAATCTGTATCGTCTAGCTCTATATCTGGAGTTTTAGCTACAGCTGTAACTGGACGTGCAGGAGTAGGGAGTGGTGCAGGACTTCTCCCACCTAATAATCCACCCATATTTTATTCCTCTGTGTTAAAATCGTTGTTTTGTAATTCAACAAGCTTCTGTATTATAGATTGTTGACCCCTGAGAAAGCTTAGTTCTTCAGGGGACACTTGTTCTAACGGAAGTTTGTTAGGGTATAACACTTTTAGATGGTTAAGTAACCCATCTGTAATGTTAAAATCGTTGCCTAGTAATTTCATGTATGCAAACTTTCGCTAATGTTGTAACTTTAGATATCAACTATCTCACAACCATCAGCAGTACAAGCTAAAGTTTGGCTACTGTTGGTAGTATCTTTCTTCTCATATAACGATAAAGCAGTCCAATCAATTTTAGTAGGCATCTGTTTCTTGAGGTCATTATACTCCTCCTCTGTTATATCTTGGTAAGGTGCTTGAGCATATGTATGGTCACTATGAGGTAAGAAAGAAATACCTGAACATATCTCAAAGTTCTTATACACCCATGCTCCTACTTCCATCCACTCTTCATCTTTAACTGTGATAGTTACAGAAGGTTTATGTTCACACCAGTTTAAGGCATAGTGTTTCCATAGTTCTAACTGTTCTATAGCAGTCATAGTATTACGAGTGACTGAACCAGTAGGTGATTTAGTAGGAAAGCTAAACACAGTAGTAGAGTCTGGCTTCATAACACATGGTTCAGCAGGTATACCACTATCTTTTAAGAACATTGTAAGTGGGTCTTTATTATCTCCACGTACAGTTCTAATGTAGTAGTCACTATGTCTAGCATGAATACCTGAAGCACTATCAACTAACTGTGATACAGTACCTGATGGTTTGACACAGGTGATAGCTGCTGATTGTGGTATCTTTAAGATAGCAGAGTAGTAGATGTTAGTATCTATCGCTAGTTCTTTCATCTCTTTTAACCATGTCTTACTATCTAGTGTCTTAGATAATACCATGTTATCCATGATACCAGTTAGTGATACACCTAGTAATCTTTCTTGCTCTGTGTTCTTCTTCCATATCTTACGTAAGTAAGGCATGTGAGTAAAGGTAGATTGTATTGTACCTAGTATAGTAGCTAGTCTTACTTTCTTCTTAAGACTTTCTTTATCATCTGATGCACGTACAACAACCTCAGTTAAGTTACAGAACTGGTAGGGTCTTAGGATTATTTCTGAACAAGGATTAGTACCCCACTCATGTCCTGTTTCTCTACGTCCATTCATAGCCACATGTTTATCTGCTGCTACTCTTGAGAAGATACCTCTCTCACCTGACTTAGATTCCACAAGAGACAACCACTCTCTCATAAACCCTTCCATGTCAGGCTTATCTGTATAAGCAACAGAGTTGTTAGCTAGTGCACGTTGTCCTTCGTTCTCCCACCATGAACCTGACTTAGCTTTAGCCATACGTCCATCACTTAGGTTAGACAAGCTAATCATAGCTGAACGTCTAACACCACCTACAACTACAACCTCACCAATCTTACACATGATGTCATGGCACTCAATAGAGTTAAGCTTTCTACCTGCAGCACCCTTAAACTTCTCTACTACAAAGTTAAACAAGTCTACTAAAGGTTGTGCACCACTAGCTCTACCACCAAAGGTCTTGAGTCTAGCACCTGCAGGACGTACAGAAGACACATCCCACTTAGGTATATCACCTGTGTAGAGGTGTGACAATAACTTATGTAAAGCTTTTGCCCAACCTTCTTTACTATCTTCTACAAATATAACATCATTACTTTGGTTTAACTCAGCAGGGATGTCAGGTAGTTTAGATATTGATTGTCTCTCTACACTAAAGCCTACACCTGTACCACATAGTAAGATAAACATAGCTTCATCAAAGGCACGTATGTGGTCAACAGGTAAGTAGGAGCAGTTGTAGATACAAGTGTTATCTCTTTCAGCTGCAACACCTGCAGTCATTAAGGCTCTCATACTAGGCATAACTTGTAGATTAAGTATAGCTTCTTCTAGTTCTTCCCATACCTCAGGCTCTACCTTGTCTGTGCTTTTCTTTAAGAAGGACATGTATCTTCCTACAGTCTCACCCCATGTCTCTCTTCTGTTCTCTTCTTCTAACCATCTAGCATATCTACTAGTAGCTATGAATGTTTGATAGTCTGTTGGCAGTAAGTTGTTCATCTGTTATCCCCTTCTCCTTTTATCTTTCCTCTTTCTTTACGGTCAGCTAGTTTCTCTATGTTCATCTCAGCTATAACTTCAAGACTATAACCTATGTCTCTACCTATAGCAGCAATGTACCACAATACATCACCTAGTTCTTTAGCTATGTCTTCCTTCTCATCTACGATTTGTTTATCATCTCTGATAATCTTCTTAATTTTTTCTGCTACCTCACCTGCCTCACCTGCTAATCCAAGTGTAGGATATAGTATAGAAAACTTACTGTTGTATATTGCTGTAGCATTAGCTAACTTTTGATATGTTTTAAAATCCATTACCAGTTCTTCCCCTTTGTTTCTTCTAGTAGTTCAATCATCTTATCAAGATACCATCTTGCTTTCTTAGCATCTTGTAGTGGGTCACCTTTAGTAAATAATCTAGTGCTTAGATACTTAATGATATTACCTTGACAGTAACTCACTGCCTCCCACTCACCTAAGGCATCGACTATGTAATCCATAGTTTCTATCTTACCTTTGTTATAATGTGGTGGGTTGTTTACCATATCCACTGCCTCTACTTTTTTGGTGACCATAGTTTTACCTCTCCTGTTTCTCTGTTATATTCTCCATCACGTAGTATACGTGCTAGTCTTGCATTCTCTAATGCTACTTCTTCTGATAACCCCTGAGCTTTGAACGCATTGACAACAGCCTCCCACGTACAATTCCCCTCAAGAATCTTTTTAGCTTTAACAGCACCCACACTAGGACACCCTTTGTAATTATCAGTAGTGTCTCCCACAAGTGTTTGATAGTAGAACTGGTAGTCAGCTTCTTCTTCAGTAATAGTAACCACTTCTCCATCAATCCAATGATTTGCAGGTATAGTGAGTAAGTCTTTATCTGCAGACCATATAATATTGTCTTTGTTTTGGCTACCAAGTATACCCAGTACGTCATCAGCTTCTAGTCCTTTCCATATTTCAACGTTGTATTCTTGATTCATATATTCTTTAGCCCAGTTAAGTAACATAGGCTTACGTACTTCTTTACGATTTAGTTTGTAGTAAGCAGCTATGTCTTTACGATAGTTATGCTTGTCTGTGAAAGCTATGAGATGTGTAGTAACTGGAGCTTCCATTAACTTAGTTATCTGTTCGTCAACTCTAGCTTTAACATCATCCTCCCAACAGTGTAAAGTCCAAAGACCTTCACCCCAGTTGACAGGTATCTCTGCACTAGTGGCAGCTTTGTAGGCTACGATGTCTCCATCAATTAGTAATCTTATCATCTATATCATCTCCCATTTTTAACCATACGTCCACATAAGTAGGACATTTAGGGCATGATAGATTGGTAACTATACCATCAAAGTTATACCCATCTTGTATATAAATGTCATGGTCACCACCCCATATTAACTCAGTGTTACAGTGCCAACAGTTCATGGTCTATGTCCTTTCAAATAGTTGTAAGCTCTTAGTACTTTATCTTCATCATCCTTAAAGCCACCTAGTCCTGTGTTACAGTTACCACATAACCAACCTCTGAATGTATCAGTCTCATGGCAGTGGTCTAGTACCCAACGTTGTAGTCTAGGTTGACCATACTTACCTATCTCTTTTATATCTCTTTCACAGATAGGACAACAGTAATCCTCAGGTGGATAAGGGTTCTCTTTTCTAAGTCTTTGTACTACTCTTTCTTGACCTGATTTACAAGACCTACACTTTCTTTTTATTTCACCTGATAGCCTAACTGAAAAGTTAGCTATAGGCTGCATCACATCACATACATTACAAGTTACTGCCTCAATGAGTGTCTGCCCAGTTTCGTCCATACTTGTAATCACTGTCAAGTTTGCATCTGAAGTTGAAGTGTCTTTCAACTCTTCCCATACATCCTTGAATAAGTCTCCCTGTATCATCTTCCTGTCCTTCCTTTACTAATAGTTGTACCTCATCATGTATGAATGCTACAATCTGTGCATCAAGTCCTTGTTCTTTTATAGCTCTAGCTATGAAGACATACCAAGTCTTACATATCAAAGCACCTGCTGATTGTAACAAAGTATTAAGTGAAGCATGACTATGCCTAACAGGTATGACACGTCCATCTAATCCTTTGACCCAACCTCTTTCATCTGCTGCTTTTGATACTGCATCCTTGAGGTACTTAAGTGCAGGTAGTTTCTTCAAGAACTTCTTCTTAATTGCTCTACCTTCTTTAGCTCCCTTACCTATTATCTTACCTGTCTTCTCATCACCTGACCCATATAAGAATCCATAGATAAAAGTCTTGGCATTGTTTCTAGTAGGTAGACCTGCTGCTTCTTGATTGATAGTATGTATGTCACCATTGACTACTGTGTTAGCATAAGAACCATCGTCATAAGCAGCCATGTAGTGAGCAAGACACCGTAGCTCAAGACCACTGGCATCAGCACCAAGAAGACTATAGCCAGTAGGAGCATGGAATAGTGCCCTACATTCTTTACCATAGGGTGCACCCACACTAGGAACTTGAGCAACGTTAGGGTTGGAATGAGTACAACGAGAAGTAACAGCACCCATATGATTAACACGTCCATGCATCCTCCCATTCTTCTCCATCTTTAACCAAGCCTGATTACCTGTAGCTAACTGACCTAACCTTTTATTAAGGAGTAGGTACTCGTTAAGCATCTTAGCCTCAGGCATATCAATACTTGAGAGTACAGCTTCATCAACTTTAGGCTCACCACTATCAGTAAAGGCTTCAGGTTTCCAACCTCTCTTCATTAGTCTGTCTGCTATCTGCATACGTGAAGCAGGGTTGAAGGGGATTGTCTTAGTCTTTGTCTTTAGCTCTACAATAGTAGGCTCAAAGTTATTTACTAGTTCCTCTTCAAGCTCTGACTTACGTGACATTAACTTGTACCACAATTCTTTAGCTGCTTCTACATCAAAGGGAAACCCATACTCTTGTTGTTGTAGTAGTAAGGTATGTATCTCAGTCTCTAAGTCTAGTGCTTTTTTACTAAAATTTTTTTCAGTAATTTTAGAATAGAGTTTGGCTGTAACCTTCGTGTCTTGTATACAGTACTGTAACATCTCTTGGGTATACTCTCCAAAGCTCTCACTGCCCACATTGAACTCACCTTTTAATTCTCCTAGTCTGTATCCCCATGCCTTAAGGCTGTGACTACCCATAAGTTTAGGAGGAAAGTTATTTGTTTTACTTAGCTCAACGTCCATCTCTCTTACGTCACACCATATAGTTCTTGAACATACTAAGGTATCTATTACTTTACCTGTGTAGTCAAAGTCGTACAACTTCTTGAGTACTCTTAAGTCATAGTCAATAATGTTATGACCAATGAGAGCATCTGCTTTTGATAGGAACACAAGCCCTTCTTTTATTTGGTGGGGTTCAAAGGTGTATACCTTTTCTGTGTCCCATGTTATATCTCTGCATACTATGCACCACACAGTAGTTACATCATCAAGTAAGTTGTCTGCTTCTATATCAAATATTAATTCCATTGTTTCTCCTTGTGTCTCTGCACTGTTTAGAATTCTAATTCTTCTTCATCAGGGAATTGTATCTCATTCATTCTACCTGTCTCTGTGTTATACTCTAATGAACAACTCAAGCCTGTATCACCAGACCATCTGTTCTTCAATACTCTAACCTGACTTACGTTAGGTTTGTCTTTGTCTTGCTGGTTACGTTCAAGTCCTATCACCATGTCAGACAGCTGACCTATTGCAGCACTACCTCTAAGCTGTGACATAGAAGTCTGTGCTCCATCTTCATGTCCTCTGTCACCTGAAGGTCTCTTAAGATGTGACACTAGTATCAAACCACAGTTCAGTTCTTCTACTAGTGAACGTAACTTAGTCATAGTGTTGTCAATGATACGTCTTTCATCTCCTCCTTCTAATCCACTCACAACAATACTAATATGGTCAAGTACGATATAATCAACTTGACACCCTCTGACTAGGTATCTGATTTTAGATAGTAGATTTTCAGAGTCAGTTGAACCCCAATGGTCATACATGTACACCCTACCTGAACCAACTGTATTATCAAAAGCTTCCTTTAGTTCTTCTTTAGGTACATCATTTGATTGTAGGTGTAGTGGTTTGTTTAAGTCAATAGACATCAAACCAAGTGAGGTACGTTTAACATTCTCTTCCAATGCTATGTACCCTACTGTCTGTCCCTGCATGATGAAGGAGTAAGCAAACTCTCTAGCTAGTTGTGACTTACCTATGCCACTACCTGCAGTGAGTGTTACAATCTCACCCTTACGACAACCACCTGTCTTCTCTTGTATACCTGCATAAGGATAAGAGACAGAGTGCTTATCATCTTCAGCAGTAATCAGTTCCCATACATCAGTACCTGCTATGATACCATCAGGTCTGTAGGTCTTTGCTGCCCATACTGCATCAATGAGTTCCTCCTGTCTTCCTGCCTGTAACATATCACTGGCATCTTTGAGTGGTAGCTTGGCTATCTTAGCTTTACTAGGTGGCAGTATATTGGCTACTTCCTTTGCTGCTTTCTGACCATGCTCATCATTGTCAAACATAATAACAATAGAGTCATAGTTACACAACCACTCAAGAGATTTAGATACAGCTTTCTTAGCTGAATCTGCACCTGCAGGAACAGAGACAACTGACCACTTGTTCTCAAACACTTGACTCAATGACAGGGCATCTAACTCACCTTCAACAATGGTAATCATCTTACCCCTATCACGACAGAGATGTTCACCATACAGTCCAATCTTCTTCATGTCACCTAAAACAAGGAAGTCCTTGTTACGAAGTCTTACCTTCTGTGCTTGGAGTGTGCCCTCTCTATCATAGTAGTTAGCTACATGTACCTTCTTATCCTTATAGATAGCTACACCATACTGCCAGTGTCTTGCTGTCTTCTCAGTTATCTTCCTTTTGTTTAATGCCTTTACCTCAATGGGTAGGAAAGCAAAGTTACTCTTCTGTGTAGTCACTGCTATCACTCCTTCATTACCTTGTGCTTTTGTTGATACTTGACAAGAGAAACAGTAGTGATGACCATCAGTATACAAAGCATTGGCATCACTACTGCCACAGTGAGGACACTCTTCGTGTCTTATGAACTCACTATCATTCATCCTTACCTATTGACTCCTTTATAAACTTAGACATGTAATCTAAACCTTGAGCAATCTTCTTGAGTGTATCATTGTCATACTTCTCAGAGTCACCTACCATATCAATAGCCATGTCCTCATAAGTAGATGTATGTTCTATCTCCTCATCACCTATGATGACAGACACACTTAGACCTTGCTTAGTAAACTCTGCTTGTAAATCCACATCAGTTTCAATCATGTCTTTAACATCTATCACACTCATTTCAACCACTCCTTTGGTATTGTTTCTTCTGCCCATATAAAACCATTACGGTCAGCCCATTCTTGACAGGTCATCTTAGAACCATCCTTTCTTTTCTTAGCTCCTTGTATAGTGGAGCTTGCCTTTTGAAATACAAATCGTATATCTAAGTCAGGGTACTGTGCCTTGACAGCCTTCATCTTACGTTGACTATCTTGTCTGAAGTATCCTTTAAGCTCCACTATCATCTTGCCTATCTTTAAGTCAGGAACATAGTGACGTTCCACAAAGTATGCCATCTTATCAGGTTCATACACATGTGGAATGTCACGTGCTACTAGGTCTGCAATGACCCTTGCCTCAAAAGTCCCCTTCGTCATCAGCAGTACCATCAGTATCTATGTCATCAAAAACTGCAGAGTTATCTTTCTCTATAGCTTTGGCAACGAACCCTTCTTCCTCATCAAAGATAGAATTAGGTGTGCCATGCTCAACCAAGTCAAGGACTTGCATAGCTTTTAGTCTGAGAGATACACCTACTTGTTTAGTGGACTGCATCATATAGGCTACAGGTTCAACAGCTACCTTAACAAGTGAACCATTACCTATTAACTGACCTCCTAACATTGGGTTACGTTTAGCATCTACAACGTTAACCTTCTGCTTGTAGCTCTGACCGTTCTTACCTTTTATCTTAGCCTTAAGTTTAGTTTTGAATACAACATTACCTGTCTCATTACCATCTTGGTCAAAGTCTGGCTCAGTTACAGGACGTTTGGACAGGGTTGCCTTTAGCTGTGGCTTCTCCTTGACAACCTTATTGAACTCCTCATCGATGAGTGCTTCTAGTTGTTCACAAACTTGTGCTGCTTCTGCCTCAGGTACAATTACTGAAGTAGAATATTCTCCTTCATCAACGAACCTTGTATCAGGTTCAAAGACTTTTGCCCATAGGGACTTTCCTTTTATTACTAGCATATATAACTCCTTATTGCTATTTGTTTTGCCAACTGGCTAGGTTGTAACTTTAGAAATCAAGCAAAGAAATACTCTGATTTCAATACGTTACGGATATCTAGGTTGCCTTTACTTGGTGGCAGAGGAACATCCTCAGTACCTAGAGTCTTGATAGCATGAGTCCTGAGTTCATCAAGAACATCATGCTCTTCATACATACTAACGAACTGTTCACGTAGTATCTCAGATAGCTGTGGCATCATGCTACTATGTGTACCATAGCTGTCATGCACCATAGCAAAGTCTACAATACCTACCTTAGTAGCTTCGTTAATAGTACGTGTCATAGCAGAGGCATCTAAACTATGGATGAAGTTAGGACTACTACCTAACCCTGTCCTCTGCTTATTAACTGTGTCTTCCTTATCTTTAGGAAAGGATAGAGATACTACCTCACCATTGATGTGTGTCTTTATCCTCTTCTGTTGTAGTTCATTATACTGTTGCATAACTAACCAACCTGTAGGTGTTACCCACTCCATGTGTTTACCCATGTTAGAGTACACATCTCCAACACTCTTAACGTAGTCCATCACCTTACGTGCTGACACAATCACACCACTAATGCTGTCCCATATGTGACCTGCTAGGTAGTGAGTGACATTGAATAGGTCATCACCAAAGATGTTGGGTGTGCCTTCCTTTATCTTCTCCTTGATAGCTTCTTCTATGTAGGCACGACAAGCATGTTTAGTACCTGAGTATGGTACAATCATAACAGGTCTCTTAGCTAACTTCCTATCAATACCAAACTCTAAACATTTCCTACCCAGTTCTGTATCCTCCTGTCGTATACGTTGTATAGCTTGGTCAGCTACCTGTGTATAAATATCTTGAGGTACATCAGAAGATATTAAGTTAGTAGCTACACCCCCTACCTCATCTCTTAGTATAGCTGAGAGGTGCTGTAATCCATTGCAACTACCATCTGCTGAGACAGGTAACCTACTCTCATAACCCCAACCAAACTTAGCTAAGGCTGACATCTCATAACACCAAGCTAGGAACTGGAATGGTTTGTCTGCATCAAGCCAAGCTCTATTGTCATAAGGATTATCTGCTATCCTATGTGCCTCATCTACGTAGTCCCATGCCCATGCTTCACGTTTGTCTAATGTTATCTTATCATTACCATACAGGTTTGCACCATGTATACACAGCCACCTTGCATCCTCCCAGTTATCAATAGGTACAGGATAACCAAACTCTAACAAGCTCTTACTCCAATCAGCTGACTGAGGTGTGAGGAATGTACTGCTTGCATACTTACGTGAACGGAAATCATTCTGCCATACGTAATAGAACTTATCATACTTAGCAAACTGTTCTGCTACCTGTAAGGTACGTTCAACTTGTATCCTCTTACTCACACTACGATTATTAGTTGAGTAAATCTCAGCACGTTTACGTGACCATATCCTAAAGGTAGACTTCTCTTCATCATTCATCTCACTAGGTTCTTTACTGAAGTGGTAGTTAGGTAGAGGTGTGTCCTCCCTTGCAGGTAAGTTACCTACCTCCTGTCCATTGTCCCACATCTGACGTATAACTTTGAATACATTCTGATTAACTCTCCACTCAGTTTGTTGTAGTGCATTGAGACAAGCATACTCAGCAGTCAAGTCTTGTTCAGATAGTCTAGTTAAGTGTGTCTTTAATCCCATTACTTTCTCCTTACAATAGGTAGTTCATCTATGTCATGTCCATGATAACCTCCACCCTTGACTGATGTCCAATCTTTAGGTGGTATTACACAAGGTAAGTATCTTGGACGTGACCCTTGCATGTACTCGTTGAATGCCTTAATCCAATCAAGTGTATCTTGAGTTGGTACAACGTAGGTTGCACGTCTCCTCCTTTCAGTCTGCTGTGTGTCAAGCTTGATGATACCTGTACTCTGTATAATCAAGTCAACCATCTTAAACCCTACGTGAACACGTTCAGATTTAAGCCACTCAGTATTCTTGTAGCCATCCTTGTTCATCTTATTAGTTAGACCAAACCTTCTAGCTCCATATGCTTTCTTCATAGCAAGCTTGATTGTGTTGTTAGCTACTGCTCCTTCAGAGTGTATCCATTTGTCTAACCTATCTTGTATCTCAAGGTTACTACCTATAGTTCTAGCTACATACAGCAGAGTATTCTTTCTGCTAATTGAATCCACTAGTGTGACTAGTGCAAGGTATGCAACTTGTTCTGCATCCATGTCCTTTAAATTTTTCCAAGCAATATCTCGTGAGGTATTGGTAGGATTCTTAATGAACTGTACTACTGCACCTGTCACAGTTTGTACTAGCCTAGATACTATAGCTCTTCCATGTGGTGTGTGTGATTCCTTTCCCTTATCTACTGCTACATCCACGACTTTACTATACCTTTGTATTCCACCTGTCATCATGTCAGTCTCAAGTTGAAGCTGTTCCTCAATCATAGACTGTTCTGTTTCTAAAGTTACAACCAAGATAGACTCCCTTTCACATATATAACTATAGGTACTCCGTTATACCTGATACACCTAGTACAATTACACCTAGTAACATCAGTAAAAACTGTACCCCTATCATGTTATACTTGGTGCAATATCCTATACTTGATACTGTAGCCATCATAACAATCCATAACACCATGAATGTATCAGTCATACTCTCTCCTTTGTGTTGTACATAGTTATCCATTCCTCATTCCTTGCTACTTCTTCTTCTAGTAACTCAATGAACTCCTCATCTCTCTTCAAACCACACCCATCCTTATGTCCATTCATATACTTGATGTGATACTGAGGTGCATCATACTTATGGTATGGATTAAGATATCCTACATCATGGTAACCATTGTGATACCCCATTAGGTAAGCATCATCATACTTATTTCTACTCATTAGTTCTCTCCTTTAACTACTATTGGATTTGATAAAGTCCAGTCTTCAGCTACTGCTTCTGCTTCTAGTTCACTACTGACTGCTACCTTTCTTACTAGTTTATTATCTTGAAACTGTGTAACATAGTAGAACTTACCATACTGGTCATCAACATATGTTACCTTTGCACTCCTACCCCACTCACTATCTCCATAGTACTGACTGAGTTCTCTTTTAATTGTCATTGTCTGCCTCATCAAATGTAAATATAAACTGCTCTGCTTCTTTATAAAACCTAGAGTAATCTCTATGTGCTACATCATCTAGTATGTGACACATCTCATCTACTGTTGAGTAGTAGATAGGTTGTCCTATCATAGTGTTATCTTTGTATAACATAGGTACACATTCTTGTACACCTGTGTCTTCATCTTGATGTATTGATAGGTAAGTATCATCATCAATCTGTACGTATATGTTACTCATATTAATCCTTCTCTGTTAAATATTTAAACTCACTTATTAACTTCCATCTTACTCTCTCTAACTCTCTTATGTCAGACAAGTATAAGTCATGGCATTCAAACAGCATATCCAT
>Ga0255765_1001605_pt1 | contig 27534 bp, 26 predicted proteins | sample 041ome_8_FD_179965 | JGI IMG/M metagenome (GOLD analysis project Ga0255765, IMG submission 179965) | Coastal salt marsh microbial communities from the Groves Creek Marsh, Skidaway Island, Georgia - 041407BS metaG (version 2) | ecosystem: Environmental > Aquatic > Marine > Intertidal zone > Salt...
GAATTATATGAGGAAAAACTCTTGAATGTTATAGTAAAACTAAAGTAACGGCATATCCTCTTCAGTAAGTTTAGGTATTTCCAATCCTCTTAAGTAAGTCAAACTAACATTTATAGATGAGTGTCCCATTGCCTTTTGTAGCTTGGTTATACTCCCTGTTCTTTTAAAAATATCTATTGCTCCAGAGTGACGGAAGGAGTAGAGTGTTTGGTCTTGTTCAATGAGCTTAGAAACCCTCTTAAAGCGGCTCCAAATGGTCTTGAAATAGTCTGGGTTAGGTGGTTTGTTTGAACTGGTGAATATGTTATTACTTGATTCTCCTCTAACTAGTATTTCTCTTATGTATGATGGAACTGGAACGATTCTATTCCTTCCTGACTTATTCCTTCCTCCAGATAGTTTAATGTAGCTGAGCTCGCTCGTGAAATCTCCCCAGGTTAACTCTCTTATCTCCCGGTGTGGTCTTAATAAGCATCCATAGGTTAGAAGACAGCAGAGATGGAGATTGCTATTGTATTCCTTTATCTCATTTATAACCTCTGATATATTATCAATTGGTTTATTCAACTTACTGAGCGACTTATGGAGCTTGACTGCGCTCGTTAATTTAGGCATTGAGAGCAGTGGAGATAAAGTTGACTTAATTGTTCTCTGAGTCTTAGGACCCCAGCTTGGTCTAATTATAAACTTGGATAAATGTTTTTCATTCAATTTATCAATTTCAATATTCCGGATATTATTAGCCCTCTCAAACCTTTTCCAAAGAGTAACAACCCTTCTAGCGTCCTTGATATACCTGTCAGAGCATCCTTGTGAAATCTTGTCACTTATCCCCTTATTTAATATATCAATGACCGTTGGGATTAAGTTAACTTCTTGTTTTGTTTTTTGTGTTGGTCTCCAACCTTCAATTAGTTTTAATTCAAAAGCAGCTTTTAATAGTTCAGGATTATCATGAGATGTAAGCTTTAAACCTATAGCTCGTCCAGTCCAATATCTATACCTAATATTAGCATAAAAGAGATTGATTACAGGGACTTGTTTTTCATTTCCAATTGTTAGTTTCCATTGTTCCATACTGTCAGTTTTTACTGTCAGTTTGGTTTAGTCTCATCTAATCCCTTGTATTTATTGGCCTAGCAGTGGTAGCTCGTCGGGCTCATAACCCGAAGGTCGCAGGTTCGAGTCCTGCCCTCGCTACTACACAAGACGGATCGGTATTTCTACAGGTCCGTTTTTTATTTTTATACCCGTAACCCCATGTAAATGAATAGATTAACCTAAATATAGGGTTAAAATTTGAGGTTCGATATGTTCTGCCGTTCGGGTCTATGACTATCCCCTCTGGAAACAATAATTTTTGAAGTGATAATTTGGTCTCATATTCTCCAGATACCCATATTTTACAGAGGTTTCTACTGAATTCAATCAATTCTGAAACCTTTTTATCCAGGTTCGATATTATAATTTGAATAATTGTCAAATTTTTATTCAATTCCTACAAATAAGAATTTAATAATTGCTATAAAATGTTTGAAAAAAAAATTACAGTGAATATATATCATGCTCTTATATTAAAAATGACGAGACACAATTATTTATTTTGATTAATTTATTTTCATTGTACTTTTCTTCATACCATTTAGAAAAATATCCACCATATGTTTCAGATAATTCTTTGATTTGGTCATGATAAAAAAGTTTTAGATAATTATGTACCTCCTCAGGCATATCAATTTTTATACTTGGGTTTACTTTTTTATTAAAATTTAAGTGATTGATAATAATTTTATCTTTACCACAAATATGATCAGCTATATCTTTAATTAATAATTCAGGATGGTTGGTAATTGCATCAAAAAAACAAACCAAGATTTGATTATCCTGAAAAGATTTAGAATACAAATCAATAGTTCTCATGTAATTAGATCTTAAAATTTGACCATTTTCTTTCATGTATTTTATGATTTTTTGATTGTCCAACGAGCTTGATTTAGTCAACTCTTTTTTGTGAATAAATTTATAAGCAGACCATGCTCTATCAATTGGATTTCGAACAAGAAATATTAACTTAACATCAGGCAATAATTCATACATATGCTTAATATCTTTTTCATCCAACATTGAATAGGCAGGTGTTATTTCACCTGTGAAGCCATTTAAATTTTCAAAGTTTGATAAATACCATTTATCGTTTTTTTCGAGAAATAATTTTTTTAAAAAAAAAGAACTCAAATAGAAATTTTTACCATTCCAAAAGCTAGGCTTTTTTAATAATTTTTTGAGGAATGATTTTTTATGATGAAAAGTTTGTGACCAAAATGAAGAAAGATGATTTGGACTTGGATATTTTGGGTTTTTTGAAAAATAGTGAAACTCTTTCTGTGGTGGTAAGGTAAATTGATCTATTTGATTAAGACAATTGAAAAGCCATGTAGTACCTGACTTTTGTGCACCTATACCAATAAAATCAACTTTTTTTTTCACTTTGTTACAACATTATTTTGTTGTAAATTATGAAAAAAGTTAAATTAAATATAGTTTAAGAGTTATTTTTTGCTGAATTTTAATTTAAGTATATTTATTTAATAAAATAGAGTAAATAGATTTTTAAATTTTAGTTTAATTAAATATGGAATTCAGTAATTATTTCTACATAAAAATACGTAAATCTGGGGGAACAACTTTATTGGATTTGATAAATAATAATAACTTAAAACCAAATATAAAAAATCCTAAACCATTCATTTTAGCTAAAAAAAAAGAATACAATTCGGTAATCAATAATTATAGAGTCCCGTTGGGAAAATATCAAGGAAAAAGATGCTTATTTGCTAAGGAAATTTTGTTTCCAAAAGAGTGGGATAATATTTTTTCATTTGCATTATCAAGAGAGCCTGTAAGTCGATGCATAAGTATGTTTTCATACCTATGGAAAAATAAATCTTTATATTATTTCTATAAAACAGATAAACTTAATTTAAAAGTAAATAACCTTAAACTATTATTTTCTTCTAAAGCAAAACTATCTTATTCCTTCGATGTTTTCTTAAATTTGATTGAAGAAAATCAAGAACTAGATGATTTTTACAGACCAGGTATTCATTTCAATACTCATACCTCAAATGTTTACTCTGACATCACAGATGAAAATGGTAACATAATTATTAAAAAAATGTATAAACTTGAGAATATGCACAAAGTTTTATCAGATTTAAACAAATATTTTAAACTAAATATTGAGTTTAAAAATAAAGTTCTAAGAAAAGGGAAACATGTTTATTTACCTAACAGAGAACAAATAAAAAAAATTGAAAAATTATACTCTAATGACTTCGAGATTTATGAAAAAGCTGAATAAGAAAAAATCAAATATTAAGTCATTAAAATTAAACTAGTCATTATATTTTCTAATAACATAATTTAATCAAGTTGTTTTATATGTTAAAATAGAAAAATTTTTATTTCAAAATGGTCTTGTTTTTTTAAAATTGAAATAATCAAAGTCTTTGGAATAAATATCCTCAATTACATCATAAATTTTTTTTTTCCATAATAGATTTTTTTTTGGGGATACATTTTTTCTAATATCAAAATTAATATTTGTCAATTCTTTCAACTCATTCATTTGATTTCTTTGGTCTAATTTGTAATATTTCTTAATATGCCATCTAATATTAATATTTAGAGTTTTGAATTTTAAAAATGAAATTGAATTATATTGTAATGACAAATGAGGATCTTTATTATAGATAAATGGAACCATTTTTGTTACAAATTCTTCAAATGAAACTTTTCTTAAAATTAGGATGTTTTTTTCTAAGTCGTCACCAAAATTAAAACCATCTACAGACACCATTAATTTAAGAAACTTATTTGATTTTCCGGGTAATATTTTACAATTCAAAACCTTATCGAAATAACATGATCTAATCCTCTCATAAGGATTCCTTAAAAGCATATATGTTTTGTTTCTATAAAGTGAAAGATATAAAAAGTAATAAAGCCACTTGAAAAATCTTTTTCTTAAAAGTAAATGAACTTTATTACTCTTTAATACTGTTGTATATGCACACTTATGTGATGTAATTAAAATGAAATTTCGCTTATTAGATAAAAGTATTGACATTTAACTTGAATTTAAATTTGCATCTATTAAAAATTTTCAAAGAAAGATCCTTTTCTGTTTTAAAACCAATAATAATTTTAATATTAAAAATTATTAAATCGATATTGTGGTCTATTTATCTCCTAAAAAGTTTAATTAATACTGGTGGAGTAATTTCTTTTAAAACTTTTTTCACATTAAGTTTTTTATCATTTTTTTTATGTTGATATAAAGTTGAATGATTTTCAATACCATGAATTATTTCTTCTTTTGGCCTTCCATTTGTATAATAGTATAAAGCCAGAGATTTTCTAGATCTGTCTAATGGACAATTTAGAGGTGACGGATGTCCGTGATAGGAATAACTTGTTGAACTAAATAGAACGAAAGTGTTAAATTCGGGTAATATTTTTTTTCTACACTTTTCCATTTTTTCATCCCACATTTCGAAATGTCCACCATATTCTTCTTTCCAGTTTTTATTTAGATATATTAATAAATTTAATCTTCTGTCCAAACCTAGATCTTTGTGCTTATTAAAATCAGCATGAATATTTAAAAATCCATCTCTTTTAATTTCATGTAATCCACCCCCCAAAAAATATGGATCCGGTATTAAGCTTCTTTCCATTGAGCTTAGCTTTTTTAAGAATTTTAAAAACACTTCCGAATTTAAAAAACTAAAAAAATTACTTATTTGGGAATTAAAAATATTAGTTCCCCTTGATGCATATTTGTCTGAATTAATATGTTTATTGTATAAATTACCATTATTACTTAGATCAGGGAATTCATTTAAAACCTCATTTAGTATATCAGGGTTAAAAAAATCTTTAAAAACTATATGTGGAAAAGGAGATGCAGATAAATAATTTTTTGAAAATTTATTAATTATTTTTTCTAAATCATTATAGTCTGGACTTATATATGTCTTTAAAATTTCGTTCATCATTGAGTTTATGAATTAAATAAAATAATTAATACCATAAAGTTTAATTTGGGTTAAACATTATTAGTTGATTTATTAATTAAAATATTATTAGAAAACTTAGAATCACATAGTGTTTGATAATGATATTTTGCGTAAAAACAATCAAAATAAAATAACATCTCTAAAGTAAATAAAAATTTATTAAAAAGTCTGTTTTTTTAAAAAAAACAACTTAATAAATCAAAAAGAAGTGAAATTTAAATTTCATTTATACAAAAATTTAATTGTAAATTTTACGAATTGTTTTGTTCATAAAATATTGATTACCAATCACGTTGGGCCTTATTGAACTACCATCATTTAAGGTTGTAAATAGTGGTTTAGTATATTCATATACTATCAATCCTTTGTATAAAACGTAATCGGCTACTAGTAATTTATATTCGTCACGCGACAGAACTAAATTTTCAAAATTAAACTTTTTGGTTAGAGACATAATACCCTTTTTGCTATATACCATTGCAGCTGTACTCCATTCTCTATTTGGAATATAATCTAATTTTCTGTATCGAATATTTTTATTTAACAACTTGAGGTTTTTATAGAGTTTAGATTTATGGAAGTGTAGTTTTATAATATCAAAATCCTTTGGACAATTCAAAATAATTTCATCTAGAGATTCATCCCATTTACTTATAACTTCAAGTGAAACGTCATCCTCCAATACAAGTGCATAATCTAAATTCTTTTGATTAATAATTTTTATCACCTTAAAGTGAGACAATAAACAAGCCACCTCAAAACAATTGTTAACTTCTGAAAAATCAGTAAAATCATAAGAAAAATAGTCTATCCCCCCTTTAAAACAATTACCCTCCAGTTTTAACCCATCAATAGCATTTACTCTATTTATGTTAGTAAAATAAGAATCAAGATAGCTCGAAATGTTAAGATCTCTTTTTTTTTTTCTTTCTAAATTAATGTAAAATACAGGCAAAAATATTTTTTCTTTTAAGAAATTGGAATGTTTATTCCCTTTACTCAATTTCATTAATTGATAACCTATTTTGAATTTATAGTTCAAACTTTTGAAGAAATTTAAAAGTTTGGTTTTCCCTTTCTTTAAGACATTACCACTTAACTTTCTGCTCAAAAAATAAAATAATTTATACAGTTTATTACCCATAGATTAATTTTAATTTGTAATTTAATTATAAATCTGGAATATATGTATCGTGCCTTAGCTTTTAATTTAAGAAAACTTGGATTAAAAACTTTAGTTATTTTGATTTTAAGTATATTCCTGGGTTTCTTAGATGCAGTTGGAATAATTAGTTTGATACCATTATTTAAAAGTTTGAGCATTGATGAAATTCCTAAAAACGATAAATTTTATCAAATTTTCAATACTGTAGGACTTACTTTCAATTTAAACAATATTTTTTTTTTAGTTTCTTTATTGTTCATTTTTAAGGCTACAATTGGATTTTTTAGCTCTTTATACCAAATAAAAATTATTAAATCTTTCTCTAAAAACCTTAGAATTGAATTAATAAATAAATATAATTTTTTAGATGTGAATTTTTTGTCCAAAGTTGAAACAGGAGAAATTCAATATAACTTCAGTTCAGAAATAACTGTATATGTAAGTGGAATTAAACAAACCATAGCTGTTTTGAGAGATATTAGTATGATTTTACTTTATGTTACTTTTGCTTTTCTGTCGAATAAAATATTTACATTTTTAATTTTTGTTTTTACTGTATGTGCCATGGGGTTGTTTTACTTATTGAATTCAAAAGTGAAAAATATATCAAGAAGTCTGGTCAACATAAATCATAAATTTAGTAGTAAAATTTTAGAGCACATCACTTACATTAAATATTTAAAAATGTCTGGGGCTATAAAAAAAACAACTAAACAAATACATGATTTAATTGCATCTAAAGAATTTTTTGAGAAAAAATCTTCATCAATACAGTCATTTATTTTTTCAGTTAAAGAGCCTATTCTTATTTTCGTTTTGTTAAGTTCATTATACGTCCATATAAATATACTTAATGGTGACTTTGAAAGTATTGTAATTATTTTAATCCTTTTCATTAGAACATTACAGAAGAGTGTAGGTATTCAGGATAAGATTCTCAAATTAAATACAATTGTAGGATCAATTGAAAATATTTATAATTTTCAAAATTTCTTGGATAAAAAAAAACAGATAAATAATAACAGAAAGTTAGTAGAATATAATTCTTTGAAGAGTGAAATAATTGTAAAAAACTTGAGCCTCCATTTAGGTGAAAAAAGAATATTATCAAACATTAATTTAAATATTAAAAGAAATGAAAAAATTGCTTTTGTAGGTGAAAGTGGAGGTGGTAAGTCAAGTTTGATGAATTCTATAGCTGGGTTTTATAAAATTGAGTCTGGAAACATACACTTTGATAATATTTCCCTTAACCAAATAAATTTAAATTCTTTTCATAAAAACATAGGATATGTTAGTCAAAACCCTGTCATATTCCATGCCTCAGTATTTGACAACATAACATTATGGGACGAAAAAAATGAAATTAATCAAAAAAGGTTTTTGAATGTAATTAAACAAGTAATGATATACGAAACCATCTATAATTTACCATTAAAAGAAGATACATTAATTGAAAAAAATGGGGAAAATTTTAGTCAAGGTCAGAATCAAAGAATTTGTATAGCAAGGGAATTATACAAAAAACCTTCTTTGCTATTTTTAGATGAGGCTACCTCCTCTTTAGATTCAGAAATGAAAGATTTCATAATCAAAACTATTGTAAAAACATATACAAATATGACCTTAATTTCAATAAGTCATGACATATCCAACCTAAATTATTTTGATAAAATTTATCAAGTTCATAAAGGTGAAATTATATATGGTGGAAACTTCAACCAATTATTAAAAAAAAGCAAAAGCTTCAAAAATATGGTTGAAATTCAAAAAATAAATGGTTAAGATTTTTATGTTTATTTTATGATTCTAGAATTTAAAAAAATAAAGAGAAAGTTAATAAGACCTTTTATTAGAAAATATAGATTTTTAAAGTTTAAAGTACAGTTAAGAACATCTCCCAATAAATTTGTCTTTAATAATTATGATAAATGTTTTGTAATAGGTCTAGGGAAAACTGGAACAACTTCTATGCATAAATTTTTAAAATCTCATGGGTCAAAACACTTAACAATGCTAGATTTAACCTCTAAACTTTACAAAGAAAAAAAATATTGTCAATTAATAAAAATATCTTCAAAATTCAATTCATTTGACGATCACCCTTGGAATAAATTGGAAATTATTGAAATTTTAATGAAATCAAAAGATAAAATTGGTTTCATATATACTATGAGAGATCCAAACTTAAGATTTGAATCAAAAAAAAGGTTTAATGCTAAAAGGGGATATAGAAAAATACATGAAAATGATAGAAAAAAATTTGTAGACATTTACAATAATCATTTGAAAAGTTGTCTAAAATTATCCAGTAAGTACAACAAGAAAATCTTGTTTATTGATGTTACTAAAGATAAAAATATTTCTTTGGCTATTGAAAATTATCTTGGTTTAAATAAAGTAATTACTTTTCCACACAATAATAAAAGTTAAAATGGCTAGTAAAACTATTCACCATATTATTAACGACTATAATCTTACTTGTGGTGGTGCTCAATTATTAGTTCAACAGATTCATCAAGAATGCTTAAAGAATGACATAAATTCAAAACTTCTAGGGATATCAAACAAGCCGAAGTCAAATCCAATTAGTTCATTTTCCTTCAATACAAAAAGTCCTTACAGTTTTAAAAGTTTCTATAAATTAGCACTATACTTTAAAAATAACATCAGAAACGGTGATGTTATTCATGCACATTTATTCCCAACAATATTCTATATTTCTATTCTTAAACTTATATTTAGTAAAATTAATTGTAAATATGTTCTAACGCTTCACAACACAAAAGATAGGAGAAGAACAAAATGGTGGGGCAAACTAATTGATAATTTTACTTTCAGCAATTACGACAATTTAATTGCAATAAGTAAAGGTGTTTATAATGAATACATGTTTTGGACACCAAAATTTAAAGATAAAATTAGTGTAATCTATAATGGAACAAAGCTAAATTTTAAAAAAATCAAAAAAAGAGAAAAGAAAGATTTTATTACTATAATTTCTATTGGAAGATTACACAAACAAAAAAATTATTCATACGCAATAGACGTCATTGAAAAATTAGAAGAAAGAAATATAATTTATAAAATTGCTGGTGATGGTAAATTAAAAAAAACACTTACGAATAAGGCAAATAATCTTTTATTAAAAAATAAAATTAGCTTTCTAGGTTATGTTGATGATGTGAAGACGCTACTTTTAGAGGCAGATATATTCTTTATGCCTTCATTATATGAAGGTTTTGGTATTGCGGCACTAGAGGCAATGAATGCCGGATTACCATGTGTTTTAAGTGATGTTGATGGCTTGAATGAATTGATAGTTAAAAATAATGAGGAAGGCTTTTTAGTACCCAATAATCAAACAAATCAACTAATTAAAATATTAAGTGATTTGATAAATGATTATGAAAAGAGATGTTTTGTAGGTGAAAACGCTTTTAAAAGATCAAAATCTTTTGACTTAAAAAATACTTTTTACAACTATAAAAAAATATATTTATCACATGATTGAAGGAAAATCTTTTATTTATCTAGATAATTTCAAAACAGGCTCAACATTTATTAAATATACGTTGAAAGAACACTTTCCTGAATCTAGTGTGAGAAATGGGAATATCAATAAAATTAGCTGTATAAATAAAAAAAATAAAATGTTAATTTCCTCATTAAGAGATCCTTTCAAAATTTATGTTTCGTTGTGGGCTTACGGATGTAATAAAGATGGATTGTTATTCAATAAATTGACTAACAAAAGCTTAAATTCAAGATTTTCCTTTAGATATATTAAAAATTATAAGCCAAGAAAACAAGTTTTTTCTTTCTTACCATATTATAAAATAAATAATCCCAAAGAATGGGAAATCCTTTATTCAAATCAAAAAAGTTTAAGAAATTTCAATACTTGGCTTTATGAAATTAATTCAAAAAATAGTTATTTTAAAACAAAACTAAATGCACCAATAGAATTCAATGATGGAAGAAAAGTCGGATTTTTATCGAGGAGGATTTTAAAAAGTTTTTTTAGTTATTCTGTAGATCAAAAAGGGAGATTAGTTTATGAATCCATCAAACCAAAAGTTGATCAATGGATTTTAACTGACACTCGTGAAATAATGAAAATTTATTTGGAAAAAATAATTGATGAAATCAGACTATTAGGAGAAGCTTTTGATAAATCCCAAGTTGTATCTTTAAAAGAAATTAATAAATCTAATCACTTTGATTATAATTTATATTACGATAAAAAATCAAAAGAATTCATAAAAAAAAATGATAGCTTCTACTTCGAACTTTACGAAAAAATCAAAGAGTCATTTTGAATGGTTACCCATTTCGATTTTTATCTTTACTTTGTTTACAATACCAAAGATGAGTCTTAAAATTGGATCCGTACCCGTTTATTTTATCGATTTAATATCCGTCTACTTGATTTTTAAATATCGTGAATTCTACAAAAATGTAACAACTAAAAATCGAGTTATATTTTTTTTATTAATTGGAAGTCTTTATATCAACCAACTTTATTATTTCCTTTCATCGAATGATTTACTTTACACTTGTTACATGTCATTTAGATTCACAATACCCCTTTTATCTTTAATCACATTTTATCCTAAAATATTTCATCAATTAAAATATTACCCAAAATTTTATATTAAAGTATTAGTTTTAAGTTGCTTTATTTCGTCTATCATTATTTTACTTTTTTCCTTTCAATCAACTAGATATTTTATTGTCGATCTAATTAATTATAAATTTTTAAACCCTGCAGCTGGATTAGATGGTGGTTTTTTTTTAAAAAGAATAGGTGACGACAATGCAATTAGGGGGCAAAGTTTAGTTGGTATCTCTATTATTTCGGGATATTTTCTTTTGTTAGGCCTCGGCATAATATTTACGTTTCTCAAAAAAATTGAATTAAAACACATATTGTTTTTTATTTTTTGCTTTTTATGTGCTTTTTTAACCTACAGTAGGCAAATATTTATCTGTTGTAGTTTAATTATTTTATTTTTTCTTGTTTCAACTAATTCAAAAAGAATAAGTTCGTTTGTGTTTGTATTCATTTTGATTACATTATATCAATGGGAAAATATTTCAACTAATCAAAACTTTATGTTCAACCGTATACAAAACACGTTAATTAATGTTGATTATGACAGCGGATCAAAATTATTAAGACATTCAATAGATGAAAGACTTTTTTCCTACATTAAACCATTTAAAGATTTACAAAATGAACCAATTTATTTTCTTGTAGGTAGATCAATAACTGCAACGTGGTCAAAACATAATCCAATTTATTTAAATTTAAATTCAGGAAACAATCCAGACCATTCTTTATTTGGAAAATCATTCTATGTATACGGACTAATGACTTGTTTAGTTTATATGTTGATATTGTTTCAGTTAATTAAGTACAGTTTTGAGGCTTTAAGAAAAAAGAGATTAATGTTTTTGATTTGTATTCCAATAGTAATCTGGTCATTATTTGATCATGGAATTATTACTCAACCTCATGGATCAATGATGTTTTTTTTAATATATGTTTTGTGCTGCTGTAGTATTACAATTAAAAAAGATGAAGTAACTTGTTGAAGTTTAATATTTAATAATATAGATTAGATAAATACATAGTTCATTTTATTTAAAAGTAATGGATATAATATTTAAATTTTAATTAGTCTGAAAAAACTTGTTGTCATACTTCTCAGTGATAAAAGATCAGGATCTACAATGATACAAAATTCATTGTCGAAACATCCGCTAATAAATATTGTTAATTATTCACCTCATACTTTTAATGAAACTCATCATTGGTTAAAGGGATCTATTTTATTAAATAAAAATAATTCAATTTTTTATAAAAATTATTGGAGCAAAAAAAAAGCTAAACTAGAGTTAATTGATCTTTTAAATGGAAATATTGAAGATTTCAAAATGCCATTAACTGATAAAAAATTAATTTTTGAGGGTTGGGAAGCTCTTTGTGAAAAATTTTCAAAACCAATTTTTTTTGAAAAAACTCCACATAATCTATCTAATACTGAAGCTCTCTCTCTTTTATTAGAATGGATCAGACAAACTAAAAAAAATGTTAAAGTAATTGGTCTAATTAGAAATCCTATAGCCGTTCAATATTCTGCATACAAGCTGTTTAGATCATTACCGGATAAACGACAGTTCTCATGGTTAAATCAAATTAAAAATTTAATTGCTTTTGAAAATTCCCTAGATGATGATCAATACTTGAGGATATATTACGAAAAAATCGTTAAATTTCCAGATAAATATTTTGAAGAGATATGCAATTTCCTTGGGATCGAATATACCGATAGAATATCTGAAAATATATCAGACATATCTTTGAGTAAATGGAAAAGTGATGAAAATTTTTTTTTCAACATTGATGAATCTGTTGTAAAAATAGCAACAAGTGTTGGTTATTTAAAATCAGATTTGAAATTTGGTTTAAATTCAAGAAAATTAAATTTTTTGAAATATTTAATTTGGCATTTACAAACATTCTTAATCAAAAGAAAGAATTACCTATATTACAATATATATGTGCCTATTAAACTGTTAATGAAATTTAAATGTTGAAGTCTCAAAGTGGAAATTCGCTAGGTATTGTTGCAATTTGTAAAAATGAAGAAAAAGATATTGAAGGATTTTTAAAGAATGTATACAAATTAGCAAATGAGATTGTTATTGTGGATGACGGATCAACTGATAATACACTTGAAAAAATACGGAATTTTAATTCAGATATCCGCATTATAAATACAAGGATGGGTAAAGAAGGTTATGCTGGATTAAGAAATGAAGGGATCAAAAAAATAGGCACTGAATGGGTGCTGAGTATGGATATTGACGAGAGAATTACACCAGAACTTTACCGAGAAATTAAATTAAATATTAATAAAAATGAATTTGTTGCTTTTAAATTTAAAAGACTGAATTTTTTTTTAAATCATAAAGTGAAATATGGTGGGTGGGGTTCATGGAACCACCATCAGCTTGCAAGGAGAAAATTTCATTATTTTGAAGGCGTAATTCACGAAAAGGTAATTATCACCAATTTTGGCGAACTTAAAATAGGACAACTCAAATCAGTTATGTGGCATCTAGGAGATTCATACTATAATGAAAGAGTTTTAAAAAGCCTAAACTATTCAAAAGCTGAAGCTTCCAAAAAAAATAATTATGAAAAAAAAATCACTGGAGCCAGAATATTTTATGCTTTTGCAAAAGAATTTATTAAAAATTTTATTTTTAAAAGAGGCTTCTTAGATGGTACAATTGGTGTAATTACAGCACTACATTCAGCTGACTCTGTTTTCAGAACATATACCTATTTATGGGAAAATAAAAACAGTATAAAAAGAAATGAAATAGAAAAAATATTATCAAGAAAATGGGGGAATAATGAGTGAAATTATTAGTGTTATTATACCCACATATAATCGTGAAAAGTTAGTTATAGAGGCAATTAAAAGTGCTATAAAACAAACATACAGGCCTTTGGAGATCATTATAATTGATGACGGTTCATCTGATAAAACATGTTTTCAAGTAAATAAATTTATATCTAGAAATAATATTACCAATTGTTATTTTAAATATATAAATCAATCAAATAAAGGTGGGAATGCGGCAAGAAACGCTGGAATAAAAATTTCCCAGGGAGAATATGTAGCATTCTTAGACAGTGATGACCTATGGTTACCTGAAAAATTAGAAATTCAAATAAAATTAATTAATATTAAACCTGATGTAGGAGCAATATATTGTGGAGTAAAAGAGTATGATTCTGTTTTAAAAAAAGTAACTTCTGATGAAAAAAGAAAGTTCATACAAGGTTCAATACATAAAGAACTTTTAATTAAGGATGTTAGCGCTCCAACATCAACATTTATGGTGAAAAAAAAAGTTTTTGATTACTCTGGACTTTTCGATGAATCGTTAAAAGCTAGACAAGATTGGGATATGTGGATCAGAATTTCGGAAAAATATGAAATCCATGCTGTTAAAAAAAATTTGACAATTTTAAGGTTACATAGAGGAAAAAGAACAGCTTCTAATCCTTTAAATGAAATTGAATCTTACAAAAAAATTAGGAATAAATATCAAAATAAATTAAAAAAACTAAACTTTTTTAAAAGAAGAGAAGCAAAAGCTAATTATTTAAAAAGATTGGGTAGAATATACCATCATAACAAAATTTCTAATGCTAAAGCATTTAAAAATCTATCAATGAGTATATTATTGTGTCCTTATGACTTTGATAATTGGGCTGCATTTATAGGCTTTTTCTTACCTAAAAAAACTAGAAAATTAGTTCACATTTCATGGAACAATTATTTTAGTGAAACAAACTTCAAAATTAGAAGCCATTAATCAATTCTCTGTAATGAAAATAAAGAATGTTGCATATTTTTCAAATCATTTTATTTCAAATCATGGTCATGGAATATCTAGATATTCAAAAAATTTATTCTATGCTCTAAATAAAATTGAACAAAAAATAAATATTATTCCTGTTTCAGCTAATAAAAGAAGTATAACTGCACATGAATTAAAAATACTCAAAAAAAAAACCAAACTTGAATTAATATCCTATGGGAGGATCCTAACTCCAATACTGTGGAAAGTTTTTGATAGACCAAAAATTGAAAATATAATTAAGTTAGAACCAGATATTGTTCATGCATTGTCATTAAGCTACCCAATTGCAACAAAGAAACCTTTGATAACAACTATCCACGATATTGGTCCACTTTCGCATCCTGAATACTTTACAAAAAAAGATCATTTTTTTATGAAGTATGGCTTTGAACAAGCCGTAAATAAAGCCTCAACCATTATTTGTGTATCTAATGCAACAGCAAATTCAGCTGCATACTATTCAAAAAAAAAATTTAAAATCCCTATTGAAAATAAAATAAAAGTTATTTACGAAGGTATTGACGATTTTTGCTATGGTGATAGTAAATTTTATAATGAATCTAAAATATGGAATAAAAACAGATCAAATCCATATATTCTTTTTGTTGGAAAACTTAGCCCAAGAAAAAATTTAGCACTGATTTTAAATTCTCTGGATAAAATAAAGCATTACATTAAAGACATTAAACTTATTATTGTTGGTGGATATGGTTGGAATTATAAACAAACTTTAAAGTTAATTTATGAGATGAAACAAAAACATGATATCGTTTTCCATAACTATATAAGTGATGAAAATCTGAAATTTTTATATCAAAATGCTTTAGCTTATATAAACCCATCTCTTTTTGAAGGTTTTGGATTAACAAATTTAGAAGCAATGGCTTGTAGTTGTCCTGTTATTTCATCGGATATTAAATCACTAAATGAAATTTCTGGCAACTCAGCTTTACTCATTAATCCTAAAGATGAAAATGCATTATGTAATGCCGTTATTTCTTTATATAACGATAATTACATTAGAAAAGAATATGTAAATCGAGGACTTAAAAGAGTCAAAAAATTTAGTTGGAAGAAAACTTCAAAGGAAACTTATGATGTTTATTTAAATAATTTGTAAATTTAACTTATGTGCTTTAGGAATATAATCTTTTTATCAGCTATAGTTTGTACGTTTTTTTCCTGCGGGACAAAAAAAAATACATACTATCTACAAAATTTAGAGGACATTTCTGATCAATACGCTTTTAACAATATAATAATTCAAAGAGGTGATATATTAGATATTAAAATCTCATCATTAGACCCAGAAAGTGTTTTGATTTTTCAACCTCAAAGAGGGAACAACCAAACAAATAATTTTAGAACAGAAAACTTACAAATATCGGGTTATTTTGTAGGTGACAATGGTGTTATAGAACTGCCAATATTAGGTAATGTTGAGGTTTTAGGTGAAACCACACAAAATTTATCAAAAAAAATTAATCAATTGCTTCTGCCCTATTTTAAAAATATTTCTGTTAAAGTTACAGTTGTTAACTTCAAGTTTACCCTATTAGGTGAAGTAAATAGACCTGGAACATACAGTTTCTTAGAAGAAAGAATAAGTCTTCCTCAGGCTTTAGGATATGCAGGAGATTTGACCATTAATGGAGATAGGAAAAATGTTATTTTGTTGAGAGATGACGGTAAAAAAAAAATAAGCTATTCTTTAGACTTGACTGATACAGAATTTATGAAGTCTGAAGTATATTATTTAAAGCAAAATGATATAATTTATGTTAAACAAAATTTAGCAAAAGTAAAGTCTTCTGGATTGTTTACCAGCATAAGTTCTTTTTCGGCAGCACTATCATTTATTTCATCTTTATTAGTATTACTAAGCATATAAAAAATTTTAGATGTCTGATATAAACTTGAGAATGTTTCTTGTAAAAGTTAAAGACAATTGGTATTTTATAATTCCAACTATAATATTCTTTGTTTTATGTGGCTATTTTTATGGAAAATATCAACCTCCTATTTTTGAAACTCAGGCCATAATTCAAATTCAAAAGGAAAGTAGTGAACCTATTTTATCTCCCAGTGCTAACTTATTTGAAAACCAAACAAATCTTGTTGATGAAGTCTCAAAAATAATGTCAACTAAATTATTGAGCAGAGTTGTTGAAAAGTTGAATTTACAAACTAAGATTTACAGAGAAGGAGCTATTTTAAATACAAATGAAAATAACCCCCCCTTTGAAATATCTTTTTTAAAGATGGATCTTAGTTTGAAAGTTCAAGTAAGCAATAAAAAAATTACAATTTCTGATGGTTCAGAAATTTATGAGTTAGATACAATACGAAAAATTGAAAATAATTCATTTGTTTTTTTTCCCAATCCAAATATATTTAAAAACGATGCTACTTATTATGTTTCAACTGAAAAAAAAGCAAATACAATAAACAAAATAAAAGACAAACTATTGGTATTAAATAAAAATACTCGAAGTAATAATTTGAATTTTATAATTAGAGGACCCAATAAAAAAGAAAATGAATTATTAATTACAACCATTATAGATGAGTTTATCTCAGACAAAATAAATGATAAAAGAAAGACAATAAATTTAACATCCATTTTCCTTAAAGATAGACTGAAGTATTTAAAAAAATCAATGGATTCAATAACTAATCTAACGATAGATTTTAAATTAGGTAATTCATATTTTTCACCTGAAAAACAGACCGATGAAGCATTATCAAAGTCAACATTATATGAGACAGAAATTTTTTCACTTTCATTCCAACTGGAATTGACAAAAAAACTGATCGGTATTATCAATAATCAAAGGGATTATAATTTACTTCCTAACAATCTTGGTGTTAATAGTCAAATTATAAATATTCAGATAAATTCATATAACGATTTAATACTTCAACGAAACACCTTACTTTCTGGTGCAACCTATAAAAATCCATTAGTTGAACAGATTAGTGATCAAATCATCAGCCTTAAAAAAAATATGTTGAAAAGTTTAAGTTTGTATGTGAGTGATTTACAGTTAGAAATTGAGGATAATGAAAATCTAGTGTTCAAACAAAAAAATCAAATCAATACTATACCTTCACTAGACATTGACCTAAGAAATATGGTGAGAGATTATGAAATAACAGAACAATTATATATATACCTTCTTAATAAAAAAGAGGAACTCGATATGAGTTATAGTTCAACTGTAGGTAACGTGAAAATAATTGATAATGCAGTGAGTATTAGATTACCCCAATCTAAACCAATAATATACCTCACCTCATTTTTGATAGGTTTATTAATTCCATTATTCATAATATTTATTTTATCAATCATTGACAATAAAATTAGATCACCAGAAGACATTGATCTATATCTCCCTAAAATACCTTTGATAGGTAAGATACCATTTCTAGAAGGTATGAATCTTTACCCAACAGAAATAGAAGAATTATCCGACTCATTTAGAAGTTTTCGCTCAAGTTTAAATTTTATTCTACCAAACTCAGAATCCTCGAATATAATCATGATTGGATCTTGTGTACAAGGAGAAGGAAAAACTTTTACAGCTTATAATTTGGGACTTTCTTATTTAGCCATGGATAAGAGGGTTTTATTAGTTTGTGCTGATTTGAGAAATCCTCAATTACAAAACATAAATAAAATAAGTAATGTTCAAAAAAAAGGGTTAAGTAAAATTCTAAAGGATAGTAATCCAACGTATGAACATTATATTGATCAATATAGTTATGAAGAAAAAACATTGGACTGTTTACATTGTGGTCCTAAACCACCAAATCCATCTGAATTAATTTTAAATGAAAATTTTAAAAAGCATATTGCGTATTTTAGAAGTAAATATGAAATAATAATTATTGATACAGCACCATTATTATTAGTTAGCGATTCTATACCTATTTTGGAAATTGCTGATACAACAGTATTAACAATCAAAGAAGGTTTATCAATAAAAAAATCACTTAGGGCATTAAATAACTTAATTGAAAACTCTGGAAAATCAAATATCTGCATTCTTTATAATGGATCAAAAAAAGAATCAAAAAAGAACTACTATTATTCTCAAAGTTATAATTCCTAAAATCATTAAATACTTAAATTGTGCCAATTTTTATTTCAAATGATTACAGCTTTTTTATAGTTTCATCGTATAAATGTGGCTATACTACTTTAAATAATTCAGATAAGATTTCGCTAGTACATAAAAATGAATACTATCGCAATCATTATCTTAAAACACGTTTTATTGTTTTGTTAAAATCCTTTTTTAGGCGAAAGAAAACTTATATGATATTTCGTGACCCCTATGAAAGGGCTGAGTCATGCTATTTTGATAAAATATTGAATGCTGAATCAATGGATGTAGAATCGAAATACATAGAGACATTGTTTTCTGCTAAGGGTTTAAATTTTAGTGGTGACAACAAAAAAAATTTTTTAATTACAAAAAACATATCTTTCGAAGATTTTATTTTAAAAATACTTCCCCAACTGCATGACAAAGAAGCGCACTTTTTTCCTCAATATAAATCTTCTTTAATCGGAGTGTTAAGAAAATATGGTATAAATTATAGACTAAGAATTGATGCTTTTTTTAATCTTAAAAATAAAAACGATATGAAAAAATTAAGATTATTAACTTCAGTTGATTTTGAAAAAAAATTTAATGTCTCTAAAAAACACAAAGTTGAATGGTCTAGCAAAATGTATGAGGTATTTAATGAAATCTATTTAAACGATTTTAAACTATTAAAAATTAAAGTAAAGGTTTAACAAATTACCCCTTCCTAAAAACTAACTTAAATAAATATCGATAAATCAAAGGGATGCTCTTCAATGATCTATTATGGATATTATTTTCTACAAAAACTTCTTTTTTATTTCTTAGAATCTTATTCCAACTAAACAAATGTACATCATTAATATCGACTTTATTACCATAATTTACAGCTGAAATATCCAGGGATAGAAAATCAAATACTTTTTTTGAAATTAATTCTGGATTTTTTGAAAATTGATCAAAATAAATTGAAATTTTTTTTGAGGGCTCTATTTTCCCAAAAACTTTTTCTAAACTTCTATTTCGGAAATATAAAATAAATATTTCCCTTAATACTTTAAATGGAATCCATTTTCTAGTTTTTTTATTTCTTTTTAGGTTAGAATGAAGTATTTCTAAAAGGTCACGTTTTATGAAAATACAATGAATATCAAGCTTGCTTGATTCAAGAAGTAAACTTAATCTCTCAGGTTGTTTCGAGTTATCAATTATATATTTGGATGAATTTACTGAATTTGAAATAGTTTTAAAGAAAAATATATTTTTATTTATATAGTTTTCTCTTGTGTTTTTTAGAAACAAACATCTCATTCTGATCCCCAAAAGAAAAAGAAATTTCTTAATTGTAAAGCCTTTTATATCAATATTTTTGTCCACAATATCGAAACGATAAGATTTATTATTTTTTGTGTTTTGATTATAAAAACTAAGATCATGCAAAACAGGCCCCCAAAAACTGCATCTTGGAAATTTTAAACCACACGTACATACACTTTTTTGTCTGTATAATTTAGATAAATTACTAATTTCACCTAAATTTAGAATTGACGGGTGATTATTTAAATATAAACTTAAAATCGTGCTTCCAGAAAAAGCATTAGATAAAACGTAAATTATTTTTGGCTTACTCATTTAATAAATTTATAAAATTTTATGTTCAGTATAATAATTCCAGTATTTAATAGAGAAAATTTAATAATTGACACACTAAACTCAATAAAAAATCAAAGTTATAGGCCTATTGAAATAATCATTATAAATGATGGATCTACAGATAAAACAGAAGAAAATATCCATAAATGGTCTAAAAAACTTATGGGTTCAGATAAAATTAAATTTATATATCATAAACAAAAAAATTCTGGACCATCTAGTGCAAGAAACTTGGGTATAAAATTCTTTACAGGAGATTATATTCAATTTTTTGATTCTGATGATATCATGTATCCTGAAAGGTTAGAAAAGCTTGTAATAGAGTTCAAAAAAAATAATAGTGATATTATTTTTACAGGATTTAAAATATTTAATTATTCTTCTGAAGATTTTCAAGAGAAAATTATTTACGGAAAGCCAAATGATAATCTGCATGATCAGTTACTTACTGGAAAATTATGGGCAAATCCAATAAGAACTGCATTTAAAAAAGAATTAATACTAAAAAATGGTCAATGGAATGAGGAAATGTATTTTTTTGAAGATAGAGAATATATTGAACGAGCTTTAGTAAAATCTAAGATAAGAAGTAGCATAGCTGAACCCTTAGCTATAAAAAGAATTTATGGAGATGATAATTTAAGTAGTAAACTTAAAACTAGAAAAGGTAGAAGGTTTAGAATTTTATGTGAGGAATATATTAGCGGAAACATCGAAATACTCTCAGTTTCAAATCCTAAAATTAAATCTAGGTTCTATGAGAGGATGATATCACTAGGATTGAGATCCAGTGGAAGAGGTTGGAGTGATTTAGCTGAAAGGTGTTTAATTATTGCAAAAAAAAATCCATACAAGTATACAATTAAAAATAAACTGAAAATAAACCTTTTATTATATGGAAAAAAGTTCCCTAAACTATTGTCATTTTTTGTTTTCAAATTATTTAGACTTGCTAAATGATATTTAGATTCAGCTACTTTAATTTATTTATGTAATATTTGAGTGAGGGAATGGAATATCCCTTTCTAATCCTAAGAAATTTTTTAAAATTTGACTGGACTTTTTATTTGTGGTAACGTCTATGAATAAAATATTGGCATTGTATTTTTTCGCAATTTTTCTACAATAATTTTCATGATAGATATGATTTTTTACATATTTACCTCTCTCGTGCTCTTTGGGTGGTATTTTTTTTCTTTTGATATGATATCTTATTACAGATTCAAACTTTATGTTTGGGTCTCGCATGGTATAAATAAACACATAATTATAATTATTTTTCATGAAAAACTCGATTAGTTTTAAATCATTCCAAGGAAAGTCATCGAAAGAATCAAATCTAGATGTTAAGTATTTTATTAAACTTTTTAAATTTAAAAAATTTATTTACTCTTTTGTTGAATGTTAAATGCTTTGAGCCATGAGATTCAAGAAAATCCTTCATAGAGGTAGTACCAGTCTTGGGCATACCAATCACAAAACATTTTTCATAATTACCAACTTTTTTTCTAGGGGATACAAAATGGACAATATAATTGAATCTTAAAGCCCTGTAAAAGTCTTTTGATATCAAATATATTTTTTCACCTAAAAAATCTTTTATTATCATAAAACGCTTAATCCATCAAATTTAGATCTAAACTTTTTTATATTTAAATTCTGATGTTTTATTTGAATGTGGAAAATCTTTAATTTTTTTAAATCCAAGAAAAGAAGCAATAATTTTGTTGGAATTAGGATTTGTAGTGACATCGATAAATAGGATTTTCTTTTTAAATTTTTTCGCGAGTAGTTTGCATCTTTTCTCATGTTCCATTTGTTTTTTTATGATCTCATTTTTTTCATTTGGATCATGTTGAATTACACCCCTAGCTTTTCTATATCTTTGGACGGATTCAAACCTTTCCAGAGGATCTCTTTTAGTCTAGATGTAAACAAAATTTCTATTCATTTTCATTGTCTCTTCTATAATGTCAATTTTGTTCCATGGATAATCATCAAATGAATTGAATTTATCTATGATTTCAAATAATCTTGTTCTGTTACCTTTTTTATACAATCTCCTTGTAAATGGATTGATTGTTAAGTGTTTCGAATTATATGACTTAAGAAAGTTACTTGTAGATGTGGTAACTGTTTTAGGCATGCCAATGATAAAACATTTTTCGAAATTACTAATTTTATTTTTGTATGGATTTGTATTTATTTGGATATATGTTTTAATATTTATGTAAGCCCTTTTTAGCTTAAAAAAATAATAAGGATTTAATTTATATATAAATCTTTTAAATGAGAAAATCATAAATTTGAATTACTAAATAATGAAAGGTGATTTTCTTTTAATCTGTTCCAATTCAATAGATTATTTTTTGAGAAATTTAATTTTTTTAATTTTTCTAAATCCCTTGTGCTATGGGCATCAGAAGAAACACAATCATATAGATTACTATTAAATATTGCTTTTGCTTTATCTTTTATCTTCACTCCATAATAACCCATTAATGATAATAAATTTAATTGAAAAAGAATCCCCCTATCTTTAAGTTTTATAAAACTATCTATTTTGTTTATGTTATGATACCTTTCTGGATGGGCAAGAATGGGGGTTATTTTTAACTTTTCAAATTGCAATGTACATGCATTTATAGCATCCAAAGTCCCAAAAAAAGGAATCTCTATCAAAATATACTCACCTGATATTAATAGTAGTTTAGACCTAGACTTTAGATTGATTAGAAAATTTTCATCTAACATATATTCAGCCGCAGGGTCAGAAATAAAAGATTTAATATTTGCTTGCGATTGAATTAGCTTTTTATAAGAAACGCTTATTGACTTTAAATTATTTGGATATCTGTCATGAAAGATATGTGGAGTTGGAATAACTTTTTTAAATCCAAGTTCTTTATAAATTTTAACCATTTTTAGAGATTCTGAAATTGAATTACAGCCGTCATCAATGCCAGGAAGAATATGGTTATGAATATCCACTAAATTTTCAAATAGGTAATTGGGTTGTGTATTTAATTTATTGAATATCCAAAACATCTTAAAGTTTATTTTCTATCAAATTTAAAGTTTATTTAATAATAAGATAACACCTGAAGAACATTTAATTTATCTCGTAATTTAAGTGTATGCAAATGAATGTTTTTTATTTCTAATTCAGTAAGATTAGATAAGCAATCAAATACCCTTACTATTTCATCGACATTTAGTGTTTGTAAAATTAACTTTTTATTGTTCTGAAACATATCCATTCCAAGTAAACTTGGAGGACATATAATCAAAGAGCTAGCACAAGATTCAATTAGAACCCTTGGAATTCCCTCAGCATAAGATGATGGAAATATTATTGCATCATTATTGGAATAAACCTCTTTGATATTATTATGAAATCCATAGAAATTTATTCTATCACCATATATATGTTTTAGTTTTTTAGTATCCCCTTCCCCATATATATTTAGTTCTAAAGTTTTATTTTTTTGTAATAAAAAAGCTTCACATAATGCATATACACCTTTTTGCGCAATCAACCTTCCAATAAAACACACTCTTGTTACTTTTGAATTTAATTTAACTTTTGGAAGGAATTCGTTTAGATTGATTCCACTTCCGAAAATTATATTTGCGTTGTGGTGATCATTAAATAAATTAAAATCTCTTTGGTTTTGTAGAAGTAATTTATCACTACTCGAAACAATTTTTTTGTAAAAACTTAAAAAGCTTTTTTTCCAAAATCCTCGATACAATCTTCCAAGCCCTGTGACATTAGCAATCCAATAAAAATTTTTTGAGTGAATAGCTACTAATGATGTAAGAATGTTTCCATATAAAGTAAAAGAAAATATGTAATTTATTTCATACAACTTATATTTAAGAACATAAGAATATCCAATGATAAGATCTAAAATCACACCCTTAGAATCCCATGAAATTGTTGATAAGTTTTCATGACTCTCATATTTGAACTGATATTTTTTATTTCTTGGAGCAAGAAGACATACCTTATTACCTCTTGTAAGATGCTGTTTTATTATTTCCTTTCGGAAATTCCAGAAATTGAACTGAGTATTAGCAATAAGTAGTACTTTGTACATCCTACATTTAGTGATTTATGGTTTTATTAATGTACGAATAAAATAATTTTATATTATATCTTAAACTCCTTGATATTATGGAATCCCATTTTCTTTCAAAATTTTCATCAATTTTAAATTTTTTCCAAGGTAATGGTTTAATTTTTAGAAATTCCTTAGCGTCTACATATTTTAATACTTTTGAATATTCCCGAGCTGTTTTATCTGGATCAAATCTTTTTTTTGCATCTTTACTAGAGTTTTTACTAAATTGATTTAATATGCTTCGATTTTGATCTAAAAACTTAATATTTTTTGACATCCCCTTGTAATCTCCTAAATCATGGATGAATCCAGTCCTATTATTTTTTATAATAAAGTCCGTAATTCCTTTTATATTCCAAGAAAAAGGAACACAGCCACTGATCATTGACTCAATTAATGCATTAGGGCAACCCTCGAAATGTGAAGGAAAAATATAAATATCAATATTTTTAAAAAATAGTGGTACTTCTTGTGGTTTAATTGATCCTAAAAAAATTACTTGTCCATTATCAATCCTATTTCTTAGAGATCTTTCAAGTCTTTTACGATCTTTCCCAACACCAGCTATTTTAAGTGAAAATGAAACCTTTGATCTTTCTAGTTCATTCAAAATCTTTGGTATATGCATTATTCCTTTTTGATTGTGCTCTAACCTACCTAGAAAACCTAATCTCAAAACATCACTCTTACCTCTCTCTTCTTTATATGCTTCTTTGTAAGGATTTGATGAAATACCATTAGGAATTAAGTGAATTAAATCTGGATTGGCGCCATATTTATTAATCAAATCATGTTTGAGTTTCGGGGAAATTGCAAAAATTGCTTCTAAACGATCATTACCCATCAAAGTTAAATTATATCCATGATTGAATGCATTAGCACATCTGGATAAAATCCTTATATGCGCTGGTAAATGAGGTATTGAACATAAAATTGCCTCAGAATTTACTCCTATCACCATATTTATCTGCATTTTAACACACCAATCAACAAAAAATTTTGCCTGTGATTTTACATTATGTGTATTTGGAGCAATTAAAAAACAATTATCATCCACAAAGTCGTTATTCCATAGAGCAGCTTGTTCTTTTCCAACAGAAACACAATATAAATTAACCCCATATTTACTCAAAGGGTTTCTCATATTACGATAAAAAGTAAAAGTTCCACCATCTTTTGGAACCGATCCGTAAGCTACATTCAATAGATAAATTTTAGTTATTTATTATTACAATTTTGGTGATGAAATTTTATTAACTATGATATTATTTTCAAAATATCTTTGGCTGCGTATTCAATTGAAAAATTTTTTTTTACAAATTTATATCCAGTCATACCCATTGATTTTCTTTTATTTGAATCAAAAATCAATTGATTTAAATAATTAATCCATTCATTATCATTATTGGCAAAAAATCCATTAAAATTATGTTGAATAATCTGTTTGTTGAGTGAAACGGGGCTAGCAACTACTGGTATTTTCATAGCCATATACTCAAGTGCTTTAAATCCACATTTAAATTTATTGAAGTAATTAGGTAGTAATGGATATAAGCCTATGTCTATTTCATTTAATTCTCTAGAAATTAAATTTTCATTACTCCAGTCAATGTCATTAATTAAACATAACTCGACATTATTTAGTTGAGTGAATTTTTTATGAAGCTCAAGTTCATTATTGAGGCCTATAATTTTTAATTTAAAATTTATAGATTTAGATAATTCATTTAATGGAGGATATATAATTTTAATTAAATCATCCTTGTAATATTTACCATTTCCAATCCATCCTAAACAAATTTTGTCATCTATTGATTTAGGTTTTGTTATTGTTTTTGTGTAATTTTTGAAATTAATTGAAGTTTTTATTAGAGTAGATTTATTGTTTGATATTTTATCTACCAGCTTAACTAAATTTTTTGATCCACAAAAAACTCTGTCAGAAAGTAAAACCATTTTTTTAAAGTTTTTCATTACTGAAGGGTCATTTGTCAAAGATGGATAATCATCTATATCCAAGTAAATTTTTTTATTAAATATCATTAAAATTCTTACTAATAAAACATGATACTTTGAATAGACCTTTTGAAAGATATAAACATCATATTGGTATAGCTGAAAAATTATTCTCATTAATTCAATTTTAGTATTCTTAAAGAGAATTGAACAACTACAGCCTAACTCTTCTAACTCATCTGAAATCCAAAACCCTCTAACCCTTGAACTGGCTTTTTTTCTATTACCCGATAAAATAAACCTAATATTCATTTACTCTAAATATAATATTTATTTAAAAACCTTTTTTATTTGATACTAAATTATTGTTGAAAAAAATAAATTGATTTTGTGTGAAAATACTTTTAATATAATAATTAGATTCAAGTTCGATGTTTTGTATGGATTGTCTACTAAATCAATAAAACGGTTATACTTTTATAAAGTGTAGCCGTTTTTTAATAAAAAGACTTTTTTTAAAAATCTTTGATAAATAAGTCAAAACCCTACTGCGATTTCTGAACTAATCCAAAACAATCTATAATTTGTAATTTCACAACTCAAGAAATCTGAGCATATTATATCCTGTTGACTCATCTTGAGATGATATGTTCTCTTTAGTACAAGAGATCATGAATAGCAGGACGCAAAATTTTATAATAGTTTTCATTTTAGTTGTTTAATTATTTAGACCCTAATTATCAAAAAAAGTTTAAATTATAATCATGGAAGCTGCAACTTTGAATAATAGGGGGAGGGGAAATCAAAATCACATTAGTTCAACTTTTCATAATAAGAGTCATTATATGATGAGTGTCAATCAATTCTCTTGGAGTAAAACTTAAGTTCGATATTTCAATAGAGTTATCTACTACACAAGACGGACTAGTATTTTTACTAGTCCGTTTTTTATTGGAATCATCCTTACCTCCTGTAAATGAATGGATTAACCTAAAAACTGGGTTCAA
>Ga0255765_1001616_pt1 | contig 27470 bp, 18 predicted proteins | sample 041ome_8_FD_179965 | JGI IMG/M metagenome (GOLD analysis project Ga0255765, IMG submission 179965) | Coastal salt marsh microbial communities from the Groves Creek Marsh, Skidaway Island, Georgia - 041407BS metaG (version 2) | ecosystem: Environmental > Aquatic > Marine > Intertidal zone > Salt...
TCTCTCTTTTCGAACGTTCAGTGTTACTCTTCAGCCGTTCACTTTCCTTCTTCAGGTTCGCGTGTTCCTTCTTCAACGCGTCGTTGATAGAAGCGCGCGTTTCTCGTTCAGTCGCCATTTTTGCGGATATTTTTTGGTTCTTTTGCAGAAGCTTTTGATTTTTAGGGGTTTGTTACTCCAGAAGAAGTGCGTAGGATATCACGTATAATACTACTCTCAGTATTAGTATTCACATGCGCGGAGCGACACCGACCACCACCACCTTCGCAGAAGTGAAGACGACCACCCTGTTCGCGAGTTTTTCTTCTTCTTCTTCTTCTTCGACCAACAAGGCGTCCTCTTCTCGTCGGAGTTTTCGTAAGAAAAGTCGTTTTGGTGCCTTTGCTTTTGCCGCATTTCGGGGAGACCGAAACACATCATCTTCTTCTTCTTCTGGTGTCTGTTCCGACGCGCGCGGTAGTATTGCGAGGAGTGAATCATATACCGACGACAGAGTGGTGTTGTCGTCGTCATCATCGAAAGGATTTTTGGTTCGAACGAAAGCTACGTATTCGAACAACGACGACGAGGTGATGAAGAAAGATACGAAAAAATTGATTGATTACGGTCGAGTCGGTGTCGCGTTCGCCTTTCCGGCGTTGGCCGGGTTCCTTTTTGGTCTCGATATTGGCCTCTCTTCGGGCGCGTTGGAGAGCATAAAAACATCCTCGACGGATTTCTTCAATTTGACTGCGTCGCAATCGGGTCAAATTGTCTCCGCGTCTCTTTTTGGCGCGTTGACGGCATCCGCGGTCGCCGCCGCCGGCGCCGGCGAGAAGTTGGGATCGAGGAAAGAAATCGCCTTGGCGGGAGTGTTGTATTTAATCGGCGGGACTATGGAAGCGAACGCGCAGTCGGTTGATTTTTTAATCTTTGCGAAAGCTATTTATGGGTTAGGGATTGGATTTGCCATGCACGGCGCGCCGGTGTACATCGCGGAGACCGCGCCGAGTTCTCTGAGAGGAACTTTGATTTCTTTGAAAGAAGCGGCGATTGTGTTTGGGATTTTGTGCGGGTATTTTTGCGCGAGTCAGTACGTCGGGGAAGATGGGGGATGGAGATCCATGTTTTTAACCTCTGTGCCATTCGCAGTGTTGACGTTAGTCGGTGCTGGGTTCATCTTACCGGATTCTCCGAGATGGTTGGCGTCGAAAAATATGGACTCGTTTCCGGCGCTGAAAAAATTGCGAGGGCCGAACGTGAGCGAGATGGAATTGATGAACGAATTAGACGAGATCAACATGTTTGCGAACGTGAGGAGGAAAGAAGAGATGGGAAGAACGAAATCGCCGTTTGCGATTTTAGATAAGAAATACGCGAAAGCTTTGTACGTCGGCTTATCGGTGGTTTTGTTTCAGCAATTAACTGGGCAACCGTCGGTGTTGTATTACGCGACGCAAACGTTCGAGGCGGCCGGGTGGTCGGCGCAAGGCGCCTCGAACATTGCCGTCGTGGTTGGCGTGTTCAAACTATTCATGACCGGTATAGCCGTGTGGAAAGTAGACAGTTTAGGCCGGCGTCCGTTGTTACTCGGCGGGGTGAGCTTGATTACGTTGTCGCTGATGGTTCTAGCGTTGGCCTCGCCGGATTTTGCGGGATCCGGCGTCGAGGCAGCGGCACTTTCAGAAACGCAAGCGCGCATTTCCGTGGCTGCTATTTTCTTATACGTAGGCGCGTATCAAGTGAGTTTTGGTCCAATTGCGTGGTTGTTAGTCGGGGAGGTGTTCCCGACGAAAGTCCGTTCGCAAGCGGTTGGCATCGCGACGCTTTTAAACTTCGGGTCTAACTTCATCGTCAGTTTAAACTTGCCGTACGCGATTGAACAAATTGGCATCAAGTCTACGTATTTCGGGTTCGCGTCGATTGGCGTTTTGAGCGTCGCTTCGATATATTTCAGTGTCGTGGAAACGAAAGGTAAAACGTTGGAGGAGATTGAAGACGCGTATACCGTCACCGCGACGAAAGTCGAAGAAGATCGATGATTTTCTTTTACGAACCAGGCACTTCTTCGAAGATGATTAGGAAAATATTAATATAACAGCTGTATTGTACCTCACGCGAAATCACTCAACCCTACTATTAACGGATCGTCGAACGATATTAATCTATCCGCTTTAGAAATCTCAACCAAATCTCGATCGGCTTCCGATACTCCGCACGTTTCGCCGGCGAAAAGTTCTGCCGTTTCACCCTTTGCAGTCACGCCTCCCGGTAATACCGAGTACGCGATTGAAGGCGAGTCGCACTCGACTTTCCGCAAAGCGCTGGTGATGTTTTTAACAACGCGACATTCGCCAGCTCTGAGCGTAATTCCTAGTTGCGGCCCGAAAATTCTCGCGCTCTTTACCGATTTCGGTCTGTACCAGCCAGGGAAACACGACGGATCAGACGTCGAGGAAAACTCGTTTCTGCTCGAAGAATTTTCTTCACTTCTGCTCGCGATGCGAACTTGAGCGGCGTTGACATCATTGGGATCGATGGAGGATAAAAAGGTCGTAAACAAGTCATCCAAATCATTCTCCAGAGATTCTAAAAACGTAGAGTTTGCCGTGCCGTTCGTTTGCCGTGCCATCGTCGTCGTCGAAGACGTCGTTTCGCCATCTGTCTGTTTGGTCAATAAGATCTCAGCAACGCGCGGATCGGATTGCGCGACCATTTTCATGAGATAATCGCTCCCGTCTTGAAGCAGACGAACTAACTCAGCGACAGTTGGATCCGACGTAGTAGCGGCGCCTGCGTTGAACGAGAAGAGGAACGCAAAGACGGATGCGAGAAGGATTAATTTTCTGGATGGAAACATAATTTTTGTATCGCAATCGAAAACGAAGCGTTTTTAATTTATTTACCTTTTCATCGTTTTTGTCACTTCAACAATTTAAACTACTTTTCAAGTCTAACTTGAAGACGCGCTGTGTTTGTTTCCTACCATCTCTCTCGTTGCCGATGCTGTTGATGCTGCTGCTGCTGCCGAATTCCTCTCGCAGGACAGTCTGCAGATTTGTGGCCGAAACCGTTGCAGTTGTAACACTTCATTCCTCCGCCGCCGCCGCCGCCGGAGCGGTTGTATTTCATCGAAGAAGGACAATCTCTCTGGAAGTGACCAACTTTCCCGCATTGTTTACAAGCTTTAGCTTGGGGATTAAACGGGTGCGACAAAATGCTCGGGCCGAAAAGAAACATTGATTTTCTCCCGTTCTTGAATGAAAAGTTAGGCCAGTTCGCGTACTCCGCTTTGAGTTGATTCATCGCCTCTCGCAGTTTTTCCGTGGCTGGATTCGGCGGTAAGGGAGGCGGCGCCGTCGCGGATTGAAAGCTAGAAACAACTGGTGGCGTCGGTGCTACCGCATTTTGCTTCGGTATTGAAAAGCCCGCACCTCCTCCGGCCGAGGAAGGCATTGGTGTTGATTTTTGTCCAATGAGAGGTCGTTTGTATTGCGGCGTTTTCGTCTCGGAAGCAACTACTGAGGCGGCGGATGCCTCCGCAGCGAGAGCAGACTTTTCATCCTTCTCTCGCTTTTGCTTCCGTTGTTCCTCCTCTTCCTCTTGTTTTTCTCGAACTCTTTTCTTTGCTGTCTGTTCTTGCTTCTTCTTCTGCTCTTCTGGGACGATGAACTCAATCACTTCTATGCCTTTCTTTTTCTCCGGCGGCACGCCGTTGGTGGCGGTGGTAGGAGTTATAATTCCCACAGCCGACGGCGACTTTTCTGCACTCTTATTCTTATTCTTATCGACAGCATCTTTCTCATCTTCTCTCGGAGGTTCCGGCGTCGACTGTTTCCGCGCTACTTTTCCTTCTACTACTTTTTTGACTTCTACTTCTTTCTTCTTCGCCGATGTTGCCGCCGGCTTCTTCTGCTTCTCCGCCGACGCCCCCGGTGTTTTCTTCGTGGCACCTTTCTTCTTCTTCGCGCTGCTCTCTTCTTCGACTAACGCTACGACGCTATCCATCACTCGCTTTCTTTCGCTCGCGAGAGTTTTCTCGTCGCTCGTAAATGTGCTCAAACACGTCACTTTCTTTGTCCTGAAAACCTTCGCCTCCAACTCCGTCTCTCTCCTTCCACTCGCCCCGGTGTTCGTAAACTTCATCGTCGCTACTCTGGTTTCAAACACGTTGTCTTCCAACGATTTCTTTTTCGGAGGTTGCACCAAATGATGTCTCGCATTCATCACTTCGACGATGTCGCCGATATCAATCCACCCGGAATCGTCCTCGGTGACGAAGATTTCGTACTCGTTCGCCTCTTCGTCCGACATACTTTTGATTTCGTTCGGCTTTAACCCTTGCTTTGGACAAACGTCGATGAATTTCCCGACCCACTCGTGTCTACATTCGTTTCGAGTAAGAATTCTAACTCCTTTAAACGTTCCTTTCTTCTCGTCGATCTGGTCGACTCGCACCAATCGATTCTTCTCCTTCACTCGAACGCACGCGCCTACGCTCACCATCGCCGCGCCAGCTTCCGCGATTGGCCCATCCTCCTCCTCTCGATACGCATGTTTAAACGTAATTGTCGTCAGCACGAACGCCTCTCTCCCCGTCCTCGCCCCTGCTTTGACCAATTTCGTCTCGTACAGCTCATTCAAAGTCGGCCAACGCCATCTGCCGTCCGTCGAGAGCGTCTCGTACACTTCATCCGGGACGTCATTCTTCGCGCCTCCGTTCTCATCATCATCATCATCATCCTCGTCCTCGTCCGCAAAATCGTCCTCCTCGTCCTCGCTTTCTTCCACTCTCTTCCCTTCCTGTTTCATCCACTCTTTCTCCATGTCTTGTTTGTTCTTAATCTTCAACTCTTTCGTCAGCAAAACTTTCATCATCTTCTCCGTCCACCTCGACGCTTTCGGCACCAGCCTGGTATCTCTCTTCAATTTCGGGAAATCGATGATCCCGAGCTGCTTGTCGAACTCGTAAAACACCATGGCGAGATTTTTGTCCGGTTTCGAGGAGATAATCGTCCCCACGTACCATCGTTTGGTTCCTCCGGTGCCGTATTCCACTTCGATGCGTTTCCCCACGTGTTCGTCTTCAAATTCTTCGTTCGTCGTCAAAGGTGAAGAAGGTGGTTCCGGCGTCGACGTTTTCTTCTTCTTCGGCGTCGTCGTGGTCGTCTTATTCTTCTTCTTCGGCGGTCGTCCGGGACCTTTCTTCTTCTTTGGCGGCATCGTAGATAGAGCAGAGTATTTATAATGAAGTGAATTGGAAAATCCAATTCGAAGAGGAAAACTTCCAAACAAAAATGCTGCGACGGAAACCTTTAAAGATGATGATGACGACGACGCGAAAAGCCCGCTGCTTTGCCACGTCGTCGATATCATCAGCATCTTCTCCTTCTCCACCTCCTCCCTCGACGGTATCCACTCGCGACCCGTCTTCGTTCCATTTATTCGACGACGATTCAGACGACGCTGAAGTGGAAAAGAACTTCCGCATCGACGCGCACACCGACGAGTGGTTTGAAATCAACCGAGAGGAACTGCGATCGTCCATTTTCGTGCACAAAAACTTCCGCGCGCTGTGGAAACCTCTCAAAGTGGAAGATATTTCCATCGACTCGCTTATCTACGCGAAACTTTTAGAGGAAACGCCGGACGTGATTTTGTTCGGGACGGGGAAAACGCTGAAGCAAGTTCCCGAGGAAAGCTTGAAGTGGGCGAGGAAAATGGGCATGGCGGTGGAGGTCATGGACACCGCGAATTGCGTGGCGACGTTTAACGTGTTAGTAGAGGAAGGGAGGAACGTGGCGTGCGGGATATTATTGAGTGGTGGTACTCGCGAAGGAGGTGGAAACGAGTGATGAGTATGTCTCGCGCTCGCGTATGCGTACAAATCACATTACACAATAGAACGTAGAACGTAGTCCTTTTTGTAACAGTAGAGCATTTACAGCAGCAGCAGAGCAGTTTCGTTCGTGTACACCCGAGAGCGAGAACTCCCTCCCGGTGATAGATGCGTAGTTCTTCAGAGCGTCTTTTTTGCTCTCTCCTCTTTTCTCTCTGTTGAGCGAATGCGCAAAGTTGGTGATTTTCGAGTCAGTAGTGTAACGACAACAACAACAACAACGAATATAGTTGGAACAAACGAAACAATAATAAGAATGTCGCTCCGAGGCACAAACTAGAATCCGACGGTAATAATTCGAGATCAGTTAGTTTTGAAGGAGAAAGGCTCTCGAGTGTTTCCGAGAGGTGTCCTAAATATGTTATCCATCGTTCGTGTTGGCATCTTGGAAACCATCGCTTCCATTACGTGTTGGGAAGGTCCGGGGGTAGTCCGCCGAATGATGATGAGAAAAGAAATCAGAGAGAGAGGAAAGAAGGAAAGGACAAATAAAAGAAGGACAGATAAAAGAAGAGAGAACTTTCACGCGCAGCAACGGCCGAGTCAAAGTCGCGTAAATCTCACCTTCGTCGTTTTCCTAGCGTGGCATCCTCCGCTCCGTTGTAGTACTAATGCGGCGCCTCCTTTTCTCAGGAGGGGAAAAGGGCTCTCGGAGTAGGGTTTAGGGTTTAGAAATCGGAGTGTAAACCCTAAACTAATATCGGAAGCCGCGGAACGACCGATGTTCGTATCTCTCCAGACCTACACGCGATATACGATCACATATCTTCAGAGAGAGAGAGTGTAAGAGAGAGAAAGAGAGAGCGTTTATCATCATGAATACTACCACGAGTAGAAGTACTAGTACTACCAGTTCGAGTATAAACGGGGAAACGCAGACTCTGTTGGGTGATTCCTCATCATCTGATGAAGGAGGAGGACGCGTGAGTCCTGTTGTTAAGAAATCATCTTCCAACAAAATGAGAGCGTACGGAGGCGCCGTCGGTGCGGTGTGCGCGACTGCCATGGTCGCGTTGGCCGTCGCGAATGGTGGATCTGCTTCTTCTTTTACCGGTGGTGATGTTACGGCGGCTGGTCGTGGAGTTCTTCCAAGACGAATGGCAATGTTAGGGAAAGGAGGGTCTGCTGCTTCCTCCTCCCTCAAAGCTGAGGTTGACGCTTCCGTCGAGACGAAAACAAAGTCTTCCAGAAAGAAGTCTTCCTCATCAAAGTTGGCGAAATCAGAGAACGATGACAAGAAAAAAGACACATCCATTCTCGAATCCGCGAAATCTATGCTCTCGTCGTTCATGCACTCGCCGCCGGTGGAAGCGTTGGAGGAGAAGGGCGAAGAGTTGAAGGAGGAGGTGGAAGAGAAAGCGGCGGAGACTTTGACCTCGGATTTGGAGAGCAAGAAGCATCATCATCAGCACTCTTCGAAGAAGAAGGAAAAGAAGGAAGAGTTGGCGGCGGAAGAAGAGGCGAGCGAGGCGATGGAGAAGGAAGAGCCGCCTTTGGTGGTGTCGTCTTCTTCTGGAAAAAAGACGAGGCACAGCGGTAAGAAGCACGAGAAAAAGGAGGAAGAAGTGCCGGAAGAAACGAAAGAGGCGAAAGAAACGGTCGCTTCCTCTTCTTCTTCTTCGAAACACCATCACCATCTTTCGGAAATGGCGACAGAATCTGCCGAGGAAGACGCCGAAGTGCCGCCAGAGGCGCCGGCGAAGAAACACTCCTCGTCCTCCTCCCAAAAACACCATAAAGAAGCTAAAGTAAAAGTAAAAGAAGCAAAAGAAGAAGCAAAAGAAGAAGCAAAAGAATCAGAAATGGTGGAAGACGAAACGAACGACGATGAAGAAGAAGAAGAAGAAGAAGAAGTAACGAAAAAAGATGAAGAATCTGCGGCGGAGCCAGAGGCCACTTCATCGACGACGAGTACCAAAAAGTCTACGGTGACGGTCGATGAAGCCAGCGGCGTGACGACGGTTGAGGAAATCGAAGAAATCGACGATGATGACAGCAGCAGCGGTCGCTCGGTCGAGGACATCCAAGCCGAACTCGAGAAAGATGCGGAAGAAGAAGAAGTGAAGAAATACAAGCCAGACGAGGATCAAGTGGAGGAAATCAAAGCGGCCCGCGCCAAGGCGAAAAAATTTCTCTCGGAATCTGGCGAGTTCTTAACCTCCTTCGGCGTCGACGATGAGGACGACGACACGACGAGCGATAAAAAGGGTGACGCAGGTTTGGGCGAAAAAGAAGACGAAGAAGAATCGAAAGTTGATAAAATTAAAGACATGAACGCGTATTTGGACAATATTTTAAGCGACGATTACGATGGAGGAGGAAAAGCGACGACGGAACAGGACATGACGCCGGAGCAAGACAAGGCTGTCAAAGCTGAAATCGCGTACGCAATGGATGAATCGAAACCGGCCATGACGGATGCGCAAAAAGATTTGATGGCGAGCTACGAGTTGATGATGCACGTCGGCAACTAACGCGCGTCGGCAAACAACTAAATTCGAACTATATTTATTAAATGTGTTGTATATTATCACCCCACTACTATCTTTTTTATTACTTTATTCTACGCATTCTAAAAGCTTTACTATACTCTACTGCATCAATCGAACGCCGCGTCTTCTTTTGCTCTCTCCTCTTCCATCACCTTTTGTTTCTTTTTCTTCCTCGCCTCGTCGTCTTCTACCGGCTCCTCGCCGGCTAAATTTTCCTTGCTCGCTTGTTTCTTCAAAGCGGCGCCGAGCGTTTTCGCGTTCTTCTTCTGAAACGCCTTCATCGCCTGATCAGCCTTCTTGGCCTCCGCTTCTTCCGGCTCCTCGCCTTCTTCTTTCGTCATTTTTTCAATCGCATCTAAATTCTTCAGCAAATCCGGTTCGTTTCGTAAACATTTCGTCACGATGTACTCCTCCAACTCTTTACATCCAACCTCCTTGGCCGCTTTCAAAAACGCCGACAACGCCAACTGTCCGGGAGGGAACAAAAACATCGCATCCGTCAACAATTGCTTCTTTAAATCCTCCTGCGATTTAGTATAACACTCTCTGATTTTTTCTACGACTACCACTTTATTATTATTACTGCTACTACCATCCTCACCCCCGTCGCTATTCACGGTATGAATCGCATCCGCGCGAAACCCGCGCAGCGGCCGAAACGCGCCGAACGAAATCAACTGAAAATCTACCCCTTGCAAAACCGCCAACTCCGCGTTTAACACCTTGTTATAATCGATATCTTTCACCACTTTACATAATTGCTCCGCGCTCACGTACGACTCTTCCACTTTACACGCCAAGTACACCGAAGCCACCATGACTATTTTCAAATTTGTCAACACGATTGGATTGCTTAAACAATATCTCTTGAACAACGTCGTCGCGCTGTGCGTCACTTTCACCGGTAAATTAAACGCCGAACATAAAGGGTCTATTTTCGCCTCCAATCGTTTCCGGTATATCTCTTCCTCTTTCGCGGTCGGGAAGGAGAATTCTTTTTCCATCATCATCTTTAGTTTTTCATCATTTTCTTCAACGCATTCTTTCTTCTTTACCGATGAGGACGACAACAACACGTCCAACGCTTTTTTCCTCTGCGCGTGTCTCCGCTCGGCTAACTCGTTCGGAGACGTAAACGTCCACGACTTTTTCTGCGTGGACGTTTGGAAATTCATCGTTGTTGTTGTTGTTATTATTATTATTATTATTAAACTGTTGTTGTTGATGAGTTGTTTAAGGAGTATTCGCAACAAAACAACGAGCTTTTTCTTCTGCGTTTTCTCGTGAAAAATTTTCTCTTTGAAAAAGCAAAATGACCTCCTCTAATTAGGGTTTAAAGCCTTTGAAGGAAAGAGGCAGCAGACTTTGCGTCGAAGTCTTCAGATTCAAACACAACTTTTTACTACGAATACTAGTAAAGAGAGAGAGAGAGAGAGAGATGAGGGAGACGACGGCGAGAAGAGCAGCGGGGCTTTTGTGGCGAACGACGACCACCGCCGCTTGGGGGAGCAAAGTGCGAGGAGGAACAGGAGGAGGAGGGACGAATAGGAGTAGTAGCAGCATCACGGCACCATCATCATCACCGTTGGGGACAACGAGTGCAAAGAATGGAATCATTTTTCATCGGCGCTTTTATTATAACTCTTTGAGACGAGCAACAACGATTGGTGGTGAAGGTGGTTTGACGACGACGACGCGTTCGCGTCGTCATCGTTTTCATCATCCGTCGTCTCAATCGTCTTTTTTTATGGTAAAGACGTTAACGTCGTCTCCGTCGAAACCAACGGAACAACAGAATAAACCGACACCGATGAGGGAGTTGAGAGACGAGTTTTTGAACGCGAATTCGGTGGCGTATTTAGAAGAGATGGAGAAACGATTTAAAGAGGAGGGGGGTGAAATAGGAATGGATAAATCGTGGTCGACTTTACTTCAGAGTTTAGATAAAGGGATGACCGGGAAAGAGTTGTCGTCGATGTGGGAAGACGCGAAGAACGGGAACGCGCCGGTGGCGAGAGAGAGGAGAGCCACGCCAAGCAGTTCGACGGCTCCGTCTGAAGTCACCTCAGATTTGATTCAAGAATCCATGCGCTTACTTTTATTGGTTCGCGCATACCAAACAGCTGGCCACGAGATGGCTACGCTCGATCCGTTAGGGATGGGGAAGAAGAGCGTAAACGTGTCGTTGGATCCTGAGTTGTACGGTTTCACGGAGAAAGACTTAGATCGCGAGTTTTTCCTTGGAACTTGGCGCATGAAAGGTTTCTTAGCTGAAGATCAACCGTATTGGACGTTGAGAGATATTTTGTCTCGATTAAGAGAGACGTATTGTGGGAACATAGGGTACGAATACATGCACATAATGGATCGCGAGAAGTGTAACTGGTTGCGAGAACAGATCGAGACGCCTACTCAAAAAGGATACAAACCAGAACGGAAGAAGATTCTGTTTGAACGATTAGCGCGCGCGGAATTGTTCGAGACGTTTTTATCGAACAAGTACACCGCGGCGAAACGATTTGGATTGGAAGGGTGCGAAACATTGATTCCCGGGTTTGAAGAAGCCGTCGATCGAGCGGCGGATTTGGGAGTGAAGAACATCAACATTGGTATGCCGCACAGAGGACGTTTGAACGTCTTAGCGAACGTCATTCGTAAGCCGTTACAAACTATCTTCAACGAGTTTAAAGGTGGACCGAAACCAACTGGCGAGTTGGGCTTGAGCGGATCGCAATACACCGGTTCCGGGGACGTGAAATATCACTTAGGTACGTCCGTGGTCACCAGAAGAGGCGTGAACCAAGATAAGAAAGTCCAACTGTCGTTACTCGCGAACCCGTCGCACTTAGAAGCCGTAGATACAGTGGTTATCGGCAAATGCGCGGCGAGACAGTTTTATACCAAAGACTATGAGAAAGAAACGGTCATCCCGGTGCTTTTACACGGCGATGGCGCTTTTTCCGGTCAAGGTATCGTATACGAGACGTTGGATATGTCGCAACTTCCGGAATACCACGTTGGAGGTACTTTGCACATTGTCGTGAACAATCAAGTCGCCTTTACGACCGATCCCAAACATTCGAGATCGTCTATGTATTGTACTGACGTCGCAAAGTGCATCGAAGCGCCGGTGTTCCACGTCAACGGGGACGACGTCGAAGCCGTCGCGTGGGTCATGCAACTCGCCTTGGAGTGGCGACAAAAGTTCAAAGCCGACGCGGTTGTCGATATCGTGTGCTACAGAAAGTTTGGTCACAATGAAATCGACGAACCGATGTTCACGCAGCCTTTGATGTATAAAGTGATCAAAAAACACGTCTCGGCGCATCAACAATACGCGGAAAAGTTGGTTAAGGAAGGCGTTTTAACGGCGGATGAGGTGAAAGCAAAACACACGGAAATCTTGAAAGAGTTAGATACGGAGTTTGAGATGTCGAAGAACTACGTCCCGAAGTTTCGCGATTGGGTTTCGTCGCACTGGCAAGGCTTTAAATCGCCCGATCAATTCGCGTCCATTCGCAACACTGGCGTCGACCCGCAAGTCTTGAGAGAAGTTGGCGCGAAAATTACCGAAATTCCAGAAACGTTTACGCCGCACAAAATCGTCAAGCGCGTGTACGATGCCAGAAGGAAAATGTTTGAAACCGGAGAGAATGTTGATTGGGCTACCGCGGAAATGCTTGCGTTTGGTACTCTGCTGAACGAAGGTAACCACGTGCGCTTATCCGGCCAAGACGTCGAAAGAGGTACGTTTTCTCACCGACACGCGGTTATCAAAGATCAAAGTACCGGCGAAAGGTTTGTACCGTTGCGTAACTTATACCGAGACAAAATAGCCGAAAAGGGCTTGAAGTATTTTACGGTGTGTAACTCATCCTTGTCGGAATTCGGCGTCCTCGGTTTTGAGCTCGGATATTCTTTGGACAATCCGAACTCGTTGGTCATTTGGGAAGCGCAGTTTGGCGATTTTGCCAACTCTGCGCAAGTTATTATCGATCAGTTCATCTCCTCTGGCGAAGCGAAGTGGCTGAGACAAACTGGTTTGACGTTGCTCCTCCCGCACGGCTACGACGGTCAAGGTCCAGAACACTCCTCCGCTCGATTGGAAAGGTTCTTACAAATGTCTGACGAAGATCCTCGCGTCGTTCCGGACATGTCCCAAACCAAGCGATTAGCCATTCAAGGCACAAATTGGCAAATCTGTAACGTCACCACCCCGGCCAATTACTTCCACCTCCTCCGACGCCAAATCCACCGCGATTACCGCAAGCCCTTAATTGTCATGTCGCCGAAGAACCTGTTGCGTCATCCCAAATGCCTCTCGCCTTTGAGTGAATTCGACGACGTCGATTCTCTCACCGACGCTCAAGGCACGCGATTTAAACGTTTAATCATGGATAAAACGGCTAAAGTACGCGGTTTAACCAACATTCCAGTTGAAGACCACGTTCAGCGTCTCGTTTTCTGCTCGGGTAAAGTCTACTACGAGTTGGATGCCGAACGTGAAGCGTTGAAAGCGGAAGACACCATTAAAATTTGCCGCATCGAACAGTTAGCCCCGTTCCCGTGGGATTTAGTCGAGCGCGAATTAAAACGCTATCCAAACGCCGAAGTCGTCTGGTGTCAAGAAGAACCGTTAAACATGGGCGCGTACACCCACGTCGACCAACGCATACGCACGCTGTTCAAGCACCTCGGCAAAGAAGGCGAGTTGAAATACGCCGGTCGAAACCAAGCCGCCAGTCCGTCCACTGGCTACGGGTCCGTCCACGCGGAAGAGCAAATCAAACTCATCAAAGACGCGTTGGTTTTATAATAATAATAATACTAGAAGTAGTAAACCACATTTACTTTATATATACTCTTGTAATATTAACCACACAGACATCCATATTATCATATAACCTCTCTTTTTGCGTCTTCGTTTTTCGCGATTGAAAAAACAAACGACACCCAAGGCATCACTCAGCTCACCGGGCGAGTGAAAATAAAAACTTTCCTCTTCTCAAATACTGCCAACCAAAAGCCGCCTTACTTACGTCAGCAAAAAGCTATGTCACAGCTTTTTTTTTCACACACAGCTTCTGGATAAAAATAATATATTCGATTGTCCTTATTCTTTCAACGCCCAAACACGACCTCTTCTTCAAAAGTATGAGCACTGTCTGCGCTGCTGCGACTCAAATCGCCTCTCGAGCGATGAAGACGTCCTCTTCTTCTTCCGGGTGTTCTTCGTCTTCTTCGTCTTCTTTTTCTCCTTCTTTCTCCTCTCGGGGCGGTCGGAATTCTTTTTTGAAGACGGCGACGCAAAAATCGTCGTCGTCAGCGATTTTGCCGATGAGACGAAGGAAGAAGATTTCTGTGCGCACGAACGCGGTTTTATTTTTACCACCTGTGCCCGGGGGTGCTGGTGCGGCGATGATTGGTGCGATAGACGCCGATCGAATCGCGGAAGTGTATGATTTTTCGTCCTCGACGAATCAGATAGAGGTGCAAAGAGTGTTTGAAGTCGCCGACGCCGCATCGGCGGAGATGACCTTGGAACAAGCGCCGGCGGTGGACGCGACGAACAAACCACCAGAGAAGGAGAAGAAATCGGCTTTACAAAAAGGCGGGTGGCTCGGACCAATCACGAACGCCTTAGAGTCGACTTTAGAAGGTATCGATGGCATTTTAGCACCCGTCGCGGGGACGAATTCGTACGGGTTCTCTATTCTCGCGTTAACTTTGTTGGTGAAGTTGGTCACGTTTCCGTTGACGAAGAAACAGATCGAAGGTTCGGTGAACATGCAAGCGCTGCAACCGAAAGTGAAAGAGTTACAAGCTATGTATGCGAACGACCCGGAGAGGTTACAGATGGAAACGGCGAGATTGTACAAGGAGGCGAACTTTAACCCGTTGGCGGGATGTTTGCCCACCTTTGCGACGTTGCCGGTGTTTATTGGTTTGTACCGAGCGTTGTCCAACGCCTCGGTGGAAGGTTTGCTGCAAGATGGCTTTTATTGGATTCCGAGCTTAGGTGGACCGGCAACGATTGAAATGCGAAACGACGGCGCTGGATTTTCGTGGTTGTTCCCGCTCGTGGACGGGGCGCCGCCCATTGGTTGGCACGACGCCTTGTCGTACTTGGTCTTGCCGGTATTGTTGGTCATTTCGCAATCGGTGTCGCAAAAGATCATGCAACCGGAATCAGCAAAGTCAGCAGATCCAGCGCAACAACAATCGCAAGCGATTTTGAAGTTTTTGCCGCTGATGATTGGCTATTTTTCCTTGAACGTGCCGGCTGGATTGACTTTGTATTGGTTCTTTAACAACATCGTCACGACTGCGCAAACGGTGTATTTGCGAAAGACGACGAAACCGATCGTCAACGTTGGTGGTGCTACGGCGGCTGGTGATGGTGGTGGAGCGTCTTCGCAACCGGTGAGAGTGGATTACGTTCCGAAAAGAGAGAGAAGATCGGGCGCGACTATTCCAAAGGCGGCGGCTCCGAAAGTTGACGTCTCGAACGCCATTTCTGCGGAGTTTACCGATTTTGACGAAGGACCTGCGAAAGTGAAGAGCGCAGTAGAGAGCGAGTTTGGGGATTTTGAAGATGGACCGGCGAAAGTTCAGGAAGATGGTGAGGATAGTAGCCGTGGAAATCGAAGAGGCAGCCGAAAGAAGAGACGCGGAGGGTCCCGATAATTCTTTTTTGTCGAATAGCCTTCATCTTTAAGAATGCAGTGCGTTCGTTCGGGTTAAGAACAAGAACACGTTGCAGTATCACAGCGAGTCGCGTATAATTACCATACAAAAGTTTAATATCCTTGTAAAAACGAAAAATACAATACATAGAACATTTTCACGGCTCCAATTTCTCGTCTTTCTTCTTCTCCTTCTTCTTCTCTATCTTTTCAGGTTTGTTTTTGGTAACATCATTATCATCGTCGTCGCTATCATCCGTCTCGTCGCGAGCATCGGCTCGGTGTGGGAACTTGAAAGTTTCTATTTCTGTCTCGGAATAGTTGCATTTATCAAAGTTTGTCACGGCCTTGTCGCCTCGATATTTCAAGCTCGCCAAGTCGTAGCCTCGCGCGGCTTCTATCTCAGTATCGAACGTTCCCAGATACACGTACTTGGATCCTTTCACGCGGCCCAGACGCGATTCCCACAACTGTTTTGTCGACGCCTTGCCTTGTTGGTTGGTTGTACTCTTAACATATTTTGTCACGCCGCGATATTTTGAAACGCCTCGAGTAAATCCGCTGGATTCTCGTCGCAACGCGGCAACGTACGCGGCAAAATCATAGGATTTCATCATCTGGATATCTTCCGCGTACGTTTCGTAATCAAAATTTAAATTAGCATCTCTCCCCCATAACTTAATCGCGGCTTTATCGTAACTTTTCGCCGCCTCAAGCTCTGTTAAATACCCACCTAAATAAATCTGTCTTCCTCGCGTCCTGCCGCCAGGTTTAGGCGTCGCACGCGCCGAAGAAGAGTCCCATAAGTGCGCTTCGTATCTTCCTGTTAATCTGTGCTTTGTTACACCTGTTTGTTACACATAAGTTATCAAAAAATAGTTACAAATTATAAAAATGCTGCACCTCTCATCTGCGAGGTCCTAGACGGATTTTGAGGTTTCGCCCGCCGATTGGATTTCGGCACCGCGTGCAAAGAACGTTTTTTCTTAATGTCTTTCATGGCGACATCAGGCTCTTTCTTCGACGCATTCGCTCGCCACATCTCTTCGTTCAAGGGAAATTTTGTTTGATCCGGGATAGTTACAGATATCGTCATCGTGTCGTCGCTCGAGAAGAAATTGCCGCTCGGAATCAACGCCTCGTCGTCTTCGTCTTCGAAATTGAAATTGCTCTTACGTTTCGGATTGTTCGCGCGCGTCGCATCAGACATGCACACTCCCCACACGTCAATATCTTTATCTCTGTTCATGAACCGTAATATCCCTTCTTGTTTTTCGTCGTGCATCAACATGGTGTTGTTTCTTTGCGCCTCTTCCTCAGGGGGCGAAGAAGGCAGATAGTGCTCTTCCTCGTGGTTCATGATCAACTCGAGGCATGATTTCAGACGTTTCTTTTTCCGTTTTTCCGGCTGCTCCAAACACCCCGAAGATACGAGCAAAGGCGGCAAATGTCCATCTCTCGTTTCGTAACACGACCCACCGCCTTCCTCGTCCTCGTCGCTCGAGCTGTTTCTGAGTAACTGGTCCAAGTAATAATCCAGGCAAGGAGGCAATGAAAAAGTATCGCTCGTGGGCGCGTGAGCGTTTTTCTTCTTTTTTTCTTCGTCCTTAAGAGTGAGCGTTTCAACGAAAGAACGGAGCGCCTCGTCGTCGTTGTCGTTATCGATCGCGAGAAGAGTGCTGGTTGTCGCGGCGGTGGTTTCATCTTTGGCGCTCATCTTTCTACATTCGTCGTTTACGTCGTCGTCGAGGAAATTTTTGGTGGTGGCGGCGGCAAGGAAGGAGGAGTTTCGAGCGCGTATTTTTTTGTGAAGGAAGCGTAAGCGTTTTGAAACAACAAAAAAGAGAGAGAGAAAGAAAGAGAGAGAGAGAGAAGAGGGTTGCGTGCGCGCGAGAGGTGTTCAACTTTTTATGCAATTCGTAATAATCATCACTGATATGTACTCAAAAGTAGTCATCAAAAAGGATCATATTTACTCACGGGATGCTCTCTCCAATCTCTCCTCTCCCGTTCATATCCGCGGAAACGCGTTCGCTGGAAAAGATTGGGAGTCTGTTTTGCATGTGGACTCTATCGATGGCCCATAAGACGCTGTCGTCCAATCTAGGGACGCTCGCGTCGAAATATTTTACAGTTTCTTTTAATTGGTTCAAGGACGTGTGACCTACGAGAGAGGTTGTGTTCGCGCGATTATCTTTGGCCCATCGTAAGCTCAACTCGGTGAGCGACATACCGGATTGTTTCGCGATTTCATTGTACATGTCGACGGCCCTTAAAGCTGGCGCGGATCTGTACCTGTATAAAGTCGAACCCCAGCTGTAATCGTCCATTCGACCGCGCGGATTTTTCAGTTGCGCGACCATGGCTTTCTCTGAATCTAAATCTGGCGCGGCTAACTTGTCCAAATACTTTCCGGTCAAAACACCTCCAGCCAGGACGTTATACGCCATCCACCCGACATTTTCGTGTACCGGCGAGCTTGCTTCCGAAACTCCATTTTCTAACATCCTTCTATTAATTAAGGAAAAGTCTCCTTGCAAGCAGCACGGTTCCGGCGCGTTGACGCTTCTTGCGGCGTAGCACATCGCTGTTAAACCGTAAGCGTTGTCGTTACAAGATCCCCATCCTCTCAGTTTCCCTTCTGTGATCAAATCTCCCATGGCCTCTGCAATTTCTTCAAACGACGCCGCGTTTCGGTAATACGGCGCCGCTTCGTTTTCTAAGTTGTACTGCAAAGACTGCCCCCAATTACTCTGAGGGGTATACCGCGCCGGCCAGTGCATTGTGTAGACGTCTACGTAATCCGTTCCCAATCTTCGCAAACTACCTTCTAAATCTTTCTTAATGTTCTTCTTCGTGACATTCGCTCCACCTGTAATTTTAGTCGCGATGACTACCTTCTCTCTCCTCGATTTATCCTTCTTCATCCAGTTCCCGATGATTTCTTCTGAATATCCTTCTGGATGCGTTCGATCAGACGGTATCGGATATTGTTCTGCGGTGTCTATGAGACTCACGCCTGATTCCAAGATTCCAAAATCCAAAAAATCGTGGCAAACCTTTTCATCCGGAGCGTTAAAATCCGCGCTACCCCATCGCTGCGTCCCTAACGCAATCTCTGAAACGAAAATGTCCGTATTTCCTAACCGCTTTTGCCGTATTCCGTTGATAATTTTGACGGTTTCGTTCGTGGTGCCAATTTTTGCAGACGAGGAACTCGTCGACGCGTTCGCCGCTCGTTCGTTATTAAAATCGAATGGATTCTTAAACGAAGGGAAGGACCCCAGGGCGACAAACCCTTGCACCACTCGTCGTCGTCGAGACGAAGAGGAAGAAGAAGATGAAGAAGAGGAGGAGGAGGAGGTTTGGTGCTCGGCAGAGAAGAGCAGGGAAGCGGATAAACTAAACATATTTTTCTTCCTCTTTTTGCTGTGACGATTTTGCTCGTGCGAGAAAAATTGAAGAAGAATCTTTCTCTCTCCTCTTTTTGCGCAATTGCGGTATTGCGCTGCTGCGTTTAACATGCTCTTTCTATTACACTATTATTATTTGCCTCTCTTATTATTATTATTATTGCTATTGTTATTAGTTTTTTTCGAGGTTTTCGCGACAGCGCCAACCTTTGCGGACGAAGCTCTCTTCCTCGCGGCGACGATGGTTTTACTTCCTCGCTCGCCGGCTTTCGTCGACTTGGAATTTTTGGACGCAGAGGTGGTGCTCACTTTGACGACGGCTTTTTTCTTTGACGTCGTGCTTTTTGCGGGTGAAGCGTCGTGAGATTGCATCCAGGTCGCCACCGGACATGGATTCTTCTTGCTATTCTTCTCCCGACACTTGGACTGACCGTAATACCAGCCTTTACCGTCGATGGAGGCAAACGGCGGGACTTTTCGTAATCGCGCGCTCATGACTTCAAACGCGAGCCGTCCTAGGTTGGAAGTAAACGTGCCGATAAAAGCATCGCCGCTGGCAAGGAGCTCTACGTCGGCAGCGGTTTCTGCACCCACTCTGTCTGGATCGCCATCTCCCGCCTTCAACCTTCTTTCGATGAATCCAACTTTAAAATGATCCGATTCACGGCGCCTTTTGGCCATGCCTTTGGAATATTTGTCTCTATTTTTCTCCCAAGTTTTCGGAGAGTACCAAGTACGGTCGACTGGAGCAACTAAGAGTCGATATCCGTTTCTTTTGGCATCTTTGCGTGCTTCCTTCACCGTACCGTCGTCGTCGGTAGCCAAGAAGACGAAATTGAAAATGTCTCTCCCGTAGGCGTTTCGTATGCGTTGAATCTCTTTCGCGTATCGTCCGAAATTTGCGCATCCGCCGTATTTCTGTGTGCGCCCTACTGCCACGCAACTATCTCCTTTACGAACGTGGACAGATATAACTTTGTTGCTATTATCTCTCTCGCCACCCAAGTTTGTTGGCTTAGGCCAACCCATCTTAATTTTTAAATCCGCTACTTTTTTGGCAAAATTGGCATTTGGCCTCCAAATTCTGGCCGCCACTGCCGCGTGGTAATGAAAGAACGACGGAGATTCTCGAATTGGCATCAAAACCGCCCGTTCTTCCGCTTTCTGAAAGTTATCCTGATTCGCATCAATCGATGCTCTTTCGCATTTTGAGAGCGGCTTTACATAACACGCCAAACTCTGATCGCCGCACGTCTTACCGCTGAATCCAGGCAAGGAATGCGACGCAAAATCAAACTGTTTATTCCCACTCTTCGCGGCTTGCGCGTACTCGTAAATTGCGTAATTAACAATCGCACCAAATCCGGTCTCTGGCATGTGGTGCGCCGAAACTTTCCCGCACCCTTTCGCCTGGTGCGCGTCAAAGAAATCCGTCAAATCTGGAAAGATTTTCAAATTCAAGCGCTCGACTGGCGGCGTATACACCGGGACGCCGCTCATAGAAACGCACTTCATCGATGGAGACATTAATTTCCCAGGTGGACACAAGAATTCACCTAAAGTTTCAGTATTGGTGCCACTATTACTACTACTACTGTAATTCTCTTCATCTGATTGACCATTCGCGCCAAAGTCGTCTCCCTGGGAAACACTTGCTCTGAATTCAAATAGTCCCTCCGAATTCATATTACTATTATTACCACTCTCTCCGTCCGCATCATCATCTGCATCCGTTTGATCGCCAGTAAACGTATTCTCATCGTCTTCAATCAATTCTAACTCGTCTTTATTCCTCGTCAGCATCGATGATGCTCCAACAGTATCGTCTTCATCAAAATACAATCCCGCACTTTTGGAACTTTGGATATGGGCGAGATAGAGAATAAACACCGAGAGACAGACGAATAGGAACGGGTAAAGTTGGATGCGAAGAGATGACGACGAGAGTGATGCGACGAAGTTCATCACGCGTCCGGTTTTTGTGTCACAAGCTCTGCGACGGCGCGCGAACGCGGTGCTTGATCATGAATAGTATCGGACAAAGAAAGTTTTTGGAAATGTTGTGTCGAAGATTTGTTGATTTTGGTTATTTGGATGAAAGAATGTCAAAAAACGCGCTAATAAAACCTGCTACAAAACCGCTAAGATGAGCCGACTGCTGTCTTCCTCGACGACTTCTCTCACAACCCGTCGAAGAATTTAGCGGCTTTTTTTTTCGCCGCGTTGGTGTGCAAGTCGCCGCGTCCGGGTAACCGCCGGTTCTTGCCTTTGCCCTTTTTCTTCTTTTGTTTCTGCTTTTTTCTCTCGTCTTCGCTATCGCTTTCGTCCATATCACTATCTTCTCGGTTGTTATCCGCGTCCATGGCGTCTTCTCCCCCGTCTCCTTTCGCATCTTCTTCGTGTAAGAAGGACACGTCCCAAATTTTCACCGTGTGGTCGTGACTGGCACTCGCCAAGGTATTCAAATCCGCGGTCAATCGCATGCGTTCGATTGGATACTCTCCGTGTTCACCAACTAAGCCTAACATTTGGTTTGGAAACACCGTTATGACGCGAATGAGCCCGTCTGAACTCCCAGTTAAAACGATGTCTTCGCTCACTTTCACCATCGCGTCTACGCTCGACGGGTGACCGGGAAACCTATCGTTCGAGTCGATCCAATCCCCGTAATTCCAAATGTTCAAGTTCCCGCCTTGCGACCCGGCGACAACTTTCGTCCCATTCTTCACCACACAACACGACAATAACTCGTCCTCCATGTTATCGCTCTGTCCGAGCACTTTCATCGCGTTCAAATCGAGACACGCCAACGTCCCGTCTCCGGAGGTTGCGACCAACGCGTTTCGTTCGCTCGTCGTCTCGTGGTACATTTCCGAAACGAAATCTACAAATATCTCGTCCTTCTTAAACGAATGCGCGCACCGTTCCTCTCTGACGTCCCAAATTTTTATCACGCCTTCATCGCACCCGGTTGCGATGACATTCGCGTCGTCTAAAACCGTCAGTCTCGTTATCGCTTCCTCGTGCGCTTCCGCGAATCTCCCAATCGCTTGCTCCGTGGTCGAATCAATCAGCATCACCGAACAATCACCCGACCCGGTGGCTAACACGTCTCCGTTTCTCATGTGCGAGAGCGCTCGAACCGATTCCGAGTGCGCTTGAATCGTGCTCTGTTTCTTTACTCTCCCTTTTCCACCTGTTGTTGTTGTTGTCGTTCGCCGCCACATCTCGACGCCGCCGGTTATTAAACCAACCGCGAATGCGGTGCCGGAAGAATCTCGGAAGGACACGTCCATCGGGTTTTCTTCCGTCGTGATCGTTATCGATTCTTCATCATCGTCTAAATCGTCGTCGTCTTCACCGGCTTTATTACTCCTCATTCTTATTCGTATCGCTGTTTAAAGCAGTCCAGGAGTAAAGTTTTAATGAGGAAGCGTTGGAAATTCAGCTGTCCAAAACGACGGCACAAAAAAGAATTCTATTTCTATTTATACCATGGGCACAGTGGCCGAGCTCGATCTCTCCCGAGAACGAGAGAAAGAAGACGACGACGACGATCTGAAACTGCTCTCAACCAGCAGCGCGACGACTTCGAGCGAACAACAACAAAAATATCCTCTCTCCATCGTCTGGTGTGGGATTCCAATCCTCTCGGACATTTTCCCATTCGTCGGTCACGTCGGCATCACCAATTCGGATGGTTGGATATACGATTTCATCGGCGATGGAACCATACACCAATCCGCGAGCAATAATTTATCGTTCAATCGAGTGATGCGAGTGATTCCGTTGAATAGTATAAATTGCAAGCATCCGATTGATGAGAGTTTAAGGAGGGTGATGATGCATTACACGAGAACGAACGAACGGTATAACTTGTTCGGGCAGAACTGCCACGACTTTGTCGGCATCGTTTTGAACCTCTCGGAATACGAGGGGAAAGATGATTGGAATTTAGTAGACGTGGCTTTGTTAGTGTGGGGGGTGAGAGGGAACGGTGGGAGTTTTGTAGATCCGAACGCGGCGTATCGAACGTTTGGGCCGGCGTTCCTGGCGTTCCTGGCATCGGTTGCGTTTGGTTTCGCGAGAGCTTTCGGGCGCGCGGTGTTAGGTTTGTACGCAGCGGTAGTTGGATGGTTCGTGTTGTACGTGTTTGTGTTGAACAGAAGAAGGAGTTGTTCGATACGAGCCGGGTCAATTCCGTTCATTAGGAATAGTAACAACAACGACAACGACAACGCGAGCAGTCAAGGAGGAGACGTTTAAACGATACAGTTTTTTAGAAGGTACGTCGCGTCGTTAAAAGAGTCCGTGAAGATTCCAATCACCAGCTACTAGAACCGATCGATATCATTTCTTTGATGATATTTTGAGGATGACTGTGTTCATTTCTGAGACTCTCTCGTTCTTTATTGTTCTTTTAACATCGGGAGTTTCGCGTTGCTAGGTATGGTGGTATTGGTGAAATATCTCCAATTCCTCCCAGTTTCAGCGTATCTTTTTTCACTAATTAATTATCAGTGGTCTCCATTTATTATCTCTCTTTTGCAGAAGAAGAAGGAAAGAAAACAGAGCAGAAAATGGCGGCGAAATCGAACGACCCGTGTCAAATATGCGATCGATTCTTCACGTTTCTGTTTACATCCTTGATTGGGTTTTTTACGTGGTTCTTTAAAGGGACTTTGGATGGAAATAGTCCATTTTCTTTAATTGCTTTTCCAATCGTGTTGTTATGGCATTCGATTTTTATTTACGCGATACCGACTGTCGTCATATACGTAAAACGAGCCTACAGAGTGTTTTTAAGTTTCCTGTGTAAACCGTTCGGTGGGTACGTTCTGGATGACTCGCCTCATTTCCACACGACCGCGCTTGTTTTAGGAAAATACAAAGAAAAAGACGGCGAGGAGAGTTTGAAAGAGCTGTTGGAGGAACAAGGCTGTAAGACGTACGAGGAGTGGCACAAGACGATTGAACTCGTACGATTTAAAGATTTAGGGCCAATTGGGAGTAAGAAAGTGAGCGAAGAGAACAACAACACGTTTTTGTTCAAGAACGGCATCGACCCATCAGACATCGGCCAAGGCTCGCTCGGAGACTGTTGGTTACTCGCAGCGATAGCATGCCTCGCCGAACATCCAGACGCCTTGAGAAAACTGTTTATTGATAGAGAAATTAATCCCAGAGGGTATTATAAACTCCGCTTATTTCACGCGGCGAGAGAAAAATGGGTCACAGTTGGCGTTGATGACCGATTTCCAGTTAAAGTTGCAACCACGAAGCTCTTAAAGAAGAAGAAATTGTTGTTTTTAAGAGAAACCGACAACGAGTTGTGGGTTTGTTTACTGCAGAAGGCGTTTGCAAAGATTTTTGGAGGGTATGCGCAACTCGATGGAGGACATTCTGTCGTCGCATGGAATTTCCTAACCGGGGGTAATTGTATGATCCTCAAACGCGAAGCAAACGAGACGGTTTGGGATAAGACTGAGTTTACGTTTGGTTCCGAGAAATCGTTCAAGGATTCGTATTGTATTCGTGTGGGTCGCTCCTCGGTATTTTATCGTCCTACCTCAGATCCAGAGTTTAAGAAAAAAACAGAGGACCAAGTTTTCGACATCTTGAGAGCGTATGCGAAAGCGAGATGTTTGTTAGGCGCGAGTGTCAATAAACGCGACGACGAAGAGGTGGAAGCGAAAAGAGAGACTGGATTAATCGCGCAACACGCGTATTCTATTCTCGAATGTCGTCGACCGGGGATGAAGAGCATGGACAAGGTATACGACAAAGGCAAAACGGGAGTCAAACTCGTCAAATTACGAAACCCGTGGGGCGACGAGCACGAATGGAAAGGCGCCTGGTCCGACGGTTCCAAAGAATGGACAGAAAATCCAACCTTTGCGGAGGAATTAAACTACGTCTCTAAAGCCAACGACGGCGTCTTTTGGATGGAATGGTCTGACTTCAACGAAAATTTTACAAAGATTCAAATATGTGACCGAGACGCGAACAAAGATCTCTCCTTGGAAATTTTCGAAAACCACCCAAAATGTGGTCCTTGTTTAGGTTGCGCTTTTGGGTGCGCTTCGTTTTGGTGCAAGTGCAACGGTTGTCGAGTTATTTATTTTGGAAACGAGAAAGGGGATGCCATGAAGTCTGGCGCTGGATGCACGAAAATTTGTACCGCCGTGTGATGACGAGAGAGAGAGAGTAACGCGCGCATGAAATTTGTATGTAATAATAGCAGGTACTAGTAGTAACATCATCTAAACATCTCGCGTTTGAGTGCGCGTTTCTCGCGTTTCTGCATGTGGCAAGAAAAACTTTATAAAAACACACGCGAACTTATTACATTAATCATGAGCACAAACGCTTTAGCGGCATCCTCACATCTCTCGAGCACGAGTACACGGCAGCATCCTCGTTTTCATCTTCGTCGCGCTGCGAAAACGCATTCGTCCTCCTCTCTGTACCGTCCGTGTCGTGGCACTTTTCATCGGGGGCGTATCTTTTGCGCTTCCGATGATGATGAAAACAACAACAACAACAAAAACGTGCTCTCCTTCCTGTGTCCGTTGCTAAAACTCATCGGCGGTGGCGATGCCGCTAAACCGAGAAACAGAACGTTAGAAGTTGCCACTTCTGGGTTCGCCTCTATCGCGCGAATTCAATACGGGAAGACTGTTTTAGAAGAATGCATTCAGAGGAGGAAACAACAACCGAAGTTAATTTTATACGAATTCGAGGCGTGCCCGTTTTGCCGTCGCGTGAGAGAAACACTCTCGATGTTAGATTTAGATTGCGAGATACGACCGTGTCCGAAAGACGGTCGATTTAGAAAAGAAGTATTAGAGAGAGGCGGGAAAGAAACATTCCCGTATTTCGTGGACGAAACATCCGGAAAGGAGATGTACGAGAGCGCTGATATTGTAAACTATTTATACGAGAAGTACGGTAACGGAGCGCGAGTGCCGGAGAATTATTTCACAAGCACGCTCATCACGGGATGGATGCCGACACTTTTTCGTGCCGGTAGAGGAATGACGAAATACGAGCCGAGAAAGGAAGGCTTCGTGAAGCCGCAGTCCGGAAACATCGAGCTGTTTAATTACGAGAACAATCAGTTCGCGCGATTGTGCCGAGAGGCGTTGTGTGAGTTAGAATTACCGTATACGTTGCGCAATGTGGGCGCTGGGTCGCCAAAAAGAGAAACGTTGACCGAAGCTGGTGGGAAATCTGTCCCATTTCTTATCGACGGAGATGTGAAGATTGGCGAGAGCGATGAGATTGTCGCGTATTTGTTTGAAAAGTACGGTGGCGGATACGTCCCAGAAAAACAAGGAGCGTAATATACTTATTCTCCTTTTCCACTACCGGTACTGCTAATATCTACTTTATCTAGTTTCTTTTGTAATGCCGCAGCAACTTTAGCCTTCCATTCCGCGCTTTCGTAATATCCGTCGTCATCTGCTTCTGCTTCACCTTCACCTTCTTCTTCTTCTTCTTCCTCCTCCTCTTCCTTCGCTAACGCTACAAACTCCGGCGCATCTGCTTTCCAAAGTGCTTCGCCATCTGGTAACCCTCTAAACAAAACGCACTCGTTCAACAATCTCTCGCACGTCGGGCGTTCGTTCCAATCATACGTGATGCACTGTCTACAAAAATCCTCGAGTTTTATATCGAACCTTGTTCTATTTCCTTCTCCTCCGGCGTCGTCCACGTCGTCGACAATCTCGTACGTCAAAACCTCCGGTTCTTTCTCAATCGCCTGCATGGTCAAATACTCCGTCTCCCTGCGAAACGGATTCTTTCCACTGACTAACTTATACGCGGTCAAACCTAACGACCACACGTCGCACGCGTACGTCGCTTTCGCTTTCGCCTGTAAAATCTCTGGTGCGCAATATTCCGCCGATCCCACAAACGAGTACCCTCTCTCCTTCTTTTTCACCATCTTCTCTTCAATCTCTCCCGTTTCTTCATTCATAACTCTTCTCTTGATAAACTCTTCCTTATATTCCACGTTCAAATCTAAACACGAGCCGAAATCGCACAATTTCACGTGTCCATCCGACCCTAATATTATATTTTCCGGTTTCACGTCTCGATGCGCCACGCGCAAAGTTTCGTGGCAATACCGCAACGCCTCCGTCACTTCCTTAATGTAAAACGTCACCTGTTCTACACTCAACCGTCCAATGCCAAAATTTTGCGTTCGTTTCATCAGCATCGCTAAATCGCCTTCCGGTGAACACTCCATGGCTAAATATAACGAATAATAATCGTGAAACGTAAAATAGAGTTTACACACTCCCGGAAACTCCGCTCTGTTCATCACGTCTCTCTCTTTCGTCACGTACGCCATCTTCTCCTCTTTCGCGATGAACTTTTTATCCATAACTTTCAAAGCGATCGGTCGTTTCAGAAATTCCTCTTTTATCTTCGTTCTCTTGTTCTCGTTCAAGCGAATCGTATCAAACTTCACCATTCGAACTTCGCTGAAACTCCCATCCCCTAAGTGTCTCACGGTGACAAAATCGGAGACTGAAAATGCGAGTTGGAGTTGTTCTTTCACAGCAGGTAAAGGTGGAGTGTATTTTATATACTTTCCATCGATTGGTTTCACAGTAGTAGTAGTAGTAGTATCAGTATTCATCCTCCTCCTCGCATCGTCATCATCATCACCGCCGTCCGAGGAGGACACCAACAAAGCGGGTTCTTCTTCGTTCGTCATTAGAATTTGGATTTTTTCTCGCGTCTCTTCGTTGTTTTTTCCTCAAATTTTCCTCAATTTTGCCTCGAAACGAAAAGTCAAACCCCCACCCGCAAAAACTTGAACATCATCAGAAGGAGCAATAGCAGAGCATACGCACCAAACAAAAATGACGACGACGACGACGACGGAAACAACAACGACGTTTAATAAAAGGACGTACTCGAGTTCCGCGGTTCGAATAGGGAACTGGCGAGAAGACGAGGCTTTAGAATTGGTACGTTTAAAAGA
>Ga0255765_1001622_pt1 | contig 27448 bp, 16 predicted proteins | sample 041ome_8_FD_179965 | JGI IMG/M metagenome (GOLD analysis project Ga0255765, IMG submission 179965) | Coastal salt marsh microbial communities from the Groves Creek Marsh, Skidaway Island, Georgia - 041407BS metaG (version 2) | ecosystem: Environmental > Aquatic > Marine > Intertidal zone > Salt...
TCGCGCGTAATCGAGCGAATACTGTTTCTTGGCAAAATCAGTCTTCAACTCAATATCGCTCGATTTCGATCTTTTCTGCACGTTTGACGAATACACCGCGCTCGACTTCCACGCCTTCATCAATTCAACGGCGCCTGTCGGAATGCTCGCCGTAATCTTCGTACCCGCGTGCATCAAAGCCTCGCGAGGCGAAACCAATACGGACAATAACCAGTCCGCGAGATCTAACCCCGAGTTTGCCGCAGGAGGAGAGAAACCAAGTTGCTTAAAGTGAGTTTCAACATCGCTCACCGGGCCGTGATACACGGGCGCGCCATCTTTAAGAAGCAGCACTTCGTCAAACAGTGAAACAACCTCCGGGGTTGGCTGCAATAAAGCGATGATACCCGTACCACGAGATCGCGTTGCCCACTCCTTCAAACCAGCGATAATATTATACGTCACAGCGGCGTCCAAGCCAGTAGAAATCTCATCCATGCAAAGCACCTGACTGTTTTTCACGAGCGCCTCCGCGATCGTCACGCGTTTCTTTTCGCCGCCAGAAACACCTCGAATAAGATCATTTCCAATAATCGTATCTTTGCATCCTTCAAGATTTAAGAGCTCGATGACTTTGTTTACTTTGTCGTCATAAAGCGCCCGCGCTGTGGCATCATCACTCATCACGCACGCGTTTTCGTGCGAAAATTGAACAGTCTCATGCACGGTGAGAAATGGAAGGTGCTCATCCACCTGCGTGACGTACTCGCAAAGACGATTGATGGATGTACCTTTTGCCTTCAGTTCCGAAGCAGTAAGGCCCGAATACGTAATCTTGCCATCAATCTTGACTCCTTCACCGACGCCGGCGATGGACTTGAGCAAGGTGGATTTGCCATGGCCAGGCGGTGCAAGGAGTAAGGTAAGCGTTCCCGGCCTAAAGCACCCATCAACGTGCTGAAGAATCTTCAGTTCGCTCGTATTACTTTGCGCATCGCGAACGCCTCGCACAGATCGCACCGCACTCATTCCAGCTCGAAACGGCGCGGTGAAAGCTGACGCGAAAACCTCTGGCACGGTCACGATCTTCTTCGACGCCTTGTCCGCGGCGAGCTGAAGCGTGCACGAAAAATCACACGCGACTTCAACCTCGGGTAATGCACCTCTGCATTTCGTTTCTGCTTCAAGCGCGTCAACGAACGCACCCAACCGGTCAACGGGAGCGCCTGTGGTCAGCGTCATGACGTCGGCGTTGGCGTACGAGTGTGCTGCGTCTGAACGAGCGAGTGCGCGAAGACTTCACGACGGACAGGATAGAATTGCGCAAGAGTCGTCCCCCCACGCGCCCTGCTGTCAACCGGTCTGAGAGTGTGAAGTTTCGTGCTCGTGTCGCGCGTGCCACGTCTGGCGGCCTCGCGCGTGCCACGCCCGTTCGCAACGTGTATACACCGAATCGGCACAACCGCGCGCGCACGCGGGTGACGACGAACGACGAGAGAGACACAAAGTGGAAGAAATGCGCGACTCGACCGTTCGAACAGCATCAGAAGTATCCACAAGCAGCTGGATTCGCGCTCGCTCGTCGCGCGTCAGGACGAAACAACGCGCCTCGGTACGAGCGCGAGGACTCTTCTCGTCGTCAACGCCTCGCAAAAACACGTCGAACGAAAATGTCACGCCTGGAAAAGGGCCCGGGGCACCGTCGTACGCTGAGATTCATGCATTTCTCGTTCAATCGAATCGATGCAAGCCGTGTAGTACGAGCGAGGTGGCGGACGCGTTGCAAGGACGCGTCAAACGCGTCGCTGTCATTGATGTGCGACAGAGTTTGGAGTTTGAAGAATGGCGACTTCCTGGAACATTCAACGCGCCCTATCTCATACCTTTCGAAAACATACTCCGACGCGCCAGTGGGTACTTTTTAGCCATCAAAGGAGGACTCAAGGAGCGAAATCCCCGTTTTGTGGATGCAGTCGATGCAGTGGTAGCGGATAAGAGACAGGCAATCATCTTGCTCGACTTGCGAGGCGGGGACTTGTCAATTGAACCCAAAAAGGCAGGGTCATCGGGAACGTATGACCGCGGAGACTCGAATTCACTCCGAGCTGCGTATGAATTGATTCAATGCGGCTACACGGACGTGCGCTACGTGCCAGGAGGCCTCACCGTGTGCATTGAAGAGGGCATTTCGCAGTACGAAAGTGAACGATATGGCGCGTTACTAGCGATACTTCCGGACGGAGTTCGTAAATCGCTCTTATTTAGTAACTTACTTCCGGATCCCAGTCTCGCACCTGGCTTCATCGTTCAATTTATAGCTTTAGCAATCGCAGCGTACTTGAATGTTTGATATTTATACAACTGGTTTGACGTTTTATCAACAGAGTGTTTTAAAGCGTTGCTATTCATTTGCTAACTAACACATCAATCAATCAAGATATTTCATCTATAGGCACACCCAAGTGTACCTAGACGCGTGTTCCACTTGCCACCCTGACGACATTGCCATTCTGACGAGTCATCTTCATCTTGATCATCAACTACTACTGGTCGAACTCGCCAGCGTTTACACTTCGAACATTGCACGGAGTGCACGCTCGACTCGAGTTGTAAACCCGCGCTCTCTCCTACAATTTTGTCTTCATCAATGTCAACATTTCCGAGTCCTAAAATGCTTACAGCGGCAGCGTTGCCGGTGAGCACTGCGCCGTGCACGCACTGTGCGCCTTCAACTGAGCACGCCTCGCCAGCAAAGTACACGCGCCCGTCATACTCGGACTTGGCTAGTGCCGCTACATGTTGGGTCGTTGATCCAATGGGCATATATGAATACGCGCCATACGCATGAACATCTTGCCCCCACCTGGTGACGTGTGCAAAAACTGGCTCTGGCGTCTCCTTGAGCTTGAACATAGTTTTGCACAGTTTACAGATTTCCTTCACAACATCGTTATCATCGGACTTGCCGTTAAATGTTGCCGCGTACGGTGGCGAGACGTGTACTAAAAGAGTGTTTTTCTTCCCGTACATGTCCAAATTTAGAAAGCGGAAGCGCTTATCGGTGCATTGAATGAATCGGAATCGCGTTGGCCAGAACATCTCATGGAACCGCATGTACACCTTGTTCTCGGTGCCCATTCCCATCATCTCTATAGCTTCTGTCTTTTCATGGCTCAGAGAAGGGGTGAATTTGATCACTTTGTTTTTCAAGACACCAAGTGGTACGGTAACGATGACGTAGTCGCACTCTTTCTTGAAACCATCCGCACACTTCACTACACACGCCACTCCTTTACCGGTGGTTTTAACGTTGACTTCATTAACCCTTGACATGTACTTGATGTTCAATGTATTCTTGCCGCTACCAATAACTCTATCGATCAGTAAGTTCTTGTAACCATTCACAACCATGCCATCGCTTAAATCAATTGGTTTTTCAACTTCTGAATCACGCGCGTCGAGTAGTAAATTATCCTTATCTGCAGTCGTGATTTGCGGCACGTCTTGCGCTAACTGTTCAGCAGCGTCAGCAACTTCGTTATTAAACTCACGCTGCACCTGGAACGATAGATCCTCCATAGGAGCAACATAAGCCCAAGTGACGGTTGGTATACAATCATATACCGGACGCAACACTTCCATTCGCTTTTCACCATTGAGTAGAGATTGGAGTATAGAACTCGTAGCGCAGTCGAATGCAACTTGCAACGAACAATCTCTTGTTCCCTTGCCAACTTCGTTTGTAGACTTATGATTTGAGGTTGAAACCATTGCATCGAATTTGGCTTCACTAAATGCGGCGTTGAGCGACAAGATATTCCGTGAGGAATGGAGCCTGGAGTCTGAATGCAACTGGTTTAAATTCTCCGTCAAGGCTCTCGCAAGCCCCTCTGCGGACGATTTGTGATCGTCATATGACGGCGTTGACACATTCGGTGATGAGGAACAAAGCAAATCTATGTCGTCTGTCGAGCCATTCACCTTGAACATTCTCTCTGAAACCTTCTGAGCGAGTTTGAATGCGTGGGTCACCGTCTTTTCCTTGACGCGTCCTCCATCGATTGCGTTGTACCATGGGGCCTTTTCACCCCAGCCAGCGCTATAACCACCACCAGCTGTATTCAAAACGACCTTGTTCTTCTTTGCTATGACGAATAGTGGATTGTAATCATGGCATCCGTGTACGAAGGACGCGCCAAGATCAACATCTATACTTGGCAGATCGTACAAAGGCAAAGCGGGCATTGTCATCGTGTGACAGCGCCCTCCCGGACGATCTCGAGACTCTAAGATAACTACATCTTCAATGCCGTGTTCTTTCAGGCATCTTGCTGCGCTCAGTCCAGCCGGTCCAGCGCCAATCACGACGACTCGCGGCGGAGTGCCACCTCCCCACTGTTTTGTGCTTTCCAGTGTTTCGCTCGCTCGACGGCGCTTGACGCTCTTCTTTGCCGTAGAATCTAGAGCGGAGTCATCTGCTCGTTTCTTCTTGTTATACTGTCGTTTTTCGGGTTTTTCTTCAGAAAGTGGTTTCGAAACAGATCCTTTTCGAGCCTCGACGGCTTTTGACACCTTACCACTCGACGCTTGCAGTAGCGCTGACTCTTCATACATGCCAAGATGCACTCTAGACGCATCATAGTTAAGCTTTTCGAGCGTCTCGGACACATCATTCTTGTTTCCAGTAAACTTTTTAAACTTTTTCCAGCATTGCCTTAATTCTAAGATCATCTTCCGGTTTGCCTCAAGCGCCAACGTTGCAGCTTTCACGGATCGAAGTTTCTTCGTATCGCATCCTGGCTTGTATGCTCCCACGGCATCACAGTTCTGAAAACATATCATTGAACCAGTTGTCCGATCAATTCTCACAAAATAACAGTCTTTCGAAATCGTCTCGCCGTCACGAGGCGGTTGGCTGTACACGTAGACGTCTCCATCAAACCATAGCAATGAACGTGGTCGTGTACGAAGTTTGGCAAGACAGCCTTCGCGATCATCATTCTTATCTGTAATATCTCTTAAGAATTCTTTTGGGATTTCTTTCATCACTAAGCTCGGGCCAAGCACTACAGAAGACGCCTTGATAGGCTTGCTCGTTAAAACTTGCGAGCACGCACGCGTCACGCATTCCATCGACGACGTCACTATCACTTTTGAAGAGTTTTTCTCGACCAGGAAGATATCGCCTGTTTTGGCTTTTCCTAAGGCACCAAGAAATTTTACGGCGTAATAATCTGCAGCTGTCTTTTTGTGGGGTAATACCAAGTCTCGTAAAAAATTGCCTGCGTCAGCAAACAACATTCCTGGTAATGGGTAGTCATCGTTCCGCCCTTCAATCTTGACGGTGCACCACTTCCAACTAAAAGCGTGACAACTTTTATCTACTCTGGCTGAAGTAGTCGCCGCTATCGCGCTCGACTCAATCGGTACTATTTGCCTGGTTGATTTACGTGCTACAGTCAAAGATTTCTTTCCATTTAACTTCTGATCGACGTGGAGCCGCGTTTTCGGCGTCGCGTCTGTCGTTTGGCGAGACTTTTTGCTTGGGTATACTCCACCGACTAAATTCTGATCCATTTGACCTTGAACATCGCGTGACATTGCGCATTCCAGTTCGCCATCTGCACATACTTCTATGAAGCGTGTTTGGCCCGCGGCGACTGTTTTGGAAGCGGTTCCTCCTCGAGAGACGCCGCGGTCCACTGCTTCCTTGTCCAGATTCGCTTCGCCCAATTGCGAGGCGAACTTCAACGTTTGTATTTCCGACTCAACCGCCGGTGTGATATCAATTGAACGAGCAACGTTCACCCTCACTTGATTATCTGCGTTATCGTGTGCCTCGTCGTCGTCGTCCTCGTCGTCGTCGTACGCCATTCTGGTTGACGTGCGTTCTCGAGAATTCTCACCCTCGAAGCGTCGGAACTGTTCAGAGCGCGTCGACTTCGCTGTTATCACAAGACCCAACAAGCGATTGCACCGCGATGCAAACAGTCGATAACGTCACGTTGCTCGTAGTAAGTGCAACGCGCAGGCGCGACCTCGATCTCGCGCCGCACTGTGACAACAACAGGTTTCGAGTCACGAGCGTTGACTTTTGTAATTTGTGTGGAAGAGAGCGTTGGCATTGAAGGCTCTTTAATGCGCGCACGAGAGCGAGTCGGAGCACAGGCGCGAGAAAAGTCATGTTTGATGTTGGTTCTTTCACTATGATGTACCGATATTATATTTATCCTCCTAGCTACTAGTATAAGGTTGAGGCCTCGGCGCGTCGATGCCGCTTGTTGGCTATGGGAATAGGAATAAGAGAAGAAAGACTATGGATACTTGGTCAATACGGGTTCTTGGTATTCCTCGTCGTACGCCAAGCCTCGGCGCTGAAAAATAGTGAACGAGTTCTGGAACATTTTCATAGGTTCTAAGAATGAAATTTCAGTGAAGCACCCGTAACCACGATTTTGTTGTTGTTCACGGTCACGAGCGAGCTCTCTCATACTCTGCAACCATGAACGAGATAGATCATTCGTCAGCGTTGAATGAACAAGAACCATTCCACCGTTTTCGTTTACTCTGTTCCACCACGCATCAAAGAAGCCCGCTATTCTATTCGCCGCGCCCAAATCAATCCACAACAAGTCAAACTTTTTCGGCACGGCCAACGTGCTCGCCAGATCAAAGTTGAACGCGTCCGCTACATGAACATGAAGTCGCTCACTGTTACCGAGCTTCGCTGCAATATCTTGAACAAGATGTGCGGTAGTAGCATGATGTGCCATGTTATCCATGATGTGCAGTTCACCGTCATATGCGTCGAAGCCGTCGTAACCATCGACCGACCAAGGCACGTCGCCGCACTTCGCGCGACCACTTGTGCGCAAATTTCGGTACATTTGCAATTCGTCGGCGTTGTCTTGCAGTGCTTGAAGAAGGAAAATCGAAGTGTATCCAGCGCCCACCTCTAGCACCCTGTTGGGTTTAACGAAGCGTGTCAGCGCGTATAGTGTAGGACCCATGTTTTCAGCGCCCATGTGTAAGTCATAGAGCGGGTCGATGATTTCAAGAAATTTCGGATCATAAATCCTACCTGTAGTGCGAATGACATCTTTCGCGTCGTCGCTCGCATTCTTGGGTGGTTCTACCCCAGCGTTGCCTAAATTTTTTCTTGCAGCGTTTGGGCTCGCCGGGGGACTCTTAGGTGCGGGGCTCTGAATCTGTGACCAGCACGAGGAGTTTGCCCGACGCGTATCATCTAAGCAAGCATCTACTATCTCATTCGCATGTGCTTCTGTTAAGCCAGATCCTGTGAGATGTTCGACGATGCTCGTGCGTTCGTCGCCGTCGATTCCGCTTGGATTGAACAGCAACGTCGTGATCCTACTCACCACGTCCTCTTCAAGTTCCCGGAGCATGTCAACGTACCACGCGTAGTTTAATTTGCACGCGTGCTTTTCAAGCATGTTCCGTGGTTCGCGATCCATGTTTTTTATGCTCTTCGCGCTCACTTTTCGTCCCCTACACGTAAGGTTATGGCGTTACATGGCTGATGATGATAATTTACACCTTTCTACAACTCACCGACTCAGCGCGGCGGCATACTAATTTGTTCCTTCGGCCTTGGATGGAAACCATTCATCCTTTCGGATGCAAAATGAATAACAACGGATAACAACGAACAACTCACAGTACGCTCGTAGGACTTACGGTTCAATGAGAGGAAATCCGTGAAGAACGCCAGTTGGAGATTGCGGTTGCTGCTTTGACGTCGTCGCAGCCGTCGGCGACGAGCTTGGCTCTGCTATACACGACCAGCACGACAGATTTACCTTACGCGAGAACTCGAGCACACTTGACACAATCGCTTCAGCATGCGACGAAGTCATTCCGCAACGCTCAAGATCAGAAACGATCTGTTCGCGCTCAGCAGCGTCGGGCGGGGTCCACCGAGACAATGCCGATGTTATATCGTCAACTCGGCTTTCACCAAGTTCAGAGCGCAGTGCATCGACGTAGCGCGCGTCAAAGTTGAACGCCACCTGTTCAAGAATGTTACGCGTATTATCCATTACTTCTTGAGAGTTTTGGTCGGGACGTCGTCGCGTGCGAGGAGGTATGGTGTGAGTGAGCTGCTTTTGGCGCAGTACTGAAAAATTCTTGGAATATTCCATTCGCTCGCGTTCTCACGCGTCCGCCGCGCTAAGCCTGCATATAAAGGTTTCAGCGCTCGCCTTTCCGGCCGCCGCTCCTCCATGTAAAATTATAAATTTTCGCCCGGACACAGGCGACCGCACCACGTTAGCGCTCATGCCTTCACGACCCATGAGCGCGCACGAGCTGGTAAACTGTCGCCACGTCGCCGCCATGTTGGCTTTGTCAGCTATTTGGGACACATTCAAAACATATGCATCGCATAGAGCGCGATCATTATCACCGCCACCGAAAATGAACCACTCATTGTCAACGAGCACTGCTGAATGACCTGCCCGTGGACTCGGCATGTCGCTATCGCTATCAATATTAACGACGCGCCACGCATCCTCCACCGCGTCGTACGCGTGCACCTCGCCACATGAACAGACTTCATTGCCATTCGACCCTCCAGTTACTAGCATGTACCTATCAGCTATGCATACCGCAACATGTGCACTGCGCGCGTGTAAGCCATTTGAGCGCTTTAGCCACGTTTGATTTATTGTGTTGAATTCCCACAAGTCGCTGCAGTCGTCACCCGTCTTCGCGTCAACTCCACCAAAAATGAACACACTTGAACCAATCCTAGTCGCCGTATGTGTCGAGCGTGCTCTGGGTAATAAATCGCCACGTGCATCTATATGTATCCACTTGAACGATGCATCCATGGAATAATCATCGTCAGCCAATTCGATTGCAGAAACTTTTAATGGGTACTGCGCAGTTACGTCGCAGTCGTCTTTTCCTCTTCCACGAAACGCGTATAACACTGTTCCAACCTGCGCGCTCGCTAAGCCATCACACGGCGACCCGGGCCAGCGAAGGTGCGCACCAGTCCATTTACCAGTGTTCAAATCTAATCGCCACAAGTCACCTAATAGACGGCCATTTGATGCGCGCCCGTGGGAAATGTACATCATCGTTTCGTCAACAACTGTCGCCAAGTGCCCATATCTCGCGATGGGCAACATCGAATCGGAGCACGGAATCGCCGCAAATTCATCGTCAGCGCAGTGCGAAAACAACTCATCCAAAAACATCGCTGGGTGCAAAGATTTGAGATTGGAACTTTCATCTTTTGTTGTTTTCAGTCCAGCTTCGGCGAGCGAGCGATAGAATTCTAAAGCACACTCCTTCGCCGTGGCGATGAGATCGCGCCTTTGCTGATCACTCATACCACGCACGAGCAACTCAAACCAGTTTGGATAGTCGTAAGTAATGATTTCGCAGTACAGTTCCATGCAACACGTCGCGTCCATGTCGCCAAGCATACTCCACGCATCATACGACAACGCTTTGGCGGGATACCAAAATTCCGACGGTCTTGGCCCAGTACACGGACCACAAGCTGCCTGAGTTTCTAATGCATCCAAAACAAGCGTCTTGTCTTCGTCGAACAACGTTCTGGGTGAATCAACGAGTTGCTCCATCATAGCGGCGCGTCCCATGGTGCGCAAATCTGAAACTGCTTCGTTCAGCTTCCGATATGTTGACGTCGTTGATTCGGCGACTGCGGCGGTGGGTGAGGCATGGGTCCGGAACGCACACGCGAGATAAAATCGTTCGGGACCGCGCATCGTGTGCGTGCGTGCGTGCGCGCGCGCGCGCACACGTGCACTTTCGCGCGTCGCACTGTGCGATCAAAGAGTGGCGTCCCGTGAAAAATTCAGGCAGTCGCAGTAACAGTCTGTCTGTCAATCACCGCGTTTATCCAGCGCTGGTCAGCTACCTTGACGAGTTTTACACGCGCGTCATATGGCGCCATGCCGCGCGGATCATCCGCGGCTAAGATACTCTTTGTTTCAAATAACGATGGAACATCGTTTTCGGAGGTGAACGCCATCGTCTCTGTCGTCATCGTTGCGTTGTGGGTGCGACTTTCCATCTTGCCCTTCGTGGACCGTTACGCACAAGTTTCACAGACAAAACGGTATTCAACTTGCATTGAGCGCACGTTGGATGTGGCAACGCTGATTCTTCCGTCAATCGGATGTATGTTTACCACTGAACGCGCGATACTAGTATCAGCATGGGCTTTAGTCGCAAGTTGTTTGATGCTCTGGGTGACCCAAAGTGCACGCGCGCACGCGGCGCCAGTGGCGAAAACCCATAAAAGGACGAAAGTTGACGCCAGCGTCGCGCAAGCATTTCGATGCGATGATGCCATCGCGATGTACCGCTATACGCTCGCCATATTAACGGCTGTGGCTATCTTGGCGATTGATTTCACGATATTTCCTCGAAGGTTGGGCAAGACTGAAACGTTTGGGGTGAGTTTGATGGACCTCGGCGGAGGCGCATTCGTGTTTTCATCGGGGGTGGTATCCAGATTTGCGCGAGGACGAACATATAGATCATTTAGTGCGAGTATGGTGAAGGTTACTCCACTGTTCGCGCTTGGAGTTGCGAGATTGCTCATCACAACCGCCGTCGGGTACCACTCTGTAGAGACAGAATATGGCCGGCATTGGAACTTCTTTTTCACCCTCGCATGCGTGAATGTATTTGCTAGCATTCTCACGATACCACCTAAGAAAGCACTTTCGGTGGGACTATGTATTTCCCTCGTCTATCAGTGTGTACTTTCTCGACTTGCGAGCGCTTGGATATTACAAGCACCCGAAGTGAGACGTCATCCTGAACACGTGCTTCTGAGATTTGCATCCATGAACAGAGAGGGATTATGCAGTGTTGTTGGATATTACGCAATTTATTTGATTGCGGTTCAAATTGGTTGGTTTTTAGCGCAACCAATTTTGAATTTCAGGCGCTGGGCGCGAACGATGCTTATAGCGTTGAGCGCACTGTGGTGCGTGGCGCTCGGATTACACAGATTCGTCGAGCCTGTTTCGCGCCGTAGCGGGAACGCAGCGTACGTTATGTGGATATCCGCATATAATATGCAAGTGATACTCGCATATGTCATAATGTCACACATTTTATGGTTGGTGCGGCAGCAGCCGAGCGCCGCGCCGACGTTAGTCCAAGCTGTCAGTACAAACCAACTCGCGGTGTTCTTGTGTGGAAATTTACTCACTGGATTGGTAAATTTAAGCATAGACACCATGCAAGTTAGCGACGTCGGCGCGTGGATAGTCATGGGCGCGTACACGAGTACAATTTGTGCGTGCGCGCTTTTGTGTCAAAAACGAATGTAAAAAGAGCCTGACCGTTTCGAGTCAGCAAGGGGGGACATGTACCAGTAGTAGATGAGTAATTGTAGTGAGAGGAAAAGAAAGGAGCAAACACGTGGAACTTTGCACACGCGCGTCATCAACGAAGCCTTCTTGGCTCTGTATTAAAAATCTACCATCACGATACGAGAAATCGTAAAATTCCACCGCGCCTAACGCGCCCTCAACCTTTAGTTTGCACCAAAAGCAACTTATCTGTTCGCCTTGGCCTATGATATGGAAAAACGCGTGTAACGCAACAAGGGTCAGTACAATTGTGCAAGACGAATAAATCAATAGCTAGATTACGCCTCACGGCGGCGAGACGATGACGTTGCGAGGTGAGCCACAAAGCGACAGTACGTACCACACGCTCCAACTCATCCTTCTTCTTGATGGCATAACTGTTCGACGAACCCTTCGCCGCATTAATCAACTCGTCAGCCAAGCACTCAGAAATCGTCTTCACGTTACGGAACGCAGCCTCACGAGCGCCAGTGGTGAGCAAGTAAATGGCTTGGTTCACGCGGCGAAGCGGCGACATATCGACGGCTTGACGACGCACGACACCGGCGGAGCCAATGCGCGTGGCATCTTCACGGGGACCAGCGTTGATGATGGCATCAACAACAACTTGGACCGGGTTTTGATCGGTGAGCAAGTGAATGATTTCCATCGCATGTTTCACGATGCGCACCGCCATGAGCTTTTTGCCGTTGTTGCGGCCATGCATCATGAGCGAGTTGACGAGACGCTCGACGATCGGGCATTGCGCCTTGCGGAAACGCTTGGCGGCAAAGCGGCCAGCGGTGTGCGGAACATACACCGCATATTTCGGCTTCACCGCGATGTAATCCTAAGTCGGCGAAAAACGAAGTCGACGGTCAGACACGAGCTAGGGAACGTGCGTCTCAAATCGCGCGCCATGGCAGCGAAAGGGTTTTCACCCATCGAATGCGCGAACGAAAAGTGGACCGTGCGCGCTACACACCTCCAAAGAGATGTCGTTGATCTGTGAAATAAATACAAACGTTTATTGTCAGTCGCGTGTTCACTCGACCACGTCGTCGCGCGTGATGTAAACATCCCTATGCACTCCGCGCACGCGCGCGCGGGGTTGCGAGACCCTAAAGCACGACGATCTCGTGCGCGGGCGCGCCCTCGCCCCTCGCGCGCCGCTCGCGCCACGCCCAATGTTCGCGCATAACGACGTACCTCGACGTCATCAAACGTCCATTTGCCGAAAAGCTTCACTTCTTGCGTCGTCGCCATCGTTCTGCGCGTCAAACTAAGAGGCCGATCGCACGACGCGCCCGGCGTCTCGAGCCCGTGGCCGTGAAAATTGCACTGAAAAAACGGCCGAGTACACACGAGGACGGATTTTGCTGGTTTTTCCACCATGTACACACCGTGACGGAGTGTACTGTCTGGATGCGCGTGCGACGTCCGCCGTCACGCGGCGACGCGCGCGCACACGTCGGCGGCGCTAGCACGGCCGAACGACGGGAAGGGCGCACATCGAACACGCATGGCTGGGAAAGCAAAGCCAAAAAAGGTGCTTTTACGCGCGTGTTTTTGATCGAACGAACGCACGGGACGGGCGAACGCGCCGCGCTGAAGGTGGAACGAGTGGAAGACTTACCCGCGTTGTTGTTGTCATCGTTTTCCTCGCACAGCACACCGCGAAGGAGCTCGCGTCGAAGGCGGCTGCGGCGTTAACGAATAAAGGTGGTGGTAAACTCGGAGCGAAAGATCGCGCAGGTGGCGCAGCGGGTCATGCTAAGTACAAATGTCCAATTTGCGCGCAAGCTACGCCGTCACAGAAGAACGCGCAAGACCACTGGGATTCCAAGCACTCAAAGTTACCATTCAACTTTGACGATTGGAGTGATTTGCACAAAGAGCATGGTGGAACGACCAAAGGTATAGGTGTAGCGGGAGGCAAGGCCAAGACGGTTCACGAACTTCAAAAGACTGAGGCGGGAAGAGCAGAGTTAGCGAGGATCCAAGCAGAAAAGGAACGCATAGCTAATCTACAGTTTTGATAGCGAGAATTCAGTTTTGATTTATATGAGTTGATTGATGTATATTTATGAGTTTTCACAACCGATACGGGGACGAAGGTTGCAAGAAGCGGGAGTCGCGTCGCTCCGACGCTCCGACGTCAACCGAGCCTCAGATGACCTTTCGACATGCTCTCTAGTGTCGCCCCCGGAGAGTGTTCTTCCCAATCGAAGAACACTTCGAGCATCACCAAGTAGTGATATACGTCCGTGAGCGATTGTGGATCAAGAAATAGGCTCCCACAGTGCGCAACGATCATTTTCATATCCTTTTCGATGGGCGCAAAGCGCTTGCATCGAAGGCGCATCAAAAAGTCATTCACGAGCAATTGACAATAGTGCACGCGCTGAAAGTGGGGACTTTCGACTGAAGCTCCACCGCCCCATTCAATTTTCCAGGGCGGTTTGCCTACCCAGCTACCCACGCCCTCTTTCAAGCTAAAATGAATCTTGTCGCTTTGACGCTTCGCTAACAATGCAATTTTCTTCCCAGCGCGAACCTGTACTCCGCGTTCAAGATATTGTAACGCTTGACCCCAATAATGTTCTGTACTTGCGTTGCCACTTGAGTCTTCTTCTGCGCTTTCCAGTGTTGCAAGGATCTCATGTGCTTCTTCACGGCGTTCTTCGGTGGAACCTTTGATTTTTTCGCCTTTCGCCTCGGCGCCGAGTTGTTCATCGCCGGTTTCTTCCTCATTTTCGTGACTTACGAATGCTTCGCTCCTTGGATTACGAGAAATATTATCTTGTACTCTTCGCAGGGAGTCTTGCATCGATGCTTTAGCCTTTGAACCGTCGAAATCACCAAGAATTGTTGCGTCTTCAATGACACCACCCTTACCAATGCCTGGTGGTGCTGTCGTAATCGTTTCTTCTTCATCCATGTGCAAGTCAAACCAGAAACAGACCGCATTTAAGTAACCATGTGCTATGGTTTCCATTTTCAAGACTGTTTCTTTACCTTTGCTCTTTTGCGAATCATCAAAAAAGAATTCAAACACTCGCTTTGGTTTGGTAAGAACGCGATACGGTTGATCTCGCATGTACGTCGCTTCGTATGAACTATCCCAACGATACTTATTGAACGCACTCATATTGAAACCATCGATTTCACTCGTATATGCCTCGATGCCCACACAATAAACTGTTGCTGCTGCCGGAACGACGGCGCACGAAGACGACGCGAGTCGCTTTCGCGCCGCATCCAACAAGAACAATACATGATCGCCAGTAAGTCCTGCATCGAAAACATCCAAGACAATCATGTTACATCCATCGTAAGGCACATGTTTGCCTCGCTCGAGCAATGCGACATCGCGTTTAAAAACGCTTATTTTGGATCCCAAGCCGTTAGCGGCAACGTTGCGTCTCGCCACATGCACGAGAGATGGATGCGTATCACACGCAACGACAGACTCGGCCCCAGAACGCGCTGCGAGCATAGCAAGTACACCGCTACCAGTTCCAATATCTAGTACCCGCGCTTGATCACCATTGGCTTTAATTTTACCGATTTGTCTTTCAATGGCGTCAGCGTACGCTGCAAGGCGTCCTTCATCGCGAAGCATATGAAAATGATATTTTGGAAAGCTTGCATCGCGTTTACTCAGGTGGTCATATTCGGCATCTTCAACACTAAAGTGAATGCCCACGGTATTATGAGCGCACGTTACCGGTAATACCATCCCATCGTTCACGGCAATTTGCCCCGGCATGAATTGAATCGCAGCACGCATCGACGACGGCGAGTTTTCATCTCGCATCGGATTTGTCGATAGCGTTATATCATCAATCAGGGTCAAATCGTACCAGAATACAATTGCGTTGAACTTCCCTCGTTTACTGAATGTCACGTCTAGTATCTGCTTCTCCGATGACTCTGGAGGCATCAACATGTCAAACGTGAACACCTGCATGGGCGCGCTCAACGCTGTGTACGCATCGGTCGTGAAGTCTACACCACACGCGTACGTCGGGTGGAATCTGTAGCTGTCTATAGCGCTCAAGTCTAATCCATCTATCGACGGCGTTCGAATCTCTACCGCCTGTGCATAAAGAGTTGCGCTTGATGGCATGACGATGGCGTCTGGCAATAACAACTGATCGAGCGCATGTTTCACCGCTGGAATCATACCTGAACTGAGCAAGCCGTCATCTAAGACATCACAAATACACAAATTGCAAGAAATGGGCACATCGCGCAGTAAACTGAGATCTGTCGGGCGCTTATAGATCACTTTAACTTGATCGTCGCTGTAACCGTTGTTCAATAAATTTTCCTTTGTGGCCATAGCCATGTAAAGCCAGCGTTCGGACGCAGTGACGTGATGGGCGCCATGCTTGAGCGCAATCATTGTATTGATCCCCGCTCCGCACCCCAAGTTCAGCACGCGCGCATCCTTCGCTTCGGCATGAATCTTATCAATGGCGCGCTTAATTGCTGCGTCGTATTTCACTCGCCGCTCCTCGTCGTGCAAAACTCTGAAATACCGCTTCGGAATGCGGATATCCGACTGAATTGTCATGTAATTGTAAGTATCTTTCAAGTGATGATCATTTTCAGCTTGAAACGGCGTGAGCAACTTGTTTGGTAATAGATCACGGGGATGCACGCGATGCAGAGGCGCGGAATACGGTAGCGACGAAATACGTTCACTCGTCTTGCCAGAGCTCGGCAACGCATACTGAACTTTTTCCTTACCACGTCCAACATAAAGATCACGAATAATGGCTTGAGTAGATTCTTCTAAACCACGTTTCAGTTCGTCGTCGTTCGGTGCCATCGATAAACCGAATTCAAACTCCAACTTGGCGAGTTTCGGTTGCTTGAGTCCCATGAGCGCGAAGCCCTTTCGGGCGTATCCCTTGACGAACGTCTTCACCGAACTACCTTCATCACTTTGAAGTTGAGTGAATCTTTCATTCGCTAAAGTTTGTGCGCGATGACCATCCCATAATGCTTCGTCGAATAAACCGAGATTCAAGTACGCGTGCGAACGATTGGAGTGGCATACGTACAGCGTCGGGTGCGTCACGTTGTTCTCGTTTACCTTTCGAAAGAGCTTTGCGTACGAAACGACACAACCCACGTTATCACCGCCACGTAATCGTTTTACGGCTTCGTTATTCAAGTCTGTAATCGATCTTGACTTGAAAGTCTTATCACGAGCAAACTCAGCGTCGCGCTCTCGTATGATTAAAATGCGCACGCGTACGTCGCGCTCGTCAATCTCCTCTCGCGCGTGGTTGGGCACATCTTTCTCGCCTAAACTTTCATGCACGACGTCTTCGTCATCAAAATGACACTCACTTTCGGCATTTGACGACACGTCGTCATCCATATCGTCGTCGTCATCATCAGATACGCCCACGCCTCGTCCCGTCCCGTCACCACACTTTGCCAACGCATCGTCAATCCACGACGTCGTCGTCTCTTTCTTTTCGTCGTCGTCGTCGTCGTCGTCATCGTCATCGTGCTCGTACACGTTCGTTGCGTCTAACGCCACGCTCATGACGATATCGTCGTCGTCGTCGTCGTCGTCGTCGTCAAGTTGTGTCGCGTCGTCGTCGTCGTCGTCGTCAACGACGCCCACAACCGTTTCGTCGCGTGCGTTTTCCACCCCCAACCTCGAGCCCGTTCGAGCGTTTTTCACGTCAGCTGCACGTGGACCACACCAGAGCCACATCGCGGCCTGATGCAATGGGTGCCATGCGGCCATGCGTTGAAACCCTTCTTCGGAGATTCACACATATATAGTGGATTTCGACGTTGATTATATAGTATACTCGTTCATTGTGCATACATCACACCCGTGGAAGTCCGTGTGTCGTATAGACAAGCCCGTATGAGGTCCATCATCACGTCCATCGTCCACGTCATCTCCGCCGCCGCCTCCGCGATGTGCGCGCCGACGTTCGCGCGGGCCAAAGGTCGCGTGCGACGCGTCGGTGTCGACCTCGGTCGTCGCACTCGGTCGACTCTAGGCACCCGGGGGGGTTAACTACGAAAACCTGGCAGTTAACCCACAGGGGGTGGGTGGGTGATGACATTATGGATGACCGAACGTCGACGGACGACAGACGACGACGCGTGACGCGTGACGCATCGATCGCGTGACGCACCGATCGCGTGCGTGATTCACACCACGCGTTGGCGCGCGCGCGCGCGGTGTCGTGGCAAGTGAAGGCGACGTGGCGAGCGCGTCGAGCGCATCGGAGACGGTGGGGCACGCATCGTTGACATTGGCGCCATGGCGGACGATTTGCATGCGTTCCTGTCTACGCTACCGGGTGAGCCCGAGGGAGATTTACGCGTAGACGCGTTTGATGACGTGTGGAAGTCGTTGGATATACATCTCGGCGACGACGACGATATGGATGGCGATGCTGGAGCGTCGGGCGCGCGCGAGGCGGCGACGGCGGCGAGGCGCGAGGGCACGCTCACGCGGTCAAACGTGAGTAATAGTCAAACATACATGAGCGAGGGGATGGAGATCGTCAAGTTGGCGGTCGATGCCGTGGGGATCGACTTAAATACCGCTGGGACGACTGCGAAAGACGTATCTAATGGGCTCAAAAGTGTGCTCGAGGACGTCGTGGGCCTGTCTGGGAATGACCAACAGGGCTGCCTTGCGCAGCTATGGATGGCCGAGCATCGTGACGGTGATGTGGTTTTGTGCTGTCATAAAGAGTTCGTTCGAGTCAAGGCGACGCATCGCGCCGATTTATTGTCAACCTACCACGATAGCTGGAAGTTGTTCTTCTTCAACACGTCGCTTTCGGGTACGGAGGCTTTCTTGGGCGCACCGGGACGGGTTTTTTCAGCAAACGAGCCCGAGTACACGCCATCGACGCAATGCTACACAGCACCTGAGTTTTCTCGTCACATACTCGCGCAGCAGTGTGGAATACACACGTCATTAACGGTGCCGGTGGGCGTTGGGACTGACCCTTCGCGCCCTCTCGGCGTTTTGGAGTTGTCCTTCAATCACATCGTGGATAGTATTGGTAAAGTGTACGTAGATGTCAAACGTGCGATTCAGGCGCATGGATTATGTACGGTAGAATCCATGCGCATGGCGCCGCGAGAGGTTCTGTCAAACGCGATTGCGGCAGATCTGAATCGCATCAACGTACGCGAGACCGAAGCCGCATTGAAAGCATGCTGCCAATCTTTGGACATTCCTTTTGCGCAGATATGGATCCCGTGCAACAATAGTTCTCTCGTCACTGCTGGCGCTCCATTTTATCAGAGTTCGGGATATTTTCAGCACTACCGAGAGTCGGCGTCAAATATTTCTGTAGATTTGCACAGAGGCGTTGCTGGTAAAATTTGGTCAAAGGGGAGCATGATTTGGGTGCACAACTTGAACACTATCTCTCACAGAGATTTACCCTTGAAACACTCGTGTATTTTGCTCAAAATGCGTGGCTTTTGCTTTGTGAAGATGGCTTTGCGCAAGGTGGCATCGGGAGAGCCGCTGCCAGTCGTGTTAGAGATTCAGCTCAATTCGAACTTGAATACACCACGAGAACAAGCCAAAACCGTTCAGCGTTTCTGGTCGAGCATTGAACAACGTCTTAATGCCGTCGTATGTACAAATACTGATAAACTCTGGCTCGAAGATATGAAACAGACGCAGGTATCAAACAACGCGGCGATGGCATCGCTCGACGATGATCCGCTTTCTGTTACGCCTTCCCAACAGCAGCTTCGGGATAGCGGCGCACTTTGGGGCATCACACTTGAAGTCTTACAGCAAAACTTTCACAAGCATTTGAAGCAGGCTGCTTCAGATCTTGGCGTGGGGAGTACGACATTGAAGCGCATTTGCCGACAGTACGGAATCACACGTTGGCCGCGTCGGTCGTTGAATAGCAAACACAGCAAACTCAAACAAATGATGAACAAGATGACAGGAGAAGGTGCTCCAAGTTCTTCGCACGTTACAATCGATACATTATTGGGGTCGCAAACCATGAGTATGACGACAGACACCATGAGTCACATGGTCGAAGGGGAGAGCGTACACGGGGCTTCGGCGATGTCTTTTGCAAGCGCAGGGGGAAGTTTGGAACACAGTATACATGGAGGCAGTGCTGGCATTCGCAACCATCCATACGCCGTACCAGATGGATTAGTTCCGCCGAGCGGATCAGATTCGTACAAGCGCGGTCTTGAAGAGCGTGTACATAGAGGCGCACATTTAGGAGCGTTATGGGGGGGAGCTGAGTCAAGGCAAAAATCTCAGCGAGGGATGTCATGGCATGGTAACTCAAGCGCGCGTCTCGCATTGAATGACGATATTTTTACTAGATTCGAGCAAAGTGTGCATGGTACGCATAATTTTGGCATGCCTCCAGCACCGATGGATCAATCCGTGCACGGCGGTCATGAAAGTTATCAAAGCGTGGCCATGTTGAGGAAAGAGATGGCGGATTTCTTTGACGAGTTTGTATCTGAACCAGAGACAGCGTCTTTGATTGTCAAAGTTTTGTGCCAAAAGGATGTGTTGCGAATTCGATTACGTACGGCTTCGCGATACGACGAGTTGATGGCTACATTGGCTCAAATTCTGTACATAAACTTGGACGCCATAAAAATCAAGTATCAGGATGATGAAGGCGACTGGTGTTTATTGCGCTCTCAAGAAGATTTCGACGAATGTCTTGCGTTTTGCAGTAAAGCTCCATCTCCCCGCATTATGCGTGCAAAGTTAGTCGTAAACGACGATATCAGCCGCAATCAGCTCTACAGAGTTGACCAGCTCACGTTGCAAGGTGTGAAATCAGATGGCGTAACAGTTAGCGTGAAAGCAAGCGTGGGTGAGGACGTCATTAGATTTAAACTCACGGCAACGATGACCTTTGCAGAAGTTCAAAAGAAATGTTCCGCGCTCGGAGATGCTCACGGTACGCAGTCACTTGAGTATCTTGACGACGAGGACGAGTGGGTCAGACTAGGCGGCGGCGTCGACTTGAGCGAATGCCGAGAGGTGAGCGCGGCGACTGGCGCGCTTCGTATTCGCATTGCCCGCACGCATTGATCACACGAGTATTCATAGCACGCTGTAATTCTGTGCAAACAATCAATAGTAGCATTACTTACATTCATCGCTGCGAGTTTCTCAGGGAAAGCTATGTATTAGGCGAGTAAGAGTTTCTGTTCGTTGTGCCACGCCACGACGTCGTCGTACTTTAACGCTCCACCGAAACAATCCAAGGCGGAGCCGACGGTGATATCAACCATACCTCGTCCCGCAACTTTAACGAGATCCAAGTCTTGCAAACTTCTCGCGCCACCGGCGTAAGTGACAGGAATTGGACAGAACTGTCCTAAGAGCTCAACGAGGTCCAAGTCTATGCCCAACTTCATGCCCTCCACGTCAACCCCATGAACCAAAAACTCATCACAGCATTCGGCCAACCGTTCCATTGTGGCTCCATCAACCGCTAAATCTGTCCACTTTTGCCATCTGTCGGTCACAACCTTGTATTTGCCATCGTTTGCATCTTTCCGACAGCTCAGGTCGAGCACCAAGCGTTTTGCGCCCACGGCGTTCACCATTTCGCGCAAAGCTTGCTCATTCAAAGCACCATCGCGGAACACGTATGACGTCACGATAACGTGTGATGCACCTGCGTCTAATAAAACCCCTGCGTTCGTTGGGTTCACCCCTCCACCTACTTGTAAACCGCCAGGGAACGCGCGCGTCGCCTCCTGCGCCGCGCGCATCGTCGCGTCATCCTTACTCAACAAAATCGCGTGCCCACCATAAATACCATCGCGTTTATACATCTCAGCGTACTCAGAACTTGGCGTTTCAGTCTCAAAGTTCGTCGCTGGCGTCTCCGCGGACGCATCCCCGCTATCTTTCAGCGTCGACCCGACGATTTGTTTCACCTTGCCATTGTGAATATCGATGCACGGCCGAAACTGAACCGCGCGTTTCGCCGCCCCAGACGACGCCGATGCCGCGATAGACGCCCCGTGTGCGTGGCATCGAACACCCATCGCGCGCGCGCACGCACGCATCGCCTCTCACCGTCGCGTCGCGCGCGCACGTCAGCGCGTGCGGGGCACACGAGCGCTTGCGCGCGCCCAAAAACAACAGGCTAGGGTTTAACGAGCAGCCTATCCACATGTCAGATGTCAGATGTCCCACGCGTCCACGGCGCCCGGGCGCGCGACGACGGGTCACGGGACCGCATTGACAGACGCTGCGCGCGCGCGTGGATGTCGAGCGGCATGCAAACCATCACCGAACGCACGCCCGTTGGATTGAAACACTGGAAGTTTACCGACTGCGCGAGCACGATCGGGCTGAGCGATGACGATGCGGCGGCGGCGTATGCGAGACATGATTTCTCGTCGTCTTTAGCGTTTGACGAAGTCGAGGGCTCGGTGGCGACGTATTCGAGCGATGGGAAGTTATTTGCCATCGCGAGCGCGCACAAGGTTGAGGTGTACGATGCGACGTGTGAGCCATATGCGTTGAGAGGGTCGATTGTAAAGAACGGCGCGTCGGCGTTGTACTTTTCCCCGCGCTCGACGTACCTCGCCGTGTATCAGAAGCAGACCTCGAGTGGGGCGACAAAAGACGAGAAAAATTTAACGATATGGAACGTCAGTGACTTGAGCATGGCGCATGAAGTGTTTCAGAGACAGTTTCTCAAGGCTGAGTGGCCGTATTTTCAGTTTAGCGACGACGACGCCGTGTGCATTCGTTGCGTTACAAATGAGATACAAATCATTCGCCCTGCGCAAGGTTTTGACAAACTCACGCGGCTGCGCGTGCCATCAGTAGCAGTGGCGAAAATTTCTCCCGGAACTACGCCGCGATTGGCGTGTTTCGTCCCGGAAATTAAAGGCGCGCCTGGTTCCGTGCGCATTTATGAAATTGTCGAGCATACGCAAGAAGGCGTCGTGGAGAACCCACAACCTGTGGCACGCAAGTCATTCTTTCGTGTATCTGAAGTTGATTTGATGTGGTCGCCCATTGGCAATGCGGTGTTGATCTTAGGTTCGAGTGAAGTCGATGCGACGAATAAATCCTACTACGGCGAGACGGCGTTGCACTATTTAAAGGCGGATGGCTCGTTTGAAGGTCAAGTGCCGCTCAGTAAAGAGGGACCTGTGCATGATGCGCAATGGTCACCATTGGGTGATGAATTCGGCGTCGTGTATGGATTCATGCCAGCTAAGGCGACGATATTCAAAGCAGAAAAGTGTGAGCCAAAGTACGAGTTGGGCGCCGGTCCCCACAACACGTTGCGATGGAATCCTTTCGGACGCTTCATCGCCCTCGCTGGGTTTGGTAACTTGCCCGGCGATGTCAAGTTTTTCCAGAAAATGAAGGACGGCAAATACAAACCGATTGGATCAACGCGTGCTTCATGCTCAGTGACACTTGAATGGAGTCCTGATGGACGTAGACTTCTCACTTCAACAATAGCCCCACGACTTAACGTCGACAATGGATGGAAAATTTGGAGATACAACGGCGACTTGCTGCTCCATGAAGAGCGTGAAAAGATTTATGAAGCATCTTGGCGTCCGGTGCCACAAGGAACGTTTGAAGATAGACCGATTTCTCCCGCGTCCAAGCGCGTCGATGGCGCCGGCGGAGCTACAACCTCGGCTGCATCGAGCGGCGCGGCCAAGGGTGCGTATAAACCGCCGCACGCCGTGAGCGCGTACAAACCTCCCCATTCAACGAGTGGTAGCGGTAACTTTAGCCTCGCTAAAGCTTCAGCAGACGAAATGAAAGCTGGCAAGTTCAAACCCGCCGGCGCCAAGTCATCTGTCGGCGCTACCACTGCCGATTCTGGACCTCCAGGCGCCGGCGTGCAGCTCTCCGCCGCCGCGGCTAAAAATGCCAAGAAGCGCGCCGCAAAGAAGCGCGCCGCCGACGCCGCCTCCCAACTCGCCCACACATCGTTATAGAATTATTGATTGGATTGATATAAATTTGCAACTGTCACAGATGTGTGTTTCATCGCGCGTTCATGAGGCGAGCCAATTAAAACTACTCTGAGCGCAGTCGAGCACCTCAAAAACCAGAGGGGTATAAGGTCGTTTGGTGTCGACGATGCCCCGCGACGGCCCGCGAGACGCGCGTCGCCAGTGCGCGACGCGACGCGTCGATTGGCGAGGTGTCACGAGGAAAACCGACGTGACGATACATCGTTCTCGTTCTCGTTCTCGTTCTCGTCGTTCTCGTTCTCGGCGTCGTTCCAGTCGCACGCGCTCGTGCGCCGTCGAACGCGCGACGCGGACGTCTCGCGCGACGCACGCGCGCGACGCGACGCATGTCCACCAACGCCTCGGGCGCGATCGCGCGCGATACGACATCGAGTGGAATAAAAACCAACGCAAACGATGCGGTGGTGAGCGACTCGGCCAACGTCGCGCGAAGGTGCGTGCGCGGGCGAATTTCGACGCACACCATGGCGCGCGAATCCGACGCGACCGTCTGCGCGGCGTGTCGGCGTTTTCGTTTGGTATCGCGACTGACGACGACGATGGGTGGTTTCTCGCACGGCGCGCGCGCAGATTACAGAGTGAATTAATGAGCTTGATGGTACGCGCGCGCTCGCGCGCTCGACGACGATGACGACGACGACGACGTGGTGGTGGTGGTGGTTGCCAAAGTCGCACACGCCGTGGTGGTGCTGGTGTCGTCACGATGTGTTGACTGACGCAAGATGTTGATTACGCGCGAACACAGACGAGCGCGGATGCTGGGATATCGGCGTTCCCGGATGGAGATAACATTTTCTCTTGGATTGGCACCATAGAAGGCGCGGTTGGAACGGTACGTGTTTGACGCGCGCGAGAGTTGAGAGTTGAGGAGGTTTAACTGACGCGCGCGCGTTGTTTTCGTGTCGCTCTAGGTGTATGAAAGTCTGCAGTATAAGCTCACGTTATCGTTTGCAAATGACTACCCGTTCAAAGCGCCGACGGTTAAGTTTGAAACGCCTTGTTTTCATCCAAACGTGGATCAATATGGAAACATATGTCTCGACATTTTGAAGGAAAAGTGGAGTCCGGTGTACAACGTGCGGACAATTCTGTTGAGCATTCAGTCGCTTCTGGGCGAGCCTAACAACGATTCACCTCTGAATGTTCAAGCGGCGCAGCTGTGGGTTCAGCAAGATGAGTACAAAAAGGTGCTACTTCGTAAATACAAGGAAGACACAAAGTCTAGTTAGTCACTCGAGAGGGAGGTTGGCATTTTTTAGAGGCTCACGTTCGTTTTTAGCAACGTCGCGCGCGCTTGGTGTGTAGCTGTAGGTCTTTGGGCTCTGGCGTTGTGCAAACGCGTTGTGAGGAGCACTTTAGATCGCATTCAATGCAGCGACTTGTAATCTCGATTCCCAGAATTCGTTTCAATTGCGTTTAATACGTTTCATTTCTTCACCGACGGTTGGTTTACAGCCTCTGGTTTCCTCAGATGTGCTTCGGATTGCTTGCTACACGCGACACAGTGCGCCGCGTTGGTTGACACTCACGCACCGCCCGGTACGCTGAGAACGTCAAACGTCGCGCGATGGAGACTAGCTTACGTTATGACTCCAATCGTCGTTCTCTGTCGCTGTTCGCCAAGGAACGTTTCACCAACGCCGGCGACTTGGTGCTCACGGTGTCTGGGGAACTGGACACGCGAGAGGGACGTATGCGTGGCAAAGCGCACGTAAGGAAGCGTCTATTTGCACCAGCAAAGTCTCCACTTATGCCTGACCGCGCGGACGTCGGATTGACCTATGACACCACGCGAGACGATGTGAGATATGGGGCGAGGGTCAGGAAAACACTCGACGTGTCTGCGGCGAGAGACGGCATGACGACCATTGAAGCAAAAGCTGGCGTATCTTATGGCGCTAAAGATCATCGCGCATTAATAGATGGAAGCATTGAACTCGAACACAAAGTGTTTAATTTTCAAGAGGATCAAGATTTACGGGTGCGGCTAGGCTACGACGTGGCGACGTCTCAGCCGTACGCGCAGCTGCGCGAAAACAACTGGACTTTCAACACTGACTTTAGAAACAATTGGAGCGTTTGTTACGATATGTGATGGCTTACAGTGCTTCAATTATAATACAAAACATCAAAAAAGTACTACTAGTAGTAAGCCTTGCTCGCGTCTACTTATGTGTCGCTGCTATAAGCTCAAAAACAAAAACATTATAAAAACGTAACCGACGAGTAGTTACCTTTCCTTCAAAAGTTACTTTTTCATCGATTAAGTCTTCCGATGTATTTGACTCCACATGCATTGCACACCGTCTTTGGACCTTTTGGCCCCGTCCTCCACTGTGGCGTCTTTGTAGTGAAACACTCTGCGCACTTCCCCGTGGAGAACAAGCAGACATTCCCGGGCCGGGATTTTGGTGCATCTTGGTGAGACTTCGTCGTCGTCACGTCTTGCGATGTTTTCAATGGGTTCGTCGCGTATTCTACCGCACGTGTCAGGACGACATCTTCACTTTTATCTGCATCGGTCAATTCTGAATCCGTGTAAGCATCCATAAAGTCATCAGACGCATCGTTTTCAGTTGATACAGCGATATTTCGCGAGGGGCGTTTCTCCTTCTTGCTTTCAAGTAGATTTTTCACGCACTCGCTGATCGTGCTCCAGGAATTGTGTGACAACTCAGGTTCTTTATTTGTATCGGCTTCAACATCACGCACGTGTCTTTTCATTGAACGTTTACGTAGGCCCACTTTTGTTGGCGCTGCCAGTGACTTATTTGATGAGGTTTTTTGCTGCCACTTTTTACCACCAGAACGTCTGCTCGCATAAATCTTGTCGTGCGACATCTTACTCGTTTCATGCTTGCTCGCATGAAACATTCCTCGCACTACTTCATCTACTTCATGCGTTTGCCATTGTAAAGGAGCACTGCATTGCTCAACGCGATACACTTGAACACTTTCCTCAAAAGCCTCCGCTAACTGTGCACCCTTGAGTTGCTGTATGCCGTAGGCTAGAAACTTCTCAAGCGCAATTTTGCGATGACTAAACCGAGCCTGTTCGCAGTAGCTCATTTCTCCAAGGGTTTGAGTGTACCCGTCTGGTTGAAACACGCTATTCCAACTTGCTTTACCATGATGAATGTGACCTCGTGGCGCCACAATTGTGCCCGAAATCGTCCCAGTGAAAACTCTCGTTGTCATGGTCTTCATACACTTCATCAGCATCATGCACGTCGCAGTGGCCGATCGGTCGCTGTACCGAGACATTAGATCCCAAAGACCATCAGGGCGGATTGCTTCGAGCATGGGCTTGACATATGGTCCGGGAAATCCGCAGAGAGCGTTGATTGATAAACTCACATCCTCCGTCAACAAATACTCAACCGGACCGTCGAGCGAAGCGACGATTTTTTCCTGCATTTTCTCTCTCTCTTGGCTCAAATTGACAAACAACGCATGATAGGTCGCTTCGGATTTACTTCGAGCGATCTCCTCCATCGTGCCTTGAATTTCCGTGATGTAAGGGTCCAACGCGCACGTGAGTACCCGCGGGTCCTCGGCGCGTTGGCGCCGCCCGAACACCCACGACGCTTCCTCAAACTTACCCGGGTTTCCAGTCGCGTACACCACGCGAATCGTTGGCTCTTCAACTTTTTGCACCATTTTCATCCTTACCGCGCCGAATACCTGCGCTTTACTCGTTCGGATTTTGTCGGAAAAGTTTTCCCCCTTCACGCGTGTCGGCGCCACAACCACCAATTCGCGTGTTCACGACGCACGCGCGCGTGTGTGCGTCTCCACGGGTACGCGTGCGCGCGCTCAGCGGTCACGACGCGAGGCGTATGGATACTACTATATCAATACGCGTGAACGTCGGCCCCGTGGTGGCGGCTCGACGTGCGCGGTGTCGCGCAATGCCGGTCCCATGGATGGCGCAATCCGAACGTTCATTCGGACGAATCCCGGCGGCACCCCGGCGCCCCGATCGCGATCGCCCACGTGGGCGTGCGTCATGTAGGGCACATGTGGTGGTTTATATGGGGGGCACGACCGGGTGTACGCGTGAT
>Ga0255765_1001631_pt1 | contig 27344 bp, 21 predicted proteins | sample 041ome_8_FD_179965 | JGI IMG/M metagenome (GOLD analysis project Ga0255765, IMG submission 179965) | Coastal salt marsh microbial communities from the Groves Creek Marsh, Skidaway Island, Georgia - 041407BS metaG (version 2) | ecosystem: Environmental > Aquatic > Marine > Intertidal zone > Salt...
CGCCAACGATTCCACCGTCGTTTCATCTTTATCTTTATCTTCTTCGTCGTTTCCTTCATCAGAAGGAGAGCGCTGTTGTTGTTGTTGCTCCGACGACGACGACGACGACGACGACGAGGGGGAAAAGTTTGATATTTTCGTTCTTCTTCTTCTTCTTCTTCTTCCCGACGACGACGAGAAGACGACAGCAGCAGTGGCAGTAGAATCATTTTTCCGTAAAATTGACTCGACGATCGACGTCGTCATGATCGTCGTCGCCTTCTTCTTCCTCTTCTTCTCCGCGCGAGCGTCTTCGTCTTCGTTTGTTTTTGACGCGCGCGCGTTTTCTATGGAAAAATCTGAACTTTTTGTACATGTTTAGGGTCTCAGATCTTAATGAAAAGGTAGTTAAAAACCACAAAGCAAAAAGGCCACTAAAAGCACAGAAGCGCGCGGAGAGAGAGAGAGAGAGAGAGAGAGAGAGAGGAACGAGCGCGATACAGACAAAAGAAATGTCTGCTCTGATCTCGTCGGGTGACGACGACGACGACGACGACGAGAACAACACCACCACTACAAACGCTCCTCCTCGTTTGAAGAAAGACAAAGTCGATTTAGTTTTCGGCGCTTTGTTTCGAGCGACTTCTCCCTGCGACGCGCAAAAAGAGAAAGACGACGACGATAACAACAACAACAACAACGCGAGAAAGAGCACTGCTCCACCTTCTTCTCCTCCTCCTCCTCGTCGTAATCTTCATCGCGACGCGAAAGAAGAAGCGCTGTGCGTGAGCAACAACAACGCGTTGATGGTGTCGAAATTGACTCTAAACAACAACAAAAAAGATGAGTTTTTTCTTCATCCTTCCCCTCTTTTACACAACATTGTGGGTGAAGAGGGTGCTCAAAAATACCGCCGCCGAAAAGACGACGACGGTACTAACGACTACCACAACAACTCGGAATCAGAACACCATCGCGATTTACTCTCGTTGGCGAGAATGTCCGAACAGTTTCAATCGCGAGTCGTCGCTTTGCGACGCTTGAAAGAACTTTCGTCGTCGATAAAACCAACGACGACGACAAAGGAAGACGAAGAAGCGCACGAAGAGGATGTCGATTTTTTACATGCGACGAACATTTTCGCGCCGGGTTCGTTGAAAGCAAAATACATCGTGGAAGTCATGGACGGTACTAGCGGTAACGACGAGAAGAAGAGAGAGAGCAGAAGCGTGCAAAAGAAGAAACGAGAGGTGTACGCTTTGACGACGGCTTTGAGAAGCGTGAACGGCTTGGCGCGATATTTACAGATGCCTCCCATGAAAGAAGAAGAAGATAATAAAAAAGAGACCCACGAAAGGTTACGCGCGGAAGCGAGGAGGAAGAGAGATTTAGTTTTACAGTCAAAGAAGACGATTATCGAAGCGTATAAGGAAATGATGATGTCGACGACGACGAAGAAGAAGAAGAAGAAGAGCACGGCTGACGAGAAGAAGAAGAAGTTAGCTTCTCAAGAGTCAACGGTCATAGCAAAACGACCGACGTCCTCGACCAAGGAAACCAAAGAACAACAGACGAATAAAAGTGAAAAGAGAAAGGAAGCGAAACCACAGAATAACACCGTCGGTCCTAATAAAACCGTCGTCCCGGTCGTCGCGAAGTTTCCGCCGAAAGGCAGAAAACAAAAGAGAACGCCGTTTTCGCCGCCTCGAATCTTTGGGCAAGAGATTACTTTGAACAACAACAACTAAACTGTTATGTAGTAGTAGTAGTAGTAAAAGTTATATATGCGCGCATATTAGTACGATGTACACAAACACAATCATTTTCAATTCATTCAAAAAGCGCTTTCTAATTATTAATGAAGCAATGAAGCAAGTAATAATCAATCTGTTTTATCTTTTTCACTATTAGGCGTAGGCGTGTTCGTACTTCTCGAATTGCCACGGATGAAATCCCGCATCCAACGGATGTTTCGTGCTATCTTCTCCCTCGTTCGTTGCACCTGCTACGTTCGTGCACATCTTCTCCATTACGCGAATCGTTTCGTACGAGTTTTTGTTGTATTCAAACACGTGTTCGACAATCTCTGCCTCGTCTTCGGTGCACTCGGCGTTTTTGCCCATCTCCACGAAAAATCTCGGCTTCCAAGGGCCGCACTCCAAAGCTCGCCTCTCTCGTCTCTCTGCTCTTTGCCTCTCTTCTAAAGCGGTTTTCTGCGTGCTCGCGGTTGAATTATCCGCTTTTTCCAAAGCTCTGCGATCTGGTCGCAATCTCGAATCGGATTTCAACAGCATTCCGTCCGCCGGAGCTGATTCTGCGCCGTTGGATTTCACCGCGAAAGAGTTGAACCTGTACGGGTGTTCGTGAGCTGCGCTGATCTCGCTCTCTTCAACCTGCCACAACTTCTTCTCCCACTTTTCATCGCTTACTTTACTACATTTCAAATCTTTGTTCCAGTGTCCGTACATTTTCAATTTCTCTTTTTCGTTCTTATCTTTAACGAAACCGTTGACTTCGTATCGACCTCGAGAGGACCAACCGCACGCGGTGAATTGCAAATCGCACGTCGCTTTCGTCGTCAAGTTTTGCACGCGCATATCACCGAACGTGTCCACCCAAATTCTCCCAACGATCAAGTTATTGATTCTCGACGTGGGTGGGATAATATTGAACGTTTCGTTCGTTCTTTTCAAATGAATTCTCGTGCGACCGATTGGGAAAACGTCCACCCAGTTCCCCATGAACTTCGTCTTCACCGCCGAGGTAATATCGTACGTCCACTTTTCGGTATCCGCGTGCCCGGCACCAATCGGCGGGTGGTGACTCACTTGCTCGTAAATCGCCGTGTTCTTACCGTCGTCGAGTTTCAATTCGTACGTCTCGCCTAAAATCGGATTGAACGGTTTCTTCGTTCGTTCCATGGTTGAGTATACAGAAACCGCGTACGCGGTTACGAGCGCCAACCGCACGTCCTCGTCCTCCTCATCTGCGGCTTCGTCCAACAAGTGCTGATACTGCAAAATCTCCGCCATCTTTTGCAACGTCGACATCGGTTCCATGATGAACACTGGCACCGAAAATACCGACATGACGTCCGCGCCAATCATATTCTTCAACGTCGCCCACATCGCTTTCCTATCTTCTTGATGGTTCTTCCCGTCGTTCGGGTCCACGTCCGGGCTCGCGTCGCTCGCCCCTCCTTTATCTCCGTCCTCGCCGCCGCCTTCCGTGACTTCGAGTTCATCCACGCCTGCGAGACTGTTGTTGAGTTTTAATAGTATTATTATTATTATTATTATTATTGTTGTTAAAAAGAGAAAGAAAGAGAGAGAGAGAGAGAATGGTCAGATCACATTTTGTGCTGTTTACTTTTTTTTTGTTGTTGTTTCTTTTCTTCTCGTCGAGACCAAAGAAAGGAGAATGAAAAAAAGACCCACGAGAACTCCTCTCTCTTCTTTTTGTCGGTCGCGAGAGTCTCGAAAATCTCATCCAACCCGTTTTACACACGCATCGATCTCTCTCTCTCTCTCTCTCTCTCTCCGAAAAGAAAGAGAGGAAACTTTTTCCAAAAAAGAGAGGAGGAGGAGGAGGACTTTGAAGAAAGAGAGAAAGAAAGAAAGAGAGAGTGAAGACGGGCCACTACCACCACCAGTCGCCAGCCGCCCTCGCACACACGCGAGAGCGCTGATTCTTTTCTCTCTCTCGTCCTTCGTTCTCGACGGTGTTGTGTTCTCATCGTCGCGTTCTTCTCTTCGAATATTCATATATTTAGCGCGGCGCGCGCACGACGACGACGAGAGAATAAACACACACGAAAAGGAAAAAAAAAACATCGCATCATCGAGAGAAGAGAAGAAAAAATAAAAAAACAAAGAGACACAGAAAAACGCACTAGTTTATCCCATCGCCGAGCGCGTTCACCAAGTCGCTCCCGAAAGTGGAGACGCGACTGAACAGAGATCGGTGTCCCGGAGCGACTTTGGTCGTCTTCGAGGAGGAGGAGGCTTCTTCTTCTTCTTTTTCGCCGCCTCCGCTCATGATGATGATGATTTTGTTTGATAAGAGAGAGAGAACAGAAGAGAAGAGAGAAGTGTTCGTTCTATTTCTTGTGAAGAATTGGGAAAAGAAAAGCACAAAAAAACACGCGCGATAAAAAAAAGAAGAAGAAAAAAAAGAAATATGGGAAACCACTTTCGATTTAAGGACGAGGAGGATGAAGAGATGGACGCGACGAGGACGGAAGAAGAAGAAACGCAGAACAACAAGAACGAAGGAATACATAATAACGATGATGATGATGATGATATGCTGGATGATGAACCGGCGCACGATTTTGGTCCAGACCCTGAGTTTATGGTGAGGAAACCGGAGGCGAATTTGATGATGTTTGGTGGTGCCGCCGTGATGACCTCCTCCTCGAATGCGACTTCTGCGAGAGAAGAAGAAGAAGAAGAAGACAAAGGAGGAACGACGATGCGAAGAGGTGGAGCGAGCGCGGCTTCTTTACCTTCTTCTTCTTCTCCTCCTTCAGTTTTTTTAAAGCTTCAGTGCAAACACAAAGAGAAAGGAGCCGTGTACATCACGCAAATGGAGTCGAACTTTGACTTCTCGAAAGTTTGTTATCGAACGAGCGCGAACGAGGCTAAAGTTTTCGACGTTCATTCTGCAAGAGCAGCAGCGGCAGCAGTGCCACTCGTCAGACACGAACGCGCGGTGACGGACGCTCACTTCCCCGTACCGAACGAACTAACGACGATTCTTTCGTGTTCGCACGACAACACGGTCAGAGAGTGGGACGCGAGGACGAACAACGCAAACTGCGTCGCGCAAGCGCGGGTACCGAATCATATTCTCGGGAAGAATGGATCCTTGGAGACGTGCTCCATCGGCGGCGCGAACGAAACGATATTAGCCGTCAGTTGCGGAGAGAAGATTTTGTTTTACGACCGACGGATGATCCGACAAGGAGGAGGAGGAGGAGGAGAGATTATTAAACAGTTTGAAGACGCGCATTCGGAAACAGTCACGAAACTTCGATTCCATCCAGAAAAGAGACACATTTTGCAAACGAGTTCGGTGGATGGATTGACATGCACGTTCAACTTGTTCGACGAGATTGACGATGAGAATAGTTTAGTGAGTATTGGGACCGCGAATGCTGCTATTAATGACTTTGGATTTTTGAAGAGCAGCGGCATCAGCAGTGGTAATAATAGCGGTAGCGTAAGTAGCAAAAATATCTTGTGGGCGTTGACTGGCATCGAGGAAATTCATTTGTTCGATTGCGATGCGAGCGGTACGACGTGTGGCGTAGAGATTGGACACGTGAAGAACGCGAGAGAGAAGGCGAGAGAGGCGGCAAAACAAGCAAAAGCGGCGATGAGTGCGAGAAAAGTATCGTCGAAACCATCATCCTCGTCGATATCGAAGAATGGATTGAAAGATATGATCGAAAACGGCGTCGATTATATCATCAACGTAATCGACGGTGGCGATTCAAATAACCACAAATATTACGCGTGTTGCGGAACAATCAACGGTACCGTTGGTTTATTCCCGATAGCGTACGACCAAAACGGTATGAAGAGCGACACGAGCACGCAACCGTTGACTTTACTCGCGCCAGAATACGTGTTGCCGAATGATTCTTCTGTGAACGAACAACATCAAGATGGTGGTAGAGATCGGGAGGATCTGGTGATGCAAGGTCACGGCGATATCGTTCGTTGCTTACTTGCATCATCGTCGTCGAGTATGGCGACGAGTGATGGTCAAAACATGCACTTATACACCGGAGGCGAAGATTCTTCGGTGTGTGCTTGGACGGCGACGACGACGAGAAGCAATATTATCGATAACAATCACAATGGTTTCGGAGGAGGCGCAATGAGGAACAGTCCATCGTCTTCGTTTAGAAGCGGTCGCGAATCTCCGTACTAATTTTGCATTTCAGGCGCGCAGAAAGAGTAGTTTTATAGTAGTAATAGAAATGATAGTAGTGATGTACGGCACGTGTAGAAAATTATTCGCAATATATAGTATCGATTTTATCAACAACAACACAAGCTTAAATTGTATCTCTCCCTCTCTCTCTCTCTCTCTCTCTCTCTCTCTCTCTCTCTCTCTTGCTTAAAGTATTCATACATATGCATACATATGTGTGTAACTTTTCGCGCGTAACAATCGTAAACTCGCACGTTTTATTCCCCTTCCACTGGAATAAATCTCCAAATCACCGCCATCATCGATCCCATGATCGCCATCCAGACGACCGAAACCGCCGAAGGCACTCTCACCAAGAATTCCGGGAAGTGCAAACTCGCCAACAAGAAACCAAACGCGCTCGATTTCATCGCCGTTTCAATCGCGCACGTTCTGCACGTCGTCTCCGAATACTTAAACACCTTCATCCCCCAATAACCGAGCACGCCACCGAGTAAGTGCAACAAGAACGCGGCAACTTGTAACGTCATCCCGGCGTTCAAAATGCCATCCGCGCACTGGGCTACGGACCCGCCGACCAAAATAACCGTCATGATGACGCCAACGATCGGGCAAAACGGCTCCACCGTTCGGCACGTTTTCGGTGTCACTTTGTTCAAAGTGACGCCCAACACGACGGGCACCAAAACAACTTTAATCGTACTTATCGCCATCCCGACTGCGTTCACGTCGACAATCGCGCCCAACGCCAACTTGCAAATCAACGGCGTCATGAAAATGCAACCAATCGTGGTCGCCGTAGTCATCAACACGGACAACGCGACGTCCCCTTTCGCAATGTACGCGCACAAATTCGACGCTTGGCCGCCGTTGATGCTCCCAACCAAAATCAATCCGGCTAACAAAGGCCCGGATAAGCCGATGGCGTTGCCGATGACGAAAGCCAACGCCGGCATGGCCACGTAGCAGTACAAGAACCCGAGACCAATGACGTCTGGTTTCTTAAACACTCTCAGAAAATCGTCGACAGTTAACGTGATCCCCATGGAGAACATCAACAGCGCCAAACAAAACGTAATCATCGGCGTGGTCATGAAATTGAAAAACGCCGGCTTGGTCAGCGCCAACGCCGCGGAGAGCACGGTCCATAACGGGAACAAGTTGCTAAATAACGCGGAGAACTTCGAAAAAGACTCCATGAACGTCGCCGCTCCGGCGTTCACGCTCGGGCGTCTCCCCATCAACGCTTTGTGTTTTTGCATCGATCCTCTTTTGTCGTTCGATTTTTTATTCGTCATAAAAGAGGAGGAGGAAGAAGAAGAGAAGGAGGTCTTTTCACCTCCAGCTTTTGAAGAAAACGCATGATATTCTTCGCCGCCTCTCGACAAACGAGAAGAAGAGACGACGACCGCGTCGCTTCTTCTTCCTCGTTGTTTTACTCCTCCTCTTCCGTTCGTCTTCTTCGTCTTTTCGAGCGAAGAAGAGCGGGAAGTGGAGGACAACAAAGAAGCGGGGGAAGAGATTTTTGCGGCTAATCCCAACCCGCTCATCTCTCACCTTTTTTTTTCTCCCTTTTTCTCTGAGTCAGAATACAAAAAAAAACTTCTCTTCTTCCCGCTCTTCTCACTCACTGCAGGTATTGCGTGTGTGTGTAAGTGTGCGTGTTTCAAAAGTTCCGCAACCGATCGCTTTGTTGAGTGCGTTCGAATGAATCCGTACGAGAGAGTTACCCTTTTCCGCTGGTGCGTGCGTGCGTGCGTGCTGCTCCTGTGCCGAATTTCGAGAAAAGGATAGAATAATAACACGCGTAGAGAGTTACGGAGTATTAAAAGCGACTCTCTCGACTCGACAACACTTACTTCCCCGTTTGTGCTCCTTCCTCTCTCTCTCTGTTAAGTTTAAAAAAAAATTTTTTGGACGACGATGGATGGGGGCACAAACCCTCTTTCTTTGGCTCTTTTTTATGCGCTTCTTTTGTTGTTGCTTTTCTCTCCCCGCGACGGGTCGGTCGGTCGCGCTTGTCGTTCTCCGATCTCAAAAAGAAAAAAGAAGAGAGAAAAGTTTTGAAAAAAAGACAAAAAAGGCAAAAAGAAAAAGTAATCCAATTTCCAAGAGCAAAAAGGCTTCGCAGACACATCGCGTCTCTCACCTCATAAGCCGAGACGGACGTGTGTATATACACAAAAAAACACGAGAACACGCATCGAAACGAGATCTTCTCTCTCGTCGTCGTTATCGTCATCAACCAAATCAACGTTCTTATTTAATTCGTTGTGCTCTTCTAAAAAAAAAACTCTTCATTTACGTTACTAAAAAATGAGTTCTTCTGCCGCAGCCGTGGTAAATTCGATCGCGTTTAAAACGCGAGTTGTGTCCAGATCTTCTTCGATCAAGCAACAACAAAAGCACAGAAAACCAATCGCTATGAGATCTGCTGGATCTTCGAGCAGCAGCAAGAAGGTGTACATCTCCAACGCGTCCGATGATGGATTCAAAGTTGCCGTTTTAGGCGCCGCTGGAGGCATCGGTCAATCGCTCTCTTTATTGTTGAAGATGAATCCGATGATTTCTGATTTGGCTTTGTACGACGTCGGTCAAATCGTCAAAGGCGTTGCCGTGGACTTGTCTCACTGCAACACCGCGTCCACCGTCAACGGGTACTGCGGCAACGAAGAACTCGGACAAGCGTTGAAAGGGTGCGATTTAGTCATCATCCCGGCAGGCGTTCCGCGTAAACCGGGCATGACGAGAGACGATTTGTTCTCCATCAACGCCGGTATCGTGCGAGATTTGACGCAAGGCGTTGCTGATCACTGCCCGAACGCAGTCGTGGCGATCATCTCCAACCCGGTGAACTCGACGGTTCCGATCGCGTGCGAAGTGATGAAGAAAAACGGTAAATTTGACAAGAGGAAAATTTTGGGCGTGACGACGTTGGACATCGTGAGATCTGACGAATTCGTCTCTACTTTGAAAGGTTTGGACGTGAACGACGTGGACGTGCCGGTGATTGGTGGTCACGCTGGTATCACCATCTTGCCGTTGTTGTCGCAAACGTTCCCGCAAACGTCGTTTAGTGAGAAAGAAACGGAAGAATTGACCGTGCGCATCCAAAACGCTGGGACGGAAGTTGTCGAGGCCAAAGCTGGCGGCGGTTCGGCGACTTTATCCATGGCGTATGCCGCCGCGCGCATGGGCGAGGCTGTTTTGAGAGGTTTGAGTGGTGAATCCGACGTGTACGAGTGCTCGTACGTTTCCTCTGATATCGTGCCGGACATGCCGTACTTTGCGACCAAGTGCAAATTGGGCAAAGAAGGCGTCGAAGAAGTCATGCCGATTGGCGAAATCACCGCCTACGAGCAAGGATGGTTGGACAAGTTGAAACCAGAATTGAAGGCACAAATCGATAAAGGCGTCGCGTTCATCGTCGATGCGTAAATATAATAAATGCATCAGAACATTGTCATCGTCGTCGTCGTCTTTCTGTTTTGCGAAAAGAAGAGAGAAAGTTATATGACACACCAGCATGAATACAGTCAACCGCTACCACTTACACCTGCGATATATTGCTACACTAATATTACAACAAACGCCATCTCTTTCTCTCGCCTAATTATTACTCGCGCGCGCCGCGCCGCATCTATACGCAAAAGTTTTTTTTCTCTTCACACAGCCGCTTTTGAAATCGTTGTTGACCAAATGTCATTCTTTTTTTCTTCCTCCTCGTCCTCGTCGTCGTCAACGAATCGATCGTGCACTCCAGAAGACTTATAAAACGGGAACTTCAATACTTCGTTCGCGGACGTGCTCTTTGACATGATCACTTTCTTTTTTTGCTCGTGTTGTTCTTCTTTCGCCATTTCTTTCGCTTGCTCGAGAAGCTTGAGATCTTCTTCTGAATCTTCGTCCATGTCCTCGTCCGTATCGTCTTCTTCTTCTTCTTCTTCTTCTTCTTCTTCTTCTTTTTCCATCATCTCGTCTTCGCTGTCTGATGATTCGACATCCATTCCGTTGAAGAGTAAATATTGTCGATCGTCTTCATCTTTGCCTTCGAAAAAATCCTCGTACACTTCCCACGGATCGCACTCGAAAATATTCACATCCGAATAGTTTTCTTCGTGTCTTTTCAACTGATCAAAGCCAAAATTTTCGTATATCTCCGTTCTCGAGGGGTCTCTGAAGCACAGATACGCGACGGTGAGCTTTTTAAAGTCTAAAGTCGCTTTGTGCGCGCGAGTAATGATAACGGCGTCGTCGTCGTCGTCGTCGTCGTTGTCCTCGTTCTCGTCCGACGAAGAAGAAGAGCAACAATACATCTCTCTCAGTTCGCTTCCTTTCTCGCCAAACGCTGACAAGTCTTTAATCAACACCAACTCTCCGCTCTTTTCCATCTCGACGTACGCGTTGTTATTGTTTCTATTCCTCCTTTTGTTCTTCTCCATCTCCAAACACACTCGACAAATATCCGTCAAATACGAAGAAGTTTCCCGTTGATCTTCCCGTTCACCCATCGCGGCGGCAGCCGCCGCGGCGGCCGAGGTGGTTGTAAACCTGTACCATCTCCCCAACTCTAAAAGCATGCCGCACTGATCGCACCATCCGCATTGCTTCTTCCCCGCACCACCACCACCACCACCGAGATAACTCGGGTGTAAACGTTGACTGAGTTTGTGATATTTACTCCTCGCAACGTCCGCGTTGATCTTCGCGTCTTTTCTCAGCTCCAACCGTTTCCGAAAATCAAATCGCCGCAACTCCAAATTCCCGAGTTCGTGCTCCGTATACGACGACGATGGCAGCTCCCCGGCTTCTATTTCTTCTTCTTCTTCTTCTTCTTCTCGTTTATTATTACTAAAGTAATCTTTCTTCCGAAACACTCGTATTTGATTCGTCGCTTCGATCGTTCTCGATCCAAACTTATTCTTTCCTTCTTTGCGAACGAATTCGTGTATTCGAGTGCGAACCGCCGTCGTCGCCGAATTCTCGTCGAGGGATACAGTCAACGAAGCAGCGACGACGCCATTATCGTCTTCTTTTTGAAGAAGGAAAAACGCTCTGAGTTCTTCGAGAATGCGTCGTGGAATTTTCTCCTCCTCGTCGTCGTCGTCGTCGTTCATTTTTACGCGCGCGTGTTTTGGGTGTGTTTTTTTCTGCTGATTTTGTTTGTGTGTGTTCACTTTTTTATGTGTATTTCAATACTACTCTCGATATACGAAAGAAGCGCACGCGCACGCGTATTGTTTAGAATTTATCTCTCTCTCTCTCTCTCTTTGTGTGTAAGTCGGATTATAACCTTGGTTTGTTTAGTATTCCATGCTCGTACGACCAACCTTGTGGTAAAGGACAGTCGTTGTCGAGGAGGTATTGTAAACATTCGGAGTGGTTGTACTCGTGCGCTGACCGTACGGTGGCTTCACCCCAAGGCGCTTTAACGTCTTCGTGTAAGTACTTTAAACACTCCAAGTGACCTTTCCAGGCCGCATACGCACACGCATATTCGTCAAATTCATCGTATTCACGCTCGACGAGATATTCAAGGATATGGAGATGACCATTTCCAGCCGCCTCGGAGGCAGTTTCCCAATCCCACGGCGCTTTAACGTCTTCGTGTAAGTACTTCAAACACTCCAAGTGACCATACTCGGCCGCACTCGCACACGCATATTCGTCAAATTCATCGTATTCACGCTCGACGAGATATTCGAGGATGTGGAGATGACCATTTCTAGCCGCCCAGTAGGCAGTTTCACAATCCCACGGCGCTTTAACGTCTTCGTGTAAGTACTTCAAGCAGTCTAAGTGACCATTTGCGGCCGCACTCCTACACGCCCCCTCATCGAATGGGCACTGATTTGCAACGCAATACTTCACCATTTCCAGATTACCTTGTCTTGCGGCCGCATTAATCGTCAATTCATTCCAATGACACTTTTTCTCTTCTCGTATCCACTTGAGCAACTCGAGTTTATTTGTTCGAGCAACTCGACTGCAGAAAAAGTCTTCCTTATCGGCCCACTCTTCGTCCCAGTCGTCCGGCCACAACGATCGATTCTCCCACGCAACTTCCAACGTAGATATCGACGACATCTCTTCAACTTTAAACCCATTTTCCAACTCATCTTCCCGAGACGATCTCTTAATCAAAGCTCTCGTTTCGCCGTTCACTTCGTGCAAGAATTTTAAATCAGTTTGATTCAATCTCGGCAAAATGTGCTCGAAACAAACGTCGTCGTTGTTGACAATCACGTCCCACAAGTCTCTCTGACCGGTTCTTCTCTTCTTCGCTCGCGTCGTCGCTCCTCCAGAAGAAGACATGACTTCTTCTGGTCTTCCTCTTCTTCTTTTTTCGTATCTGAAGAAGACTATATGATATGGTTTTACGCCGGGTATTTTTGAAAAAAAAAAAGAGTGAGACTCTCTCTCTGACTTTTGTTTGAGTGAGAGACCAAAAGAACAGAAGAGAGACGAATCGCCACAAACAGCAAAAATATAAAAATAATAAAAAAACACGCGCGCAACAAAGCTGCAAACAAACACAAGTCGAGAGAGACGGAGAGAGACAGCGGTGGTGGCAGCGGAACAGAACGGAAGAAGAAGAAACGACGACGACTGGTACGAATACCGCCACTACCACGCAAACGTAATAAACGAAGAAGAAAACAGCGCGCAGTAAAACACACGTAACATATTATAAATATAATAAAAATGGAAGACAATCGAAAGCAAATTTTCTCGATTCCGGCGGAATCGGAGTTGAGAGTGGAGTGCAAATTGAATCGATTTTTTTACGTCTCGGTGGTCGCTGGGACGGGAACGTGCGAGATTTTCGGAAGTGAGATTGGTTCATCTTCGAGTTCGACTTCGTCGACGGTCATTAGCACCGCGGATAAGAAGAGATTGGGAGGCGGGAAGTGGGCGTTTTTTTCATATAAAGGGTGCTCGATTGAGTTGGAAACGGTGTCGAAATCGTCGAAAAAGAGCGGCGGCGGCGATGTAAGCAAAGAGGGAGTAATAAATGAGGAAGATGACGACGACGACGATGACAACGGAGAGGAGAGCGGCGAAGAGGAGGATAAAGAAGAACAAGCGATCGAAATAGCGTACATATCCGAGGAAACGCCGATGATGAGTTACTTGAACGTGCACGGCGTATTAGAGGCGAAGAGGAAGAAAGCGAGGGAGTGTTCGAACATGTCTACGAGCGATGACACCGCGGTTTTCATCGACGGCGACGACCAGGAAGAAGAAGATGATGAGAAGAAAAAGAGGAAGAGAAAAGATGTCGACGACGACGGAGAAGAAGAAAAAGAAAACGATTTTTGTCGATCTCAATCTTCTTTGCAATCATCCGCGGGTCCGCGAGTGTTAATCGTCGGCCCATCTGACGTCGGTAAATCTTCCTTGTCAAAAATCCTCATCAACTACGCCGCGCGACAAGCGTGGTCGCCTTTGTTTATCGATTTAGATTTAGGTCAAAACGCTATTTCAGTCCCTGGGACGATATCGGCGGCTCCAATCGATCACCCGATAAACCCGTTCGAGGAAGGCGCGCACGTGAACTCTGAAATGCCTCTCAGCTACTTTTTCGGCGACGTCACGGTCACAGAAAATTCGAAAGAGCACTATAAGTTTCTCGTCGAGAAAGTTGCGGAAATGATGGAGGCGAGAAACTCGAAAAACGATCACGCCAGACATTCCGGGTGCATAGTAAACACCATGGGATGGATCGAAGGCTTAGGTTTAGAGTTGATCTTACACGCCGTGAAATCCTTGAAGATTGATACGGTTTTATGCTTAGGCCAAGAGCGTTTGTTCCAAACGTTATCGAGACAATTCGCGAAAGACGCCGCTTTGGCGCAGCAGCAACAACAAAAGAAAGAGAAGAAGAAGAAGAGTGATGGCGGCGGCGACGACGACGGGAAAAAAGAAGGAGACGAAGCTTCCTCCCCGGCAGTTGAGATTCTCTCTTTGAAGAAATCCGGAGGCGTGGTTGAACGAACAACCGATTTCAGACGCAAAACGAGGGACGATCGGTTTCGCGAATACTTTTACGGGTTTGATTTCCTGTCCAACCCTCTTTCGCCGGTGGCGCAATCGGCGTTTTTCTCCTCCGTTTCCTTTTACAAAGTTGGCGGCGGCCCGAAAGCTCCAACGTCGGCGCTGCCAATCGGACAAGAATCGAGCACGGACCCGATGCGAGTCGCTCCTGTGATCCCGTCCATGTCCTTAGTCAATGCCATCGTTGCAGTTTCGCACGGTAAAACGCAATCGGATCTGTTAACCTCAAACGTCGCCGGGTTCATTCACATCGTCGAGGTGGACATGAACGCCAAACGATTCACGTATTTGAGTCCGAACCCGGGGCACTTGCCGAACACGAACTTGATCGTTGGCAACGTAAAATGGTTCCCAGAGAATTAAGAGTGTGTATAGTTTTTTGTTAATGAAATTGAAAAATAATATCTCTCGTTGTCTGTACAAAGGTGTGCTGCGTAACCAAATATTTGATTCGCACACGGGAAAAGTCTCTTCTCATTCGCCGCTCTACTGCTGGGACGTTTTTCGTTCTCGAAAAGTCTTGGCATATAGAGCGTATTCTTCGTCCGATGGTTCTCTAGACCCTTTTTCTCGCAAGTAATCTAAGCACTCGTGTTGCTTAAAAAAACGAGCGGTAGCGACGTATCGCCAGTCGTCAAGAGGTGGTTTCTCCTCTTCCATTAAATATTTGACGCAATCGAGTCGACCATACCTTGCGGCGCTTGAAACTCGTCTTCCCGCACATTGTTGAATATCCACAGAAGCCACAATTGCACTCAAATCAATGACCGGCAAATCTCCCCAGTAGTTCGGAGGTTTCATCTTGTCGAAAAGAAATCGAAGACACTCAAGGTGTCCTCCACACGCAGCTTGAGCTGACGAATTTTCTTCATCACACGGGCAACCATTCGAGAAGCAGTACTTCAGCATCTCGAGCTGTCCTCTAGCTGCTAGCGCATCAATTGTTCTTTCGTCCCACTCGCAATGTTTTACTTCTCTCGCCCACTTGAGCAATTCGAGTTTCTTCGTTGCAGCAACATTACAGCAAAAAAAAGCTTGATCCACCACGGTTCCATCTTGAGCTTTCGCTCCCCATCTCATAACATTCCACGTCCATTCCAACGTCGAAATGGATGAACAGTCGTAAACAGAAAAACCCATTTCCAATACGTTTATCCCCGCGTATTTGAGTAAATTCTTACCTTCACTATTCACTTTTGAAAAGAAAATCCGATCCGTCTTGTTCAATTTCGGAAGCACATGCGAGACAAAAATATCTTTGTGGTGCTTCACCAATCCGTTCCAAAGAGGGGACGAACTCGTTTCTCTGAGCAAAAGCATTTCCATCGCACGTATCGCCTTCTCTCTCATCGCTGTCTCCTCGCTCTTTCCATCTTCCGAAGAAGAAGACGAATAGTCCAGTTTATCCCACTTGGAATAATCAATGCGCGACATTTGTCCGAGTATTTTTTGGTCCGATTTTTGAAGTCTGTTGTGAAAATATGACGACGCGCAGCTCTCAATTTCTCTCTCTCTGTTTACTCTCTACATGATATGTGTATACTGCACATGCGCTTGACTTAGAAGACTACATCAATATCGTCTTTTTTAATACATATATATTACTACACATAGCTTTTGCTTTTCTAACTATAAGTACCCCTAATTAAACTTTCCTACCGCGTAGTTCCGCTTACCCGCGTAATTAGCCAGCTCCTTTTTTTTGTCCTTTTCCGCCATCGTCTTTACTCTTCTTGTTACTGCTATTCGTATTTGCTGTTACGACTAAATCCTCGTAGTTCTTTTCGCTCACCATCCTTCTCCATCGCTTCAACTCCTCCAACTCTGCGACCACGTCCTCTAAACTCTCTTTCGTTATTTCCATCAACTTTGTCAGCTGTTGTCTTTCCACGGCGGCTATTTTCTTCTTCTCCCGCTCGCGTTCGTTCGATTTCTCGGCTTCCCAATACACCAACCCTCCGGCGACGGAGAAAAGGAAGATCTCCGAGACTAACTCCGCTCCGTTCGTCAACGCCACGTCGTCCGAAAGCGGTTTCACTCCGGACGAAGACGACCCGCCGCCCGACGAGGACGACGGTTTATTCCTCCCTCTCGTCGTCACGACAATCTCACTTTTTCCTCCTCCTCCACTCTTTGTCGTCGTCGTCACGAACGTCGTTGGTTTTCGAATCGGCGTTTCCAAGACGACGTAAGAGTAGAAAACGTTGATTTTCTGCGCCAACGAGATGCATGTTTCCTTCAACTCTGGTTGACTCACGATGAAGGATTTGAGAGATTTCGCCATCGGTTTGGAGACGGTTTTCAAAACCAACGAGAACGCTTTCACGTACAGCGCCATCCTTTATCTTCTCTTTTAATCGCTAGTAGTATATCTAGAACTTCTTATTACGTATACTAGTATTCAAGCTCTTTCTTTTCCTTTTCGTCTCGACGATGATGCGATTTTTTACGGATAGAGAGACAGAGAGAGAGAGAGAGAGAGATAACAAGATAACAAGAACTGTACGCGTGTAAACTTTCTCTGCTTTTTATTTCCAATTCCCCTTTTCTTCTCCTTTTCTTTTCTCGAGGAGAAGAGGCAGCAGAGAGAGAAAGAGAGAGACAGATGGACCGAAGAGAGAGAGAGCGTCTTCTCACTTCTTCTTCTTCTCACTTCTTCTTCTTCTTCTTCTTCTTCTCGCTCGTGTTATGCGTGTATAAATGTGCTCCTCCTCGATACCAACTCTCTCTCTCTCTCTCTGTTCAACGAGAGAGAACGTTTGTGAACATAAACCCTAAACTCATTTTTGCACTCAAAACAGCCAGCCGACAACTCTCACAAATTCTACTTCTCTCTCCCGCATACAACGCGCGCACGTACACATAAACAGCAAACAAAGCGAACGGAAGAAGAAGAAGAAGAAGAAGAAAAATAGAGAGCCGCGGCGGCGTTGCGTTGTGGTAGTAGTTGTCGTCGTTGTTCTTTTATCTCTCTCTCTTCAACGAGTGAGTGCTTTTATTATTAAAGAGAGAAGAAAGAACACAAAACACACACTTACGCACGCAAGTGAACAAAAATGACGAGAGAAGAAGAAGAAGAAGAAGAAGAAGAAACCGTCATCAGACGCTTGCAAGAGGAGCGACGCGCGGGAGCAAACGCGCGTCTTCTCGACAGAAAAGACGATGAAGATGACGAAGATGGAGAAGACGATAACGATAAAGCTCATAGTAATAATAATCGTCAAAAGCGATCGTTAAAGTCGTTCACCATGCCGGCGAACGCGCTCAAAGACTTCACCGAAGGCGAGGAGGAGGAGGAGGAAATGCTGCTGAAGGAAAAGTTTGGGGTTTCAAAGAAAATTTCGGATCGAGAAAACGAGTACAAGAAGAGAAGGTTTCAGAGACAACTTTCGCCGGAAAGAGAGAAGAGTAAAGATGGCGGCGGCGGCGAGAGAGGGTACAAAGAAGCCATGCGCGAACAGATGCTCGCGAGAGAGAAGGAAGAGACGATGAAGAACATCGAGAGGAAGAGAGAGAAGGAAGAGGAGGAGGCGAAGCGGAGGAAACTGTTCGAGGACGCCGAGAAGGGGAAAAAAGAAGAAGTTGGCGACGATGATGATAAACCGACGGGCGAGGAGAAAAAGAGGAAGAGAAAGAGTAGGTGGGATAAAACGAGCGCGAACGAGGAGGCGGACGGTGGAGTAGCGGCGAGTACCGGAGGCGGCGTCGCGAGGCTGGACGATTCAGCCGCGGATACCGAGAAGGTCAGGGAACATCGCCGACGGATGCAAAACGATACGTGGGATGACGACGAAGACGATAACGCGTCGCAATCGGTTGGTAACAACAATAAAACCAACGAATGGGACGACGATGATTCCAAGGCAGCCGCTAAAGCCGTAAGAAAGCCGAAAAGAAACCGATGGGACGACGCGACGCCGAGGAACCAACAACCCCAAACAACTACGCGAAGGAAAGCGAGCAGATGGGACGAGACGCCGAGAAATGAGCCGAGCGTCATGATGATGCAAACGCCTATGATGACTGCCGGTGGTTTAGGGTCCGAAACGCCGTTGATGACTGGTTCGTCTGCGTTTATGCAAACGCCCGCTCGATCCTCCGAATTTGGAGGTCAACAACAACAGATTCCGATGACGCCGGATCAGTTGCGATCGGCCAGGCACGACCGAGAGATGGAAGAACGAAATAGGTTCATGACGGATGACGAGTTGGATGCGGTTTTACCAGGTTTGCCGCAGTACAAAATCCTGGAACAACCAAAAAACTACGTCCCGCTCCGAACGCCGGCGAGAAAGGCGCAGTTTTCAGTCGGTGGTCAAACGCCGCTAACTTCCGCGGGAGGCAGCGGTGGTTTCTCTATTCCAGAGGAGAATCGCACGCAGATGTTTGACGTTCCAGACGTCCCGGAGGATTTACCAACCATGAAAGCGGAAGATTACCAGTATTTCGCTCCTTTGTTGAAAGAAATCGACGAAGACGCCTTGTCGATCGAAGAGCAAAAAGAACGGAAAATCATGAAGCTTTTGTTAAAAGTCAAGAACGGATTACCACCACAAAGAAAGTCGAGCTTGCGTCAGTTGACGGACAAAGCGAGAGATTTAGGCGCCGGGCCGTTATTCAACCAGATCTTGCCTTTGTTGATGTCGCCGACGCTGGAAGATCAGGAAAGGCACTTACTCGTGAAAGTCATCGATCGAATCTTGTACAAGTTGGACGACTTGGTGAGACCTTACGTGCATAAAATCTTAGTCGTCATCGAACCTCTGCTCATCGACGAAGATTACTACGCGCGCGTGGAAGGCCGAGAAATCATCGCCAACCTTTCCAAAGCCGCGGGATTAGCGACGATGATTGCCGCCATGCGACCAGACATCGATAACGTCGACGAGTACGTGAGGAACACGACTGCTCGAGCGTTCGCAGTCGTCGCGCACGCGTTGACCATACCAGCGTTAGTCCCATTCTTAAAAGCGGTGTGTCAGTCGAAAAAATCGTGGCAAGCGAGACACACGGGCGTGAAAATCGTTCAACAAATCGCCATTCTCTCCGGCGTCGCCGTCTTGCCGCACTTGACGAAATTAGTTCAAATCATCGAATCCGGTTTGGAAGACGAAAACCAAAAAGTTCGCATGATCTCTGCTTTAGCTATCGCGGCGTTAGCGGAAGCTTCGACGCCGTACGGGATTGAATCTTTCGATTCCGTGTTAAAGCCGTTATGGAAAGGTATTCGATCCCATCGCGGCAAAACGTTGGCGGCATTTTTGAAAGCCATAGGGTACATCATTCCTTTGATGGACCCGATTTACGCATCGTATTACACGAAAGAAGTAATGGTGATTTTGATCAGAGAATTCGCCACGGCGGACGAAGAGATGAAGAAAATTACTTTGAAAGTGGTCAAACAGTGCGTGCAAACCGACGGCGTCGATAGCGAATACGTGCGAACGGAAATCATTCCTCCGTTTTTCAAAAACTTTTGGGTGAGAAGAACCGCTTTAGATAGGAGAAATTACTTGGCTTTGGTAGAAACAACCGTTGAATTAGCGTTAAAAGTAGGCGCGTCCGATATAATCTCTAAAATTGTCGAAGATCTAAAGGACGAATCCGAGCCGTTTCGACGAATGGTCATGGAATGCGTGACGAAGGTTGTCGAACATTTAGGGGTTTCCGATGTCGACCAAAGATTGGAAGAATTGTTGGTCGATGGTGTCCTGTACTCATTCCAAGAGCAAACGCAAGACGAAAACGACATCATGTTGAATGGTTTCGGTACCGTCGTTAACGCTCTCGGTCAAAGAGCGAAACCGTACTTGCCGCAAATTTGCGGCACGATCAAATGGCGCTTGAACAACAAAAATCAAGACATTCGTCAACAAGCGGCAGATTTGATTTCAAAAGTCGCGCCGGTCATGAAAGTGTGCGAAGAAGAGCAATTGATTTGCCATTTAGGTGTTGTCTTATACGAATACTTGGGCGAAGAATATCCGGAAGTTTTAGGATCCATTCTTGGCGCTTTGAAATCCATCGTCGCCGTGGTCGGCATGTCGAAGATGACGCCGCCGGTGAAAGATTTGTTGCCGAGATTGACGCCGATTTTGAAAAACAGGCACGAAAAAGTGCAAGAAAATTGCGTGGATTTGGTCGGGAGAATCGCCGATCGAGGCGCGGAGTTTGTCCCCGCTAAAGAGTGGATGCGGATCTGTTTTGAACTGCTCGAGCTCTTGAAGGCGCGAAAGAAAGCCATTCGAAGAGCGTCGGTGAATGCGTTTGGGTACATCGCCAAAGCGATTGGACCGCAGGACGTCTTAGCGACGTTGTTAAACAACTTGAAAGTGCAGGAAAGACAAAACAGAGTGTGCACGACGGTGGCCATTGCCATCGTCGCGGAAACTTGCGCACCGTTTACCGTCTTGCCGGCGTTGATGAACGAATACCGGGTGCCGGAGATCAACGTACAAAATGGCGTTTTGAAATCCTTAGCGTTCTTGTTTGAATACATCGGCGAGATGGGTAAAGATTACATCTACGCCATCGCACCGTTAATTGAAGACGCGCTGATGGACAGAGATATCGTACACAGACAAACCGCGTGCGTGGCGGTGCGGCATTTACTTTTGGGGTGCGCTCGATTAAATTGCGAAGACGCGGCGACGCACTTGATGAATTTCGTCTGGCCGAACGTGTTTGAACAGTCCCCACACGTCGTGAACGCGGTCAACGAAGCCATCGAAGCTTCGAGAGTGACGTTAGGTCCGGCTTATACTTTATCCCACTTAGTTCAGGGCTTGTTTCATCCAGCGAGAATGGTTAGAGAGCGATACTGGCGCTTATACAACAACTTGTACGTCGGGTCGCAACAGAGTTTAGTCGCCGCGTACCCTCGATTGAAAGACGATAAAGAGAACGTGTACAGAAGGCACGAATTGGAAATGGTACTATAATAACATATAAGCGAGCGTTGTATTCTTGATATCATATAAATCATCGGAAGTACCAGTACCGTATAGGTATGCAGTGAACTCTTTCACTACAACTTGCGTACAAACCTTTCTAAAATAATACATTCGTGCTCCAATTTGCGCTACGCGTTGACTTTAAATCAAAAGCACTCTTTTTCTCTCTATATATATAAACATCTATTATTTTTAAGCTAGTCAAAATCGCTATCCTCGTCGCTGTCCGTCTTGTGAAATCCTCTCTTCATGCGTCTGTTTGCTAATTCTCTCATCACTTCCTCCTTATCGATCTGTTCGTCTCCTTTCTCCTCCTCGGCGGTATCCTTCTCTTCCTCTTCAATCGCGCCCGCCTCTAACAACCGTTTCTCTAAAGCCATCGTCTTGTAATCGTCTTTGTTCCCAAAGTCCTCGAACCCGACGATTCGATCGAACGCGATGCCGTTTTTAAACAGAATCAAACACGGTAAAACTTTCACGTTCAACTTTTCCGTGAAAAACGGCAAATCCGGCGCGTTTGCCTTCATAAATCTAGTTTTAAAATACTTTTGACTCAAGCTTTGCAAGTGTTTGTGGAGGATTTTACACCTCTCGAACTCGTCCAAGGAGAAATGCACGACGCATAAATGCGAAGACGTGACGGCAGATAAGAAATCTTTCTCCTCGACCGGCGAGTACGATCCGTGGCCTAACCGTTCCATCTCGAACCGGAGCTTTTGCGCTGCGTTAGAGGAAGAAGAAGAAGAATACATATTTGTGTCAGTAGATGACATCTCTCGATATTGAAAAGTAAAAGAGCGTGAGGAAGTAAAAGAAAGAAGAAAATCGCACGAGAGAGAGAGAGAGAGAATAACGATGATAATAAAAGCATCGATCGCGTCTCTTCATCATCCGCGCGCAACAAAGCGTACCATTTTTTAGTTCCTCGAGTCGTTTCTTCTGCATCCGTTCCACGAATGCCTCGTCGTCGTCTTCGTTCAAGTTTACCACGACGCCATTATTATTCCTTCTTCTCGATGCGTCGCCTTCTTTTTCTTCTTTCAGTAGCATTTCTCTCTGATAATCTCTCGCGGCCTGTTCCATGACGTGGCCGTAGTTCAACGAGCTCATCGTCGATTGGAAGTTTTCCGTTTTTGAAAAGTTTGGGAGTTGATTTGTTTCTGTCGTCATGGTTTTCCTTTTTATTTACTTATATATGTGATGTTGTTGTTGCTCTCGATGATAATCGTTTCTTTCTCTCTCTCTCTATATATATATATATACACGCGTGCGTGTTCTCAGACGATGATGATGATGATACGCGAGCGCGTGTGATGTCAATGTGATGATAGAAGATGCGCACAAATTTTTTCTGAAGAGTCAACGCCCCAAAAAATTTCGAATTTTTTCTCACTTACGTATTGAAATACTAATAAATCGCTAAACGAACGCGCGCCTCTCCCGGGAGCTCCAAATACCCGCGTCTCGAACTCTCGGGTCGTTTTCGGACGCACGCACTCTTGGTGGTGGTGGTGGTGTTTCGCCGATTTCTAAACTGTACTGTGATTTTACTACTACAACTACTACAATCTCTAATAATAATGAATTTTATGATGACCTCTATCTAAACTATCGCTAAACGAACGCCTCCCGGGAGCTCCACGGACCCGTCTCGAACTCTCGGGTCGTTCGGACGCACGTACACTACATTTTGTTGTTTCTTTTTCTTCCCCGTCGTCTGTCGTCGTCTGCCGTTTTTCTTTTCGTCGTCGCCGAAGAGTTTGACTCGCGTCTGGTAGTTGATCTGGACCATCTTGCGTTCGCAACCGGCGTCTCGGGACAAGCATCCTCCGTCTGTTCGCGGGGAGAACTTTTTGAAACCGTGAAATCCTCCGTTTTCACCAAACGCCGCTGGATTTTTAAACGCCAAGAGGTTTCCTCCGTACGCGTCGTTCGCCGGCGTGCTATTCGAGCGCAAATCTCTCCTCGCCAACAGCTGTAGTTTACCGCACTCGCCGCACTCGGATTCGTGCACCCACTCTTCGTTTAAATACACGAGAGCCGTGACAATTTTGGACGCGTCGTCGGCGTGAATTCTCCCATCTTCTTTCGTCGCTACGCCTCGAATAGTCGACCGAATAAACGTGTTCGACAAATCCGTTTGGAAGACTTGTTCGAACGCCTTCCGCAACGTCGCGCTCGCCATCGCGTCCAAAAACGCTTCGAAAGAACCGCCTATTTCGTTCCTTTTTCTGAGCGCGCCTTCGTCGATGTTCCCGCCACCGTACGACGATATTCGTTTCAAACTCTCCGGGAAATCTCTGTTCACTTCGCGCAAGCATTCTTTCGAGATGAATCCCGGAACGTAGACGTGTTCGAATGGCTTTTTGGACACTCGAGCTGTCAGTAAATCATCGATTCGAAGCGAGCACGAGGAGGAGGAGGAGGAGGAGGAGGACAACAACTCACTCTCACTCATTTTCACGACAGAATCATCGACAAAAGTATCATCGTAACCAACGTTTGCAGTCGTCGTCTTCGTCGTCACGCGCGTCGTCGTCGTCGCGGTGGTGGTGAGTAAGAAGAAGACGACGAGCGCGAGGAAGAAAAAACTTAAAAACCGATTATGATTTCCATTTCCATTACTATTAATAGCATTGAAGAAGAACCCCTCATAAAAAGGAGAAGAAGAAGAAGAAGAAGAAGAAGAAGAAGAAGAAGAAGACGTCATTATTTTTCTCTCTTCCTCTCTTCTTCTCGCGTTCCGGTCTTCTTTCTTCTTCTTCTTCAATCGCGGATTTAGTACTCGTAGTGATTACATTAAAAGTCGTGTTTAGGGTTTAGCACACCCTAAACGTATAAAAAACGTTGGTGATTTTGATACGAAAGCTTTCGTCAAAATAACAACGCCAACAACGATAAAGAGAGAGAGAGAGAGAGAGAGAAAAGAGAGAGACACACGCACGCGCACATGGTGACCAAAACCACCAATCCAGCGACGGCAACAACAACGCCACCACCTCCGCCCGCGTACGACTCGTTAACGACGAACCGCAAAAACGAATCCTCGAAATTGGAAGACGCGTCCTCTGTCGGTACTTCGAATCATCAAAACGTGGCGGACGAGAACGCTTCGTCCTCCTCGTGGTGCGCTTCGTTATCCATTCAAGAGTTGAGAAAGTTAGCTCCGAATACCGATCGACTCGGGTACGATGCGAGCAACAACAACAACAACGACGACGATGAACGAGAGGAGAAGATCGCGCTGACTTGTCACGTGGTGAATCCAAAGAAGATTGGACAAGGTATGAACACGGTTTGATTAGCAGAGAGAGAGATTCGCGTTCTCCTTCTTCTTTCGCTTCGTTCCATTCGCTCGATTCTTGCTCTCTGTCTCTCTCTCTCTCTCACTCTCTCTCCTCGTTCTCGCACGTGTTTAACAACTCACCGATAAATGTACTTTTATCTCCTTCTTCTTCTTTTATCGTAAAAATACAGGCTTGACCGCGTACGCGTCGTATACGATCAAATCAGAATCCACCTGTCGCTTGTACAACAAAGCGAGCGCACAAGTCGAACGACGATACTCCGACTTTGAGTGGGTGCGAAACAAATTGTTGCAAAACTACCCGGGTCTTGTTTTGTACAAGTTGCCGGAGAAAATATCCGTCGCAGATCCTTTCGATGAGGAATTTTTAGAGAAGAGAAGAGACGGGTTCGAACAGTTCTTGAAGGCGGCGTGCGAAAACGAAGAGTTGAAATTGAGCAAAGTTTTGATGCAGTTTTTGTGCGACGATCAGTTGGAAAAAGAGCCGTGGTACGCGAAAGTGAACGCGACGTCCGCGTTAGATGGCATTGGGTCCATGTTTAGCGGGTTAGGGAACGAGGACGAGTCGGTGCCGAATAATAAGAGTAACACGCCGCAAAAGACAGATGCTAACAATAACAACAATAACAATGAATCTCCGGAACAAGCGACCACGTCGTCGGGAAACAAAGAAGATCCAGACTTTGCCGCTTTATCCAGCTACATCAAAAAGCTCGAAAAAGAGCTCAAAGTCTCCGTCGATGTCGCCGAGCAAGTCATTTTGAGTTTCTACTCGTTGGCGATGCTTTCGGAAGCGATGGGCGAAAACGCCTCGTTCTTGGGCGATTGCGAAACCAGAGGCGCGCAAATGTTGCTGAAATCTAATCAAGCCGGCGGGTTAGGTAAAGCGTTCAAGAAAACCGGTGAAGCAATGAAAGCTATGAAAGATCCAATGGAACGCCGATCGAAAGATTTGAGCAAGCAATTTCGGCAGCCGTTGGTGTGGGCGAAACACTTGAGCGAGAGTTGCAGAGAAAGCACGGAAGCTCGAGCGAAGTGTTTGTACGACGTCATCCAAGCGAAGAAGCGATTAGAGCAGGCCAGGAAAAAGTTGGAGAATCAGCTGGGCGGTGGATCGATCGTCGTCAACGCGCCGCCGGGGAATAGCAGTAGCACGCCAGACGCGACGCCGACGAAAGTAGGGGCTACTGACTCACCCACAAGCACGGCGGGAACGCCAAACGCCGCGGCGGGAACGCCGAGCAACGCCACGGAACAACTCACGTCGTGGTTTTCCTCGGTCACCGCTTCGTTAACCGCAAAACCACCGACGATTTACGAGATGCAACAAGACGTGGAATTGAAAACGCGAGAGGCGAAAGCGATGGAGGCGAAATACGAAATCGTGAAGAGAAGAACCATGGTTGAGTTACCGAACGCGCACGAACGCATCGAAAAAGTGTTGAATTCCTGTTTCGAAGACATGACGCAATTGATGCAAGAGTTGGCGAAAGTACAAGTCGCAGAGTTTGAAAGCATCATGCCTGGCTCCACGAACGCGCAGCCGAATAACAAATGATTATATCATTACCCGCACCAAAACGCAAACGGGCGCGCTGGACGTACGGTTGCGTGTGAAGTGTGATGAAGCGTGTGCGTGTGCGAAGTGTTGTTAAATTATTCTTTTTAAAATATAAAAAACGATTACAGTCAAAAACGCGTTGATTTGTATTTGGTATTGATGCTTTCTCTCTCATCTCTCTCTCTCTCTCTCTCTCTCTTTCCAAAACCCCCCTCTTTTCGCCGCGCTACTACTACCTTTAGCGTCTCTTCCCTTTCACCAACATTTTCTTCAACCCCGGGAACTTCTGGAATAAAACCAAATACGCGAACGCGCCGTGCGAGAGCAAAGTAATCAACACCCAAGCGAAACTCTCCCCGGTGAGAAGCTTCAGCGCGATCAGCGCAAACGCGAGTTTAACGACCATCATAATCTTCTTCAAAACTTTCATCAAAACGAAACCGGCTGCGGCTCCCGCGTATATTCGCAACACTTTTCGATTGGCGCGAGCAAACTGCAACACCGTCTTCGCCACGACGACAGAAACCGGCCACGGAATGGGCAACCAAATCCACGACAACACGCCTAAATAGACTCTATCGTTAACCACCATCGTCGAGAAGAAGAAATAATCGTCGTAGAGCATGTTTTTCGAGCACAACTCGCCTTCGGGTTGAATCCACCTGGAAACCGAATCCACCAAAGAATTCGAAGAAGAACTCGAAGAAGAGGACCCTAACTTCTCTCTCACGCACTTGGCGTAAAAGCTCTCTCTCGTTGGTCTCGCGTAAGGGCTGATTGCCGTGAAAAACACGCCCAAACAGAGGAGAAGCGTCGCGTATTTTCTCAACATCGCCACACTTTTTGTCGTATTACCGTTGGTGTTGGTGTTGTTGTTGATTCGATTCGGCGGTTTCGGCTTCCCGATGTTTTTATCATTCCCAGCACTACCACTACCACCACCGCGAGTCGCCATGACGATCGATCGCACGCCACTTATTCCCTCCTCGGTTTATGCGTCGTCGCGCGGAACGAACGAATGAACTTCGCGCTATTCTTATACGTGAATATATAAAAGGTCACACTCTCTCTATATAAGTCTGTTTGTGTGTTTAGGGTTGCAATCGATTTTTGTTGGGGTGATGCGTTTCGTTTCTCTGCAAACCACACTCTCTAACTGCGCACAGAACGACGACGACGACGACGAGAAACCTCTCCTCCTCCTTTGCGCGTTCGTTCTTCCCCAAAGTTCTTTTTTTGTGTTGTTCTTTGTGTGTGTAAGAGAGAGAGAGAGAGAGTGTGTGTGTGTGTGAGTGTGTGTGTGTTGACCTTTTGCCCTTTCCTTTCTTTTCCCCGCCCGCTAGATATTTACCTAACTAAAAGAAGCAAATACAACAACCGCTCCGGTGAGAAGAAGAAGACGAACTTGAAAGAGAAAGAGAGAGAATAAAGATGATACGAAAATCTCTGCGATCCTCTCACAGGTGGAACCCGTCTCGACCTTTTTACGTTCCAGTTTTTGCGAGGAAGTTTAGACCAGATTTCTCCTTCTCGGAACAAAATA
>Ga0255765_1001633_pt1 | contig 27284 bp, 32 predicted proteins | sample 041ome_8_FD_179965 | JGI IMG/M metagenome (GOLD analysis project Ga0255765, IMG submission 179965) | Coastal salt marsh microbial communities from the Groves Creek Marsh, Skidaway Island, Georgia - 041407BS metaG (version 2) | ecosystem: Environmental > Aquatic > Marine > Intertidal zone > Salt...
AAGATTTAAAAATGATCCTATCAATAATCCTGTTAATAATGCAGAGAATCTATTTGATTTTCAGTCAAGAGTTATCAAAAATTATCTTGAAATTCTAGATAACTTAGATCCAAAAAATAAACTTCTGATTATTGCCCATGCAGGTGTCATTAGGGTCATAAAATCCTACATCCTTAAATTACCTATTGAAAAAATGTTTACAATAAATATAAGGCCTGGAAGTTGTGAACCATTTGAAATCTAAAATAGCCATACTGATTTTTCTACTACCAATCATCTCTAATGCTGGTCATTATTGGAGTTTTGATCAGTGGCTCAACTCCTTAAAAGCTCCTGAATTTGATAAAATTGAAGATGTTCAAGAAATGAAAAAAACTTTCTTTAATTATCTTCTTCCTGAAATTAATAAGAAAAATAATGAAATCCAATTGCTTAGAAAAAAAGCGATTGGTAAAGATCTATCAAAAGAAGAGTTAACCAAACTTTATAAAAAATATCGGATTGATGAAGGTTCTGAGATAGATGCACTCCTTGAAAAAATTGACATCATTCCTCCTTCGCTTGTTCTGTCTCAAGCTGCATTGGAATCAAACTGGGGAAGATCCAGGTTTGCAAAGTTCTATCATAACTATTTTGGATTATGGTGTTTTGAGAGGGGTTGCGGAGTCATACCTAAAAAAAGAGACAAGGGTGATACTCATGAAGTGGCAAAATTTTCTTCCCCTGAAAAAGCAATTGACTTCTACTTCCTCTCTATAAATAGAAATAAATCCTATGAAGTTCTTAGAAAAATAAGACAAGATAAGAGATCCAAAAGTCAAAGCATTACCGGCCTAAGTCTGTCAGAAGGTTTAACGAATTACGCTGAAATTGGTTATGAATATGTCGATAGAATCAGAAGAGTCATTACCAGCAATGAACTCTCTAAATATGACAGAGAAAGTGGATTATAAGCGACTTAACGCTTAGAGTATTGCTCGCTCTTACGAGCCTTCTTCTTGCCAACCTTTTTACGTTCAACTATTCTAGCATCACGAGTAAGGAAACCAGCTTTTCTTAGATCTTTGCGATATTCCTCATCATATGTTAGAAGAGCTCTAGCCACACCAAGACGAATAGCACCAGCTTGACCAGTATCTCCACCACCTTTAACACTAATATTGAAATCAAACTTATCCTTCATCTCAACAGTCTCTAAAGGTTGGTTGATGATCATTGAAGCAGTCTCTCTACCAAAATATTCGCTCATTGGCTGTTTGTTGATCAGAAACTTACCCGAACCTTTAGTCATGTAGACTCTAGCTACAGAAGTTTTTCTTTTACCAGTTGCATAGTATGTTTCAGTCTTTGCCATAATTAAATTTCTAATGGTTGAGGTTGTTGAGCAGTGTGTGTGTGATTTGGTCCAGTAAAGACTTTCATTTTTTTGAACATTTGACGTCCAAGAGGTCCTTTAGGCAACATGCCTTTCACTGCATTTTGAATAATTGCTTCCGGCTTTTTGTTCTGCAAGTCCTTAAAAGACACAGATTTAAGGTTACCAACATAACCCGTATGATGATGGTACATCTTGTCTTCAAATTTATTGCCTGTAACGCGAATTTTTTCAGCATTAACGATAACAATATAATCACCCGCATCAGCATGAGGAGTGAATTCAGGTTTGTGTTTGCCACGAAGACGAGAAGCAACCTCAGTAGCAAGTCTACCTAGAGTTTTGCCATCAGCATCGACTAAAAACCAGTCTCTTTTTACATTGTTTGCGTTAGCACTAAAAGTTTTCATAAACCTTAACTTATTCTTTTCAAGCGAAACCGAGTATTATAGACATTTTTTCATAACTTTTTGCAAATTCTTTCTTAAAAATTTTTAGCTAATATCATCCCCAAAAAAATATGATTAATACTCATGCTCATTTAGATTTTGATGAAGTTAGAAATTTTGATTTCTCTACAGAAGAAACAATAGTCCCCTCAATAGGAAAAGAGAATTGGAGCAAGGTGGCTCTTTTTGATTTTTTTGCCTTGGGTATTCATCCGTGGTATGTTGACCAGCACTCTGATCTTGATCTTGATTTATTAGAAATTCAAATAAAAAAAAACAAACCAATTGCGGTTGGTGAGTGCGGTCTTGATTTCTCCCCCAATCGTAAATCAAATCAATTGAAACAGATTCACTTTTTTAAACACCAGCTACATCTAGCCCAAAAAAATAATTTACCTGTCATTATTCACTCAGTAAAAGCCAACCATGAAGTGATTGGTCATTTGAGTAAAAGAGATAATTATGGAGTAATTCATGGTTTCTATGGAAGTCCAGAAGAGGCAAATAAATTCACATCGATGGGGTTTTTTCTTGGAATTGGCCATGCGATTCTTAAGCCAAACTATCTAAAGATGGAGTCCATTATCCAAACTTGTCCAATGGATAAAATTCTTATTGAAACTGATGATGACAATCCAGATGATATAACAAAAATTGCATCTAAAATTTCCTCGATTAAAGGATTGTCTTATGATGAGATGGTTTTGAATTGTGATAACAATGCAAAGAAACTATTTGGAATCTAAGATGTCTGGTAGCTGCGAAAGAACAGAAATTTTATTAGGGCAAGAAGGTCTTGCAAAATTAGCTGAATCTCATATTCTGGTTGCCGGACTAGGAGGAGTAGGTGGAATATGTGCTGAGTCGCTTTGTCGAGCTGGTGTAGGTGAGTTAACTATAGTTGATTTTGATATTGTTGAAAAAACGGATCTTAATAGGCAAATTATTGCTCTTAACTCTTCTTTAAATAGGAAGAAAACTGATGTTCTTTTTTCAAGACTCAAAGACATTAATCCTAATATTGAAATCAATCTTATCAACCAATTTATTGATGAAAATTTAGCAATTGAGATTTCAAAAGACCCTGAAATAAATTTTATTGCTGACTGTATAGATTCAATAGCATGCAAAAAAACATTGATCCTCTCTTGTTTTAAAGAAAAAAAACCAATCATCTCTTCAATGGGAGCTGGTGGAAGACTTGATCCTAGTCAGATTAAAATCTCTAAATTAAATAAAACTTTTAATTGCTCTTTGGCTAGAGAAATGAGAAGAGAATTACGAGGTTGCAAATCTTGCCTCAGTCTTCCAGTTGTGTTCTCTACTGAGCAGCAAATTAAGGCCCTACCTCACACAAAAAACAAAGATTCTGAAGGGGTGCCCTCAGGAAGACCTAGGGCAGTTAATGGAGCTATTTCATATATCCCAAATATGTTTGGATTAATGATGGCTGGGTATATAATTCAGAAGTTAATAAATCAATAAAATACAAAAATTAATTGAATGGTTAGTACTGAAACACCAGTTTGTCAATTTGACCAACCTGCAATTGACTTTAATCTTCTTGGGGTTGATGGCAAAAGATATAACTTAGCTGAATGCATGGGAGAGAAAGGCTTGTTAGTGATGTTCATTTGCAATCACTGCCCATATGTCAAGGCTATTCGTCATAGAATTATCAGAGACGTAAATGAGTTAAATTCATTTGGCATTAATGCTGTGGCAATTATGTCCAATAATCCCGATGAATATGAAGAAGACTCATTTGAGAATATGAAAAAAATCTCTGATGAACACTCCTTTCCTTTTCCATATTTAATTGATGAAACTCAGGAAATTGCCAAAGCTTATGGTGCAGTTTGTACACCTGACTTCTTTGGCTACAATTCAAATCTTAAACTTCAATATAGAGGTCGATTGGACGAATCTAGGAAAGAAACTGCTCCTGAAGATGTAAGAAGGGATTTATTTGAGGCAATGAAAGAAGTAGCCATATCCGGTCGAGGGCCTAGAGAACAAATTCCATCTATGGGTTGCTCAATAAAATGGTTCTAGTAATCCTAGATTAAGTGGCACGATATAAGGGGAAATCATGAATTACAAATCAATTAATCCATTCAATGGTGAAGTTAATCTTGAGATTGATTGCTGGAACAGTGATGAAATTGAGAATGCTTTACAAAGATCTTATCAAGTTAGAGATTCATGGCAAAAAAATCCTCTAGACAAAAGATGTAAACTCCTCAAACAGGCGGCTAATGTTTTAAGGGATCAAAAAGAAGTTCTGGCCAAAATGATGGCTTCTGAGATGGGAAAACTGATTGATGAGGCCAAGGCAGAGGTTGAAAAATGCGCCTGGGTATGCGAGTTTTATGCACTTAATGCTAAAGGTTTTTTGGCAGATAGGATGATTCAATCTGATGCCAGCAAGAGTTTTATTACCTACCAACCTCTTGGATGTGTCTTGGCTATCATGCCATGGAATTTTCCTCTTTGGCAGGTGTTTAGATTTGCCGCACCTGCGCTTGCAGCGGGCAATGTTGGTTTACTTAAACATGCCGAGAATGTCCCTGAATCTGCTCTTGCCATTGAGAAGATTTTTCGTGATGCTGGATTCCCTGATGGTACCTTTATTTCCATGATGATTAGTCGTGACGATACAGCAAAAGTAATTGCTGACTCTAGAGTCCAAGCAGTGACACTAACCGGCAGTGAAATTGCAGGAAGTAAAGTTGCTGCAACCGCAGGTGCCAATCTCAAGAAAACAGTCCTTGAACTCGGAGGATCAGATGCCTTTATTGTTCTTGATGATTGTGACGTGGATCAGGCGGTTAAAGTTGGAGTTGCCTCGCGCTTTTTAAATGGTGGTCAAAGTTGTATCGCCGCAAAAAGATTTATTGTTTTAGACTCTATTGCTGAACAATTTATTCCCAAGTTTAAAGAAGCGGTTGAAAATTTAAAAATTGGTGATCCTCTTAATAATATAACAAATCTTCCTCCAATGGCAAGGCAAGACTTGAGAAATGAACTCCACCAACAAGTTCAGGATTCTATCAGTCAGGGTGCTATCCCCTTATGCGGATGTGAGATTGATCAGAATACACATGCAGGATACCCTGCTTCAATTATCGATCATGTTAAACCTGGAATGCGTGCTTATCAAGAGGAATTATTTGGTCCTGTAGCAATTATCATTCGCGCGAAAGATGAGGATGATGCAGTTAGAATTGCGAATGATTCCCCTTACGGGCTTGGAGGCAGTGTTTGGACTGAAAACCCATATCGCGGTGAAGATGTAGCTAGACAAATTCAATCAGGTGCAAGTTTTGTAAATGGCATTGTGAAAAGTGACCCAAGACTGCCTTTTGGAGGGATTAAAAACTCAGGATATGGAAGGGAATTATCAGAGATTGGTATGCATGAATTTGTGAATATCAAAACCATTTGGATTAAATGAAAACCCCTTTTCAAATAAGGTTTATTAAATTCTAAATCTAATATAAACTGGTCAACACTAGTTTTCTAGTATTTGTTTTTTTTGGAGTATTGATTTAATGTCAACTTATACAGGTAAGGTCAAGTGGTTTGACGTAAAAAAAGGTTTTGGTTTTCTTGAAAGAGATGGTAGTGAAGATATCTTTGTTCATTTCAGATCTATCCAAGGAGGTGGATTTAAGAAACTTGACGAAGGTCAAGAGGTTGATTTTGAGGTTGAAGAAGGTGATAAAGGTCTTCAGGCAGTAAACGTAGTTCCAAAATAAAGTTTCTTTGTATAATTCATTTAAATATCTTTTATAGAATTTAAATGAACTCATATCTTTGGTATGACTATGAGACCTTTGGTATAAATCCAAAGACCTCTAGAATTTCCCAGTTTGCTGCAATAAGAACTGGTCTCAATCTGAATAAGATTGAGGAATTTATGTTTTATTGCAAGCCGACCAATGATTGCTTACCTTCTCCCCAGGCATGCGCAATAACAGGAATCACTCCTCAGATTTGTGAAAATAGAGGAGTTATTGAACATGAATTTATCTCAAAAATAAACACAGAATTTTCAAAGCCAGGAACTTGTGTTGTAGGCTATAACTCTAATCAATTTGATGACGAATTTACTCGTTACACTCTCTACAGAAATTTTCTAGATCCATATGCTTGGCATTGGAAAAATAATAACTCGAGATGGGATATTCTGGATGTTGTCAGGATGTGTTATGCACTTAAAAAAGATGAGTCTTTGAAATGGGTTCATGATGACTATGGCAAGCCCATTTTCAAACTTGATCGATTATCAATCGCTAATGGTATTGAGCATTCTAATGCACACGATGCTCTTGCAGATGTTCGAGCAACGATTGCAATTGCCAGAAAGATTAAAGAAACCCAGCCAAAATTTTATGAATATGCTCTCTCTCTTCGAGATAAGAATACAGTCAATAACCAATTAAAACTTTTTGAACCCACCTTATACACTTCTAAAAACTTCCCAAACTCTTTAAGCTGCACTAGGATTGTTCTGCCAGTATGCTATCATCCTATTCAAAAAGATTGCGCCTTGGTCTTTAATCTTGATCAGGATCCAAGTATTCTTCTTGACCTAGAAGTTGATGAATTAAAGTTGTTAGTCTTTACACCCAAATCTAAACTTCCGAAAGGGCTTGAGAAACTACAAATACATTCTATTAAATTCAATTCAAGTCCAATGTTTGTATCGAACATCTACAAACTTTCTCCAACAATTCAAAATCAACTCAAGCTAAATTTGTCTGATATTCTTGAAAAAGTAGACTTCATGAAAAAAAATGCAACTGAGATTGAAAGGATTATTCAAGAGCTCTTTTCTGATGACGAGATGAATTATCCAAAAAATGATGAAGATCAAGCCCTTTATGATAATTTCATGAGCGCCCATGATAGGAGAGTTTCTGATGAAATACAAAATCTAAATGAGGCAGATCTTGTTTCTTTTCAGCCTCGGTTCGAGGACAAGAAACTTAATAAACTTTTTCTTAATTTCAAGGCTCGCAATTATCCTAACTCACTTGATGAGAACGAAAAAGAATTGTGGTTCGAAACTGTGCAATCAAGAGTTCATAACGGCGAATATGGATACTTAAACATTGACGATTTTTACAAACAGTTAGCCAAAATGAAAGAAGAAGGAAAAGTAAATCTATCTGTTATTCAGGAACTTGAAAAATACGGTAATTCGTTTCTTTAAAATTGCTGAAGTTTGTGAAAAAAGAAAAATAAAGGTATAATCTACGCTTCGCGAAAAAGTATGAAGTAAGGTTAATGAACGCAGAAACAAGAGAGGAGATGTTTGGTCGTCTCCAGAAAAAAATACCTAACCCAACAACTGAATTAAACTACTCGACACCTTTTGAGCTATTAGTTGCTGTCACCCTCTCAGCTCAGGCAACGGATAAAAGTGTTAATCAAGTAACTGATAAACTCTTTCCAATGGCTAATACACCAGAGGCAATTTTTGACCTTGGTGAAGACAAGCTAAGAGACACTATCAAAACTATTGGCTTGTTCAATTCAAAAGCAAAACATATTATTCAAGCATGTAGAATCTTGATCGATAAATACGATTCTCAAGTGCCTGAATCTAGAAAAGATCTTGAAGCGCTCCCTGGAGTTGGTAGAAAAACAGCTAACGTAGTTCTCAATACCGCTTTTGGGCATCCAACTATAGCTGTCGATACTCACATTTACAGGGTGGCCAATAGAACCGCTATTGCCAGTGGAAAAACTGTTCTCGAAGTTGAAAAGAAATTGGTTAAATTCATTCCAGACGACTACAGAGTTCCTGCTCATCACTTGATGATTCTTCATGGTAGATATACCTGTAAAGCAAGAGCACCCCTTTGCAATGAGTGTGTTCTTCTTGATCTTTGCGAGTACGAAGAAAAAAATCTCTAATCGATTTACCCCTATAATAGGGAAATGCTTTATAGCCAAAACCGTAGTGAGCAAAGAGCATTCTTGTCAAATGCCTGGGTAAAATTTCAAAATAATGAGGGCCTTGATCCCATGGAGTTTCAACTCGTAGAAATCATCAAGCTTCATCCCGAGTATCATCATCTAATACAAACTACTGATGCGGAATACTTTCCTGAACATGGTCAGGTTAACCCATTTTTACACATCAATCTTCATCTAGCCCTAAGGGAGCAATTGTCTATTAACCAACCGATTGAAGTGAGATTGGCATACGACTCTCTTCTCGAAAAAATTAAAGACCCTCATGAAGTAGAACATACTCTGATAGATTGTATTGCGGAAATGATTTTCTCAGCTCAGAAGAATCATTCATCATTTGACTATGAAAATTATAAGAAATGTTTAAATAATAAATGTATTTAGATGAGCTAATTCAAGAGCACACCCATCAAGAAATTAATACTTATCAATCGATTGGTACTGGATTATTCGACTCTTATAAAGTTAATTTGAAGAATAATTCCAATGTGTTTATCAAGATACAAAATAACTCTAATAATGATCTTATTCATGAAGCAGAAGAGCTACGAATTCTTGGAGAACATGTTAAAACACCTAAAGTTATTGCCTCAACAACTCATTGCATAATCCTTGAATGGATCGAACAATCCTACAATCCATCCATCCAAAAAGAGCTCGGAAGAAGTCTGTCTGAACTTCACCTGAAACATAATGATTATTTTGGTTTCATCTTTGATAACAAGATTGGATCTACACCTCAAAAAAATGCAACCAAAAAGAACATTAAGAACTGGGCTGATTTCTTCTGGAACTATCGTATTAAATTTCAAATTGATCTTGCAAAGAAAAACAATCTGCTGGAATTAGAACAATACAAAAATTTAATGAATCTCAAGGATTCTATTTACAGGAAATTAAATATTCAAATTCGCCCAACTCTTCTTCATGGTGATTTATGGTCAGGCAATTATGTTGCGACCTCTAGTGGACCTTACTTTATTGATACTGCATCCTACTATGGTCACTCAGAGGCTGATTTTGCCCTTACCTATATGTTTGGTGGGTTTTCAAAAGAGTTTTATCAAAGCTACGAAAAGAGATCTCCTTTCGAAGAAAATCATGAAGAAAGAAAACCAATCTATATGATTTATCATTACCTAAATCACTTAAATCTCTTTGGTAGACCCTATCTAGGTGGAGTGCTAAATTGTTATCAAAAAATTATTAATTAACTTGCCAGTTAACAAAATTTTCCAATAATTTCAAACCGTCTCTTTGTGACTTCTCAGGATGAAACTGGACAGCAAAAATATTACCTCTTGCGGCAGCAGAACAAAAGTCAATACCGTAATTTGTTGACCCAACTTCAATATCTGCTGAGGGATTCGCATAATAACTATGGACACTATAAAAACGTGCATTATCATTAATACCCTCCCATAATTGATGTTCTTTAGTTTGACGCACTGTATTCCAGCCCATATGAGGAACTTTTAGTGAATTACTTTGGAAATGATTGACTGTGCCTTCAAATATAGATAATCCGTCAGTACCGCCATTCTCTTCACTCCAATCAAAAAGCATTTGAAGCCCCAGGCAAATTCCCAGAAGAGGTTTTTCATTGGCGGCTTGTTTAATAGATTCTGCAAGACCCAATTCATTAAGAACCTTCATGCAGCCTCCAATAGCACCTTGGCCTGGAAAGACTACCCTATCAGAATTTTCGATATAGGTTCTATCATGAGTCAGTAAGACTTCATCATCAGGAGATACAAATTCAATCGCTTTTTGAACTGACCGAACATTGCCCATGCCATAGTCAATAATGGCTATTCTTTGCACTTATAAGGACCCTTTAGTCGAAGGAATTACTCCAGATTGTCTAGAATCAGGCGAAGCTGCCATTCTAAGAGCGCGACCAAATGCTTTAAAAATGGTCTCTGCTTGGTGATGCGCATTAACGCCTCTAATATTATCGATATGAACAGTTGCCAAACAATGATTTACAAAACCTTGGAAGAACTCCCCAATAAGATCAACATCGAATTTGCCAATCATGGCTCTGGTAAATTTAACATTCAACTCTAAGCCTGGACGACCGGAGAGGTCTATTACCACCCTAGAAAGAGCCTCATCAAGGGGCACATAGGAAAAACCATAACGCGTCATGCCTTTTTTATCCCCAATTGCTTTTGCAAATGCCTGTCCAAGAGTGATACCGACATCTTCAACGCTATGATGATCATCAATATCAGTATCTCCATCGCATTTAATCGTCAAATCAACTAAGCCATGACGAGCGATTTGATCCAGCATATGATCAAGGAATGGGACACCCGTATTGATATCGGACTTGCCAGTACCATAAAGCTCAAGCTCAACTGTAATGTCAGTTTCGTTTGTTTTTCTATCAACCTTTATCATCTTATAGATACTTCTCGATCAAAATTTCTGCAATCTGAATTGTATTTAGGGCAGCACCTTTTCGAATGTTATCAGAAACTACCCACATATTTAATCCTCTTTCATGAGTAATGTCTTCTCTGATTCTGCTCACAAAAGTATCATCCTTGTTAGTAGCCTCTTCAAATGGAGTTGCGTAGCCACCATCTTTTCTATCATCCATCACAGTAACTCCACTTGCTTTGGATAAAATCTCTCTAGCCTCAGAAGCAGTGATTTTTTTCTTTGTTTCAATATGTACCGCTTCAGAATGACCATAAATGACTGGAACCCTGACAGCAGTAGGATTGACAAGAATATTGTCATCCTCGAAGATTTTCTTAGTTTCCCAAACCATTTTCATCTCTTCCTTGGTGTAGCCATTATCTTGGAATACATCGATGTGAGGAATCACATTAAAAGCAATTTGTTTTGGGTAAACCTCATTTTCAACATCCTGACCATTAAGCAACTTAGCTGTCTGTTCTGTAAGTTCCGTAATAGCAGCTTTACCCGTTCCTGATACAGCTTGATAGGTTGCCACATTAATACGCTCAATACCTACGGCATCATAGATTGGCTTCAGAGCCACTAACATTTGAATTGTTGAACAGTTTGGATTTGCAATAATATTTCTTTTTGTGTAACCAGCAATAGCATGAGCATTCACTTCTGGAACTACCAAAGGAATATCCGCATCACGTCTAAAGTGAGCAGTATTATCAACAACGATACAGCCAGCTTCAGCAGCCCTGGGGGCATACTTCTCTGAAATAGAACCTCCTGCAGAGAAAAGCCCAATCTGAGCTTTTGTAAAATCGAAGGTGTCTAGGTCCTGAACAGTCCAAGTCTTGCCCTGACATTGAATCTTCATTCCAGCTGATCTGCTAGAAGCAAGTGGGTAAAGATTATTGATAGGGAAGTTTCTTTGCTCTAATATAGAGATAATAGTTTCGCCCACAGCACCGGTGGCACCTACTACTGCAATATCAAATTTCTTGCTCATAATTATCTGTTTGAAAAAAAGCGCATATTATACCAGTCAAGTAAAAACTATACATCATTTGGTATTTCTACATATTCATGCTCTAAATTGAATTTCTCAGCTAGAAATTGACAAAGCGCTTGAACACCATATCTTTCGGTGGCGTGATGTCCAGCCGACATGAATGAAACTCCTGACTCTTTAGCCATAGCCGGAATTTGTTCTGAAATTTCTCCGGTTATGAATAAATCAACATCCAAATTAATTGCATCTTGAAAATATTTTTGAGCTCCGCCTGTGCACCATGCAACTCTTCCAATGCTGGACTTTAAGTCTCCAAATACCTGAGGAGATCGACACAACTTTTTCTCAACTATTAATGCAAATTCACCTAGAGAAGTGTCATTAATTTCGCCAGTCCAAATTAATGAGTCCTTAACAGGCATAGGATTTTTAATCCGCAGAATGCTTGCCAATTGTGAGTTATTACCGAGTTCTTTGTGATCATCCAAAGGCAGGTGATACGCAAAGAGATTCATACCTGCTTCCAATATCTTTTTTACTCTTTGTGTTTGATAACCGGTAATTGTCATCGACTCATTTTTCCAAAAAATTCCATGGTGGACAAAGATTGCATCTGCCTCTTTTTCAATTGCTGTATCAATCAGATCTTGGTTTGCAGAGACTCCTGAGATAATTTTTTTGACTTGTTGCCTTCCCTCAATTTGAAGTCCATTAGGGCAATAATCATCAAATTGAGAAACATTTAAAGTTTCATTACAGAAATCAATTAATAGATCTCTATTCACCATAATATTGATCTAGAGCGCTCATAAAGGCATCATTCTCATTCTCATACCCGATAGTTACCCGCAAAAAATAATCTAGATTTTTTGCATTTGAAAGATTCTTGATGAGGATATTATTGTCAATCAAAAATTGAAAAAGATGATTTGCGTCTGCAACTTTTAAAAGTAAAAAGTTGGCATCAGAAGGATAGACATCAACCTCACTCCGATTTAGAAGATATTGATAAACCCTCTCTCTTTCTTTAATAATTTCTTTGGCTTTCTCCAGAAGGTATTGCTTCTTCTCAAGAAGGAAGGTTGCGGCACTCTGGGTTAAGGAGTTAATATTGTAGGGTAATCGAATCTTATTAAACTCCTCAATAAGCTCACTCGCACCTATCATTAGACCTAGCCTTGCACCAGCAAAACCAATTTTTGAAACAGTCCTAAGAAGAAGAATATTTTCATAATTGCTTAAATCATCCAAAAAGCTGTCTCTGGAATACGCGTAATAAGCCTCATCAATAACCACCAATGCGTCAGTTGATTCAATGATTGCTTTTATTTTATTTTTATCAAATAAATTGCCAGTGGGATTATTTGGATATGCAATAAAGATTAATTTAGGCTGTGTTTCTTTTATGAGCTGAAGAGTATTTTCTAAATCAATATCAAAGTCAATCAAAGGGGAATCAATATAATTGAGCCTCGAAAACTTCGCAATCATTTCGTACATTACAAAACTTGGACTAAAAGACAGAATTGTGTCGCCCTCATTACAAGCAAGGGCAATTAATTGAATCAACTCATCTGACCCATTACCTAGAAGAACCCCATGATTTTCATCAATATTCATTAGGCTTCTAAGTGATTTAATGACCTCTCTTGCAGAGGGCTCAGGATAACGATTGATATCAACCTTGCTAAGGTGCTGAAGAAATTCTTTTTCAAAATCCTGATTGGGAGAAAAAGGACTTTCCATGGCATCTAACTTCAAACATTCGATGGGTTCAGGAACATGATAAGCATTCAGTGATTGAATGTCTTTTCTGATCCAGTTCTTAGCAAAGCTCATTTTTATATCAAATTCTGTTTGGATGAAATTGCATTTTACCGACCTTTTCTGCATTCAATAAGGTTTGATAGGTGTAATCGAGTGCAGCCCCACATGCTCTTATAATGTCTTTTTCTTCAAGAATGAAACAAGCAATTGCGCTCGCAAGGGTACACCCTGAACCATGATAAATATTTGGAAGTTTCTCGAAATGAAATTCTTTGAGCAGTCTTTCTCCATTGAAGAGTTGATGCGTTAATTGATCTTCGGTTTCAACTGAGGAAGTAATTAATGTGTATTTAGAACAGAAATTTTTCAAACCATCTCGAATCTTATCGGATTTTGTAAGTTTTAGAAATTCTTCTCTGTTGGGAGTGGCAATCGTTGCTTTTGGAATCAATTCATCAAGATATGTGAAACTAAAATTTTCATTTATGAATACATTACCTGAGCTAGATTTCAATATAGGGTCAACCACAATAGGAATATTCTTATGCTGATCCAAAAAGTCAGAGAGATATTCCAAAATAGTTTTATCAGCAAGCAGGCCTATTTTAATCCCATCAAACTTAATATCGTCCATCAAGCTTTTCAACTGGGAATCAATAATCTTTATATCCACTGGGGAAGATAAACTGACAGTTTGTGTATTCTGAGAAGTTAAGGTTGTAATAATTGGAAGGGCTCTGAAATTCAGAGAATGAATAGTTTCAATATCTGCAGAAATACCAGCACCTCCAGATGGATCTAGACCAGATATTACAAGAATATTTTTTCGATTTGGCAAACTTAATTTCTTTCTTGCGAAATTAAAAAGTCAATAATTTTAAATACCCTATCGGATCCACCTGCAGTGGTAGTATCAACTAAATATTTTCCATTTACAATGAATGCAGGCACGCCAGTGATGTCGTACTTGACTGTATTGATTTGGGACTTATTTAATTTAATTTTCAGAGTGAAGGATTTAAAAATACTTTCAGCTTTTTTCTTGTCCACTCCATTAGATAACAACCAGTCTACAAAATCATCATTATCTTCCAGGATAGTTTTGTGGACGTGGATTGCATCAAATAATTTTTCATGAAGTCTTTCAACTTCGCCAAGCTCTTCCAAAATATAGAAAAAAATTGCGCCATTCACCCATCTCTCAGAAAAAACTGCAGGCTGTCTAATAAACTGAACATCACTGGGTTTAGTTTTTAGCCATGATTGAACTTTTGGTTCTATATTGAAACAATGAGGACAGTAGTACCAGAACAACTCCCTCACTTCTATAATGTCATTTGAGACAGTAGGTACAGGTTTTTTTAATTCTAAATAATCAATTCCCTCTGAATATTCCGCAAAGATTGAAGTTGCAAAGAAAACTAAGAAAAATGCGATGTTTTTAAATTGCTTCATGATTGTATTTAACCAAACAAATTACTGAAAGTATACTTCTTAATTTCGGGTTTATTTTCATTCTGGAATTGACCCCACATCAGGTCATAAGTTTCTCCACGAATTGGATGTTTACCTTTTGGGAAAATTTCTGCCAATGGGGCCAAGACAAACGAAAATTTTAAAATATCATCTCTAGGAATATTTAGCTCAGTGTTTATTTCATTTTTATAAAGTATGAGGTCTAAGTCAATAGACCTTGAAGAGAACTTCTTTTCTACTCTCTTTCTACCAAGATTGATTTCAATACTTCTTAGCAAATCCACAGTATCTTCAATATCAAGATCTGTTTCAGCATTAGCTCCTATATTGAAAAAATTGTCTCCCTCGAATCCATAGGGAGGGGTCTCATAAACAGAGGAATAATTTATGTTATTAAAATTTTCATTTAATAAGGAAATAGCTCCTTTGATATTCTCATCCCGATTCTGATTGGAGCCGATATTAATATGAATTTGCGCCATGTCTACTTGGATCTTTCTATGATAACTCCAACACCTGAAGCGCCTGAGACAGCCTCCCCTTTATTTAGCGTAAGTTTGACCCATTCAACCTCAAATTCATTGAGAACAATTTCAGTAATCTTTTCAGCTAGCGTTTCGACCAACTGAAATTCACTGTCTTTTACAAACTGAATTAATCTCTTGGCAACTGATTTGTAGTCTAGCGTTTGGTCAATATGATCAGTTAAGCTTGCTGCTTTAATATCTGCAGCCATTTCAAGATCAAGAGTAACGTCTTGCCTGATCTCTCTTTCCCAGTCATAAATTCCAATCACTGTATCAATTTTTAGTCCTTGTATAAATACTTTATCCATGATTAAATGTCGAAAAAATTATCAAATTATATGTTAACTGCGCTAATCCTAATCGCCTATCTGGTAGGTTCAATTAATTCAGCAATTATCCTGTCTAAAGTTCTCAAGTTACCTGATCCTAGAACTCAAGGCTCAAAAAATCCCGGTGCGACCAATATGCTTAGAATAGGAGGAAAGAAGATTGCTGCTTTTGTTTTATTAATTGATGTATGGAAAGGGTTGAGTCCAATTTTATTAGCATACTCTTACACATCTTCATCTTTTGAACTTTCCATTATTGCACTATTTGCATTTCTAGGACATGTATATCCAGTATTCTACTCCTTCAAAGGTGGAAAGGGAGTGGCTACCTTTATTGGGGGGTTAATTGGTATCAATCCACTAGTCGGTCTTAGTTTTATTTTGATTTGGTTATTTGTTGCAAAAGTCCTAAACATATCATCCCTTTCTGCTCTAGTTGCAACCTTATTAACTCCCATAGTTTTCTACTTTATAGAAATGGATATTGAGGCAACCGGAGTGATTGCATTAATCTGTCTTTGGATTTTCTTCACTCATCGCTCTAATATTAAACGACTGGTTTCTGGAGAAGAGGGTCAGATCAACTCTTGATATTGACTCCTTTGTTCAGAAGATAATAGGCAGTCATTGCAAGTGCAGTTATCATTCCCAATAGAACCATCAAGGACTCTATTAATGAGGCACTGCCAACTCCATAAAAGCCTATTCTAAAACCATCAATCATGTAGAAGATTGGGTTAACCTTGCTAATGGACTGCCAAAACTCTGGAAGAATCTCAATACTATAGAACATACCGCCAAGGTAAGTAAGTGGCATCAAAATAAAGGTTGGAACAATGGTGATGTCATCAAAAGAGTTTGCGAATACCGCATTAATGAATCCAGCAAGAGAGAAAAGTGTTGAGGTAAGTAAGAAGATAATGAAAGCTATAAATAAATTACTAACAGAAATATCAATAAAGAAGTAAATAGCTAAAAATACTCCCAATCCCACAGAGAATCCCCTCAACACCCCTCCAGAAACATACCCAAGAAGTATCACCCAGTTAGGAACTGGCGATACCAATAACTCTTCAATGCTATGATTAAATTTAGCAAGATAAAAAGATGAAACGGTATTGGCATAAGAATTTGTAATTACTGTCATCAAGATAATTCCTGGAATGATAAACTCCATATAACTTATCCCTTCCATCGAACCTATTCTCTCTCCAACAAGACCACCAAAAATAATAAGATAAAGGGAAGTGGTGATAATTGGTGGAAAAACAGTCTGAACCCAAATTCTTGAGAACCTGAGCACTTCCTTGATGACAATAGTTTTGAATGCAATCCACATATTATTTTTTATCAGTTAAATAAAAGAATAAAGTTTCTAATCTATTTTGCGCACTTCTAACATGATCAATGCTGACTCCTTGGTCTTGAAGTGAGACAAGTACTTCACTAATATTAGTCTTGGAATCCAAGAGAACTTTTATGGATTGAGAATCGATAAACTCAATTTTAAATTGATCAGATTTGATATCTGGCCTGATGTCATTTTTACTTTCTAAGACAATCACTTGATGATCAATTTCAGCCAAGAGATCTTTCATAGAGGTCTGTTTAATGACTTTTCCATCATTCATAATGGCGATATTTCTACAAAGAGATTCAGCTTCTTCAAGATAATGAGTGGTCAAAATAATGGTTACCCCCTCTTTATTCAGCTGAGTTAAAAAATCCCACATTGATCTTCTGATATCTACATCCACACCAGCTGTTGGCTCATCCAAAATTAGAATCTTAGGATTGTGAATGAGAGCTCTTGCAAGCATGAGTCTTCGTTTCATTCCGCCCGATAGTGACTTAACCATATCCTTGCGTTTATCCCACAACTCCATTTTCTTTAAAAGCTTTTCAGAGGCTAGTCTAGCTTCAGATCTTTTTATTCCATGATAGCCTGCTTGATTAATCAAGATCTCTTCGACTGGCTCAAACTGATTAAAGTTAAATTCTTGTGGCATGAGACCAATCATTCTTTTAACTTCATTGATATGATCATCTTGATCCAAACCAAACACTTTGACATTTCCAGATGTTTTATTGAGTAAGCCACAAATAATGCCAATGGTAGTTGTTTTGCCGGCTCCATTCCTACCCAAAAGGGCAAAGAAATCGCCTTCTTTAACCTCTAGATCAATTCCGTCAACTGCAGTGAGTTTATTCTTATAAGTCTTTCTGAGAGATTGAATTGTAAGGGCTTTACTCAAAATAGTTTTCGCAAAATAAAATGTCGATTTTAAAGGTCTAAAAGCCTTTATCTTATTTTTTTTTCAATGATGAGCTATTTATCTATACCTCTTATGGACAGGTTCATCAAAAATAAACTTTGTTATAATCTTTTTTATCTAAATAAATGTATTAAGCCATTGAATAAAGTTGTCGAATTGCCAGATATTGGGGATTTTGATGAAGTTGAAATCATTGAAATTCTAGTATCCAAAGGTGATGATGTTTCCAAAGATGACAGTCTTATTACCCTTGAAAGCGATAAGGCCTCAATGGAAATACCCTCTCCTTTTGAGGGCAAGGTCGCTGATATTAAGGTATCAATTGGAGATAAGATTTCTAAAGGTCACCCTATCCTAGAAATTACAACTGAGTCTGAAGAGTCAATCGAGGACAAACAAGAAGTACCTTCTAATGAAATACAGATTCAATCTTTTGAGCTTCCCGATATTGGGGATTTTGATGAAGTTGAAATCATTGAAATTCTAGTATCTGACGGTGACAAAGTAGAGAAGGATGATAGTTTATTGACCCTCGAGAGCGATAAAGCCTCAATGGAAATTCCATCCCCCTATCCTGGGCTCATCATCAAATCTTATATCAGGGTTGGAGACATGGTATCTAAAGGATCTAAACTTTTTGATATCGAGACCTCTACTGAATCGTCCGCCATAGAAAATAAGTCTGAAGAGAGTCAGCCTGAAGAAACAATTATAGAATCTAAGCCTTCCTCCAGTAGTGGCTATTCAAAACCCAATTTCGATCCAACTGTCGCGAACCATGCATCAGGATCTTCTCATGCATCACCCTCAGTCAGAAAATTAGCCAGAGAGCTAGGGGTCAACTTATCAAATGTGGATGGAACGGGTCCTAAAGGTAGAATTTTAGAACTTGACCTCAAAGGATACGTCAAACAAATTTTAACTTCAGGCAACATTGCCCCTGCGATTCCAAAAGTTCCGGTGATAGATTATTCCAAGTTTGGCGAGATAGAGACTATCCCCCTATCTAAAATTAACAAAGTATCTGGAAAGCACTTAACTGCTTGTTGGTTAAACGTTCCTCATGTCACACAATTTGATGAAGTTAATATCGAATTAATGGAGGCTTATCGTAAAACCAAAAAAGAACAGGGTATTAAACTGACGCCATTGGTCTTTATTATGAAAGCCGTGGTGAGCGCACTAAAAATTCACCCAAGGCTGAATTCTTCTCTTGATGAAACAGGCGAAAATATTATCCATAAGAAATTCTTTAATTTAGGTATTGCAATGGATACTAAGGACGGACTTGTGGTCCCTGTCATTAAGGATGTTGACAAAAAATCCCTTGAAGATCTTGCCGAGGAGTTAAAAACTACCTCAGAAAGAGCTCGTGCTGGAAAATTAACTTTAGATGACATGCAAGGTGGAGGTTTTTCAATTTCCAGTTTAGGTGGTATTGGTGGGACTCAATTTACGCCCATCGTCAACGCTCCAGAGGTTGCCATTCTTGGACTTTCAAAGACTGAAATCAAACCTAAATGGAATGGTAAAGAATTTATTCCTGTCCCAATTTTGCCTCTCGCATTGTCATACGATCATAGAGTTATTGATGGCGCTCAAGGGGCAAGATTCATCACAGAATTGAATTCAATCATTCAAAACATAACTGAAGATTTGTCATGATTAAGACTCAAGTGGTGGTAATCGGCTCTGGTCCTGGTGGTTATACAGCTGCATTTAGGGCGGCAGATCTTGGTCTAGATGTCACACTTGTTGAACGCTATGAGAACTTAGGCGGTGTTTGTCTCAATGTGGGATGTATACCTTCAAAAACTCTTCTTCATACCGCAGAATTAATTAACGAATCTTATGAGGCTGGCAAATTTGGAGTGACTTTTGATGAGCCAAAAATTGACATAGATGCTGTTAGAGCCAACAAAGATTCTACTGTAGCCAAACTCACTGGAGGCATAAAGGCTCTCGCAAAAGCTAGAAAAGTAAATGTGGTGAATGGTTATGCCAAATTTTCTGATGCCAATCATCTTCAGACTGACAATGGAGAGACAATCGAATTTGAAAATTGCATTATTGCTGCAGGATCAAGAGTGACAAAGATTCCTTCTTTTCCATTTGATGACCCTAGGGTGATGGATTCTACAGACGCTCTAGAATTAGAAAATATTCCCAAAAGGTTACTGGTTGTTGGAGGTGGAATTATTGGTCTAGAGATGGCAACTGTTTATTCTGCACTTGGAAGTGAAATAACGATTGTTGAGCTATCTGATCAGATCATTGCGGCTGCTGATAAAGATATCGTTACCCCTTTATTTAAGAAAGTTAAAAAGCAGTACAAGAATATATTCCTTGAAACTAAGGTCACTAGCATGGAGCCGATCAAGGAAGGAATTCAGGTAAGTTTTGAGGGTAAGAATGCACCCCAATCTGATATCTTTGACAAAGTTTTAGTCTCCATAGGAAGATCGCCCAATGGAAATCTAATTGATGCCGATAAAGCAGGCATAACCGTTAATGATCATGGCTTTATTCCTGTCGATAAGCAAATGCGGACCAATATTTCGAATATTTTTGCCATTGGAGATATAGTAGGACAACCCATGTTGGCGCATAAAGCAGTCCATGAAGCAAAAGTGGCTGCTGAGGTCATTGCTGGTCATAAATCTGGTTTTGATGTGCTTACAATTCCATCCGTTGCTTACACTGACCCTGAAGTTGCTTGGACAGGAAGTACAGAAAAAGAACTGCTTGCTTCAGGCATTCAGTACCAAAAAGGTGTTTTTCCTTGGGCGGCGTCTGGAAGGAGTTTAAGTATTGGAAGATCAGAAGGTGTTTCAAAAGCATTATTTGATTCAAATACAGGTAAAATTCTTGGGATGGGCATTTGTGGGACAAATGCCGGAGATTTAATTTCTGAAGCCACATTGGCAATAGAAATGGGTTGTGATATGTCAGATATTTCCCTATCCATTCATGCTCACCCAACATTGAGTGAGACCACAGCATTTGCTGTTGAGATGGCTGAAGGAACCATCACTGATCTTCTACCACCCAAACAAAAGAAATAATATGGACATTAATAACGCACAAAGACAAAATGTAATTGACTCCCAAGTTAGACCCTGGGGTGGGCTTAACTACATCGCAAATAATGCCCTTAGAGAGACTCCAAGAGAGTTTTTTGTTCCAGAGAAATATGCAAAGATGGCATTTGCAGATATCGAGATTCCTTTAACAGAGTCTTCAAAAATGTTATCCCCAAAAGTTGAAGGCAGACTGCTTAGTGCTTTAGATATTAAACCTCATGAATCTCTTCTTGAAATTGGAACTGGCAGTGGATATCTAACTGCAGTTATGTCAAAGCTGGCTAACTCTGTTACCAGTATCGAGATAGATCCAGAGCTCAGCAAATCTGCTTCCGAAAAATTAAGTCAGCTCAATATATCAAATGTCAAACTTGAAGTGGGTGACGCTTCGAATGGCTGGGATTCGAGTGAATTTTATGATGTAGTGGTGGTTGGCGCATCGGTCCCCAAAATTACTGGTAGATACTTCCACTTACTCAATGTCGGTGGTAGGATTTTTGTCATTGAGGGTAAAGGTAAAGCCATGAGTGCAAAACTTATTACCAGAATTGATGAAACCAACTGGGAGACAAAATCACTTTTTGAAACCCAAATTCAAACCATGATTGGACTTGAGGAGAGTTCCCAATTTGAATTCTAATCGATTGTAAATATGTCGTCGATTTACAGATTTTTTGTCAAAAACCCACTTCTGATTCTTATCTTACTTATCAGTTCTGTTGGTTTTTTCCTCTATAACATCCAAAATTTTGCCCTTGATGCATCTTCAGATTCTCTGGTATTGGAAGGAGATGAAAATCTCAGTTATTACAATAAGATTCGAAAAGATTATGGATCAGATGACTACCTAGTAATCAGTTATCAGGTTTCTAATGATCTTTTAAATCCAAGGCAGCTTAACCATCTGCAAAGACTTAGAGATGAATTAAGGTCACTTAGCTCGGTGAGATCGGTTACAACAATCTTGGATGTCCCTCTATTTAGATCGCCTCCGTTATCACTTTTAGATCTTGCCACCAAAGATATTTCAATTGAAAAAGGAAATGCGGACCTAAATTTAGCAAAAATTGAACTCGCTTCGTCCCCCATCTACGGGAAGAACTTGGTTAGTGAAGATGCGAAGACTACAGCCATTTTGGTAAATCTCAAACAAAATGAGTCGTTTAATAATATAAGAAATAAAAGGGATCAGTTAAGATTAAAAAAAGCTGCAAATGAATTAAGTCAGAATGAGCTTATCGAGCTTTCAGAAATTGAATCTCAGGTAATTCAAAACAATGCCCTTCAAAATGAATCTCAAGCAAAAACTATACAGTCTATTCGAGATGTATTAGATAAGTACAGAGATCAAGCGACTCTTTTTCTTGGAGGGCTTCCAATGATTACTACAGACATTATTGAGTATATTGATAATGATCTTATTGTATTCAGTCTAGCAGTGATTGGTTTGATGACCCTAATGCTTGCATTCATCTTTAGGGGCTTGAGATGGGTCTTAATGCCAATATTAATTAGTGTCACTGGGGGGTTAGTGATGACTGGCATGCTTGGTTTTCTGGGTTGGAATGTTACTGTTATTTCCTCGAACTTCTTCTCGCTGTTATTAGTCATGACATTATCAGTGACCATTCACTTGGTGGTCAGGTATCGTGAACTATCCCAACTAAATCCAAAACAAGACAACCAGTCTCTGATTGTTGAGACATTGAAACAGATGTCAAAACCTTGTTTATACACAACGCTAACAACTATTGCAGCATTCGCTTCTTTGTTGATCAGTGGAATTCGTCCGGTAATAGACTTTGGTTGGATGATGTCTATTGGTGTGACAATAGCATTGGTTCTCTCTTTTGTGGCATTTGCCTCGATCATGTCAATACTTCCACAACCAAAGAAATCTAAACAGAATACTGACCTCAAGATTACTGAAAAACTTGCGAAATTCACTGAGAAATTTGGAAATTCATTAATAATTTTTATTCTGTTAAGTTCGCTTGCTGCAATCATTGGTCTCAGTAAATTGACCGTTGAAAATCGTTTTATTGATTACTTCAAGGAGAGCACTGAGATTAATCAAGGCCTTACACAAATTGATCAAAATTTAGGTGGCACCATTCCACTTGAGATAGTATTTAATGATCTCGCTGATGCCTATTGGTTTGATGAATATTTGAGAAGTGATATTCATCAATTACACCTTTATCTTGATAGCCTAGAAGAGACCGGAAAAGTATTGTCTGCCGATACTCTCATGCAAGTTTTGACTGCAGCGAATGACGGAGACCCTTTGAATGGTTTTTTCCTAAATATTGCCAGAAGTCAGATACCTGAATCCGCTAAATCGATCATCCTTGACCCATACTTAAATGAGAACAATGGGCAACTGCGACTGGTGGTAAGAGTCAAAGAGACCAACAAAGATCTTAAAAGGGCCGAGTTGATTAATACTATCCAGAATCACATTACTAAAGAAATGGGCTTCAAGGAGGATGGATTTAAATTGACTGGAATGCTTGTCCTATACAACAACATGCTTCAAAGTCTTTTTGATTCACAAATTAAGACCATCTCAGCTGTTTTTCTAATTATCTTCATCATGTTTTTATTTGTTTTCAGATCATTCTCTTTATCAGTTCTAGCCATTGTTCCAAATATTCTGCCTTCATTATTTGTGCTTGGGCTGATGGGCCATTTCAACATACCACTGGATTTAATGACTATTACAATTTCTGCCATAGCTATAGGTATTGGTGTTGATAACGCTATTCACTATATTCATCGTTTCAAGGATGAGTTCTCAAAAGATTCTGACTATCTCAAGACCATGTATAGAGCTCACCAGTCAATTGGTTTAGCGATGTTTTATACCTCTATAACCGTAACACTTGGTTTCTTGATTTTGGTATTGTCAAACTTTATACCTAGCATCTACTTTGGACTATTCACAGCAATCGCTATGCTTAGTGCTGTTCTTGCAAACCTAACCCTGTTGCCAAAATTAATTCTTATCTTCAAACCGAGAATTAAGTAGACAAATCAATGGAATCTGAGTTTAATTTTGACGTACTGATCATTGGCACAGGTAGTGCTGGACTGATGAATGCATTGCAGTTAGATGACAAGCTTGAAGTTGCTTTAATTGCCAAAGATAAAATTCTAGAGGGCAGCTCATATTATGCTCAGGGTGGAATTTCTGCTGTACTTGATAAATCTGATAATTTTTCAACGCATATAAACGATACATTGATTGCAGGCGATCAATTGGGGAATATTAAAGCAATAGAATTTATGGTCCATGAAGCACCTCATTCGATCTCACTCCTTGAAGATTATGGTGTTGAATTCACCAAAAAAAATAACCACTATCATCTGACCACGGAGGGTGGTCATACGAAAAGGCGAGTCGCACATATTGCCGATAGAACAGGAAAATATGTTCAAGATGGTCTTAAAGATAAAGTGCTTAATAGAAGTAACATTACAATCTTTGAAGACTCAATTGCGGTTGATCTCTTAACAAAAAATGGCGTTTGTTATGGAGCTTATATTCTTGACAAAAAAACCAATAAAGTTTGCACCTTTAATGCGAAAAACACCGTACTAGCAACTGGTGGTGCATCGAAAGTCTATTTATACACGTCCAATCCTGACACTTCAACTGGGGATGGTATAGCAATGGCATATAGATCTGGATGCAAAGTAGTCAATATGGAATTTACGCAGTTTCATCCAACATGTCTTTATCACCCTCATGCAAAATCTTTTCTCATTACTGAGGCAATGAGGGGTGAAGGTGCAAAACTGAGACTTCCTAACGGTGATTTATTTATGCAAAAGTATGATGATCGTGAAGAAATGGCCCCTAGAGACGTTGTTGCAAGAGCAATCGATGCTGAAATGAAGATCAATGGCTTTGATCATGTTTATCTCGATATAACATTTAAAGAAAAAAAATGGATTGAAACACGTTTCCCAACCATTAATGAAAAATGTAAATCGTTCGGTATTGATATTTCAAAAGACTATATTCCTGTAGTCCCAGCTGCGCACTATACTTGTGGAGGGGTTGATACGGATCTCGATGCAAAAACATCAATAAAAAACTTATATGCTATTGGTGAGGTTGCTCATACTGGAGTTCATGGAGCGAATAGAATGGCAAGCAACTCTTTACTTGAGTGCATTGTTTTTGCAAAATCTTGCGCAATAGCCATTAATAAATCCGCAATAAAAAATCAAAAAGAAACTTTTAAACCATGGGATGCTTCACGAGTGAGCGCTTCAAAAGAAATGGTCGTGGTTAAACATCTATGGGATGAGATCAGAAGATTGATGTGGAACTTTGTGGGAATTGTTAGAAGTGACAAACGACTGTATTTGGCTCAAAAAAGATTAGAGCAAATTCAAATTGAGATAAATGACTATTATTCAAAATATCTTGTGAATAATGATTTGATTGAACTAAGAAATTTAGCAGAAACCGCAAGCATTATTGTTAAGTCCGCACTTTTACGACAGGAATCCAGGGGTTTGCATTACAATGAAGATCATATTCATAAAAATCAAGTATTAGAAAATACAGAAATTGAAAAATGAAACTACCAATACTTCATTATCCTGATAAAAGATTACGAACTATTGCAAAAGAGGTTTCGAAGGTTGACGATGAAACAAGATTGTTAGTCAAGAACATGTTTGAAACCATGTATGATGCCCCTGGTATTGGCCTTGCAGCAACCCAGGTAGACCATCATGAGAGAATCATTGTGATTGATATCACCAATGATAAATCTAGCCCTATCTGCTTAATTAATCCTGAAATTATCGAAAAAGATGGAGAGATTGAGTGGGAAGAAGGTTGTTTATCCGTTCCTAAATATTACGAGTCAGTAAAACGCGCGAACAAGATTAAGGTCAGAGCCCTTAATGAAATGGGTGAGACTTATGAAATTGAGGCAGATGAGCTTTTATCTGTGTGCATCCAACATGAAATGGATCATTTAAACGGAATACTATTTGTTGATCATTTATCAAAACTTAAACAAAGACGACTTCTGGAAAAGTTAAAGAAAACAGCCAAAGTCAAAAATTAATGTCTTTTAAGATTGGTCCCTACCAGCTCTCCTCGCCAGTTCTTCTGGCCCCAATGGCGGGCACCAGTGACAAGCCATTCAGAAAAATTTGTCGCCACTTTGGCGCCGGTCTGGCCACATCTGAAATGGTTATTATGCAAGAGCATCTGTTAAAAACAAACAAGTCCAAATATCGATTGGATTTCTCTGGTGAGGACAGTCCAATTAGTATTCAAATAGCCGGTTCGGAACCAGAAGAAATTGCGAATTATGCCCAACAAGCTGTGAATTTTGGTGCTGAAATTGTTGATATCAATATGGGATGTCCAGCCAAAAAAGTTTGTAATAAGGACTCCGGATCTGCCCTAATGAAAGATGAATCACTTGTCTGCGACATCCTAAAGAAGACCGTCAATTCTGTCTCCGTTCCGATTACTTTGAAAATGAGAACCGGATGGGATGGTGATAATAAAAATGCATTGTCTATAGCCAAAATGGCAGAAGATATTGGGGTGCAAATGATTGCCATCCATGGAAGAACTAGAATTGATAAATTCAGTGGTGATGCAGAATATGATACGGCTTATGAAGTAGCATCATCTGTTTCAATCCCGGTAATTGCAAATGGAGATATTGTTGATAAATTTCAAGCGAAGCAAATACTCAATGAGACACCTATATCGGGGGTAATGATAGGTCGTGCTGCTCAGGGAAACCCATGGGTCTTTAAAGAAATATCTGAATATGTTAAAGGTATTGAGAACAAAGATCTTATAGATACTTCATACAAAATCAAGACTATTTTGGAACATATCTGCTCCATACATAAGTTTTACGGGGAAGAACTTGGAGTTATTTTGGCTAGAAAGCATATTTTTTGGTATTCAAAATCAATTGATCCGATCGGTTACCAAAATTTTTGGTCTAAAATAAATAAATTAAAAAACCATGAAGAGCAATATAAAGTTCTTGGAGATTACTTAAATCAATATGGAAGAAACGCTTAAAAAGAAACTAAAAAAATACTTCAAGAATCTTGATGGTGAAGAGGGTCATGATGTGCTCAGAATGGTGATGGATGATGTTGAGCCAGTGGTCATTCAATTCGTACTTGATAAGGTCAATCAAAATCAGAGCAGAGCTGCCAAAATTCTAGGACTAAATCGTGGCACATTAAAGAAAAAAATAGACCTTTATAAACTCTAGTTCTCTATAATTTCTCTAATTCAATTCTCGCTGTAAAAATGACAATAAAAAGAGCACTTATAAGTGTATCAGATAAATCTGGAATTATCGATTTTGCTTCCGAACTAGCAAATAACAACATAGAAATTCTCTCTACTGGAGGTACAGCAAAACTTCTTAGTGAAAACAATATCCCGGTAATAGAAGTCTCTGATTTTACTGGCTTCCCTGAAATGATGGCTGGTCGTGTGAAAACTCTAAATCCAAAAATTCATGGGGGCATCCTTGCAAGAAGAGGGGTTGATGAAGCAGTAATGGAAGAGA
>Ga0255765_1001636_pt1 | contig 27231 bp, 42 predicted proteins | sample 041ome_8_FD_179965 | JGI IMG/M metagenome (GOLD analysis project Ga0255765, IMG submission 179965) | Coastal salt marsh microbial communities from the Groves Creek Marsh, Skidaway Island, Georgia - 041407BS metaG (version 2) | ecosystem: Environmental > Aquatic > Marine > Intertidal zone > Salt...
CGCCTACCAGCGGGACCGCCAAGCGATGGAAATATTGAAGACGACATCTCTGACATCGTGAGTGTGAATGGTTCTGTCAAGGACGTGGAAGTTTCTGCACCCAAGAAAAAGCGTGGCAAGAAGGGAAAGACGACACTTGAATTGTAAATAATTTCCTAGTTGATACTAAATAATGGTAGGCTATTGTTCCATTGAGGATGCCTACGGAGGGCTTCCTCGGGAAACGGTCAAAGAACCGCCGGCTCCCGAGAAGGCTGCTGACCGGATATTCCCCACCGACAGGGTGGAGTTCTATGAGGTCGAGGGTGTGATGGATTCGGAGTTGGGTTACATGGTGGTCCTCTTCATGGCAGGGGTGGCTGCTCTGGTTCTGAGGGACATTCTTCGTGTTCTATCTTGAGAAACCGCTTTCCGGTGAGATAGCCATGATAGAAGAGTTCCGTCTTCTTGTCGTCGTCCATAGAAAAATTAAATGCCTCACCTTCTTTCATCTTAATGTAGATGGTAGGCTTTTCATAGACCACTCTATTTCTCATAATCGAAGTGATAAAGTGTTGTATGAAATCAACAAATGACCCTATGTGGGGTGGCTTCTCCATCGAGGGTTCGGGATCCAGTTCGATCGAAACAAGTTCTTCCATGTCCTTTCCTATGAAGGGTGTCAGTGGACATGTTTCGAATGCAGCCAGATCCACGTAGCGATGTCCCTGGTAGACCACGGACTCGAACAGGAACGGAATGCTGATGCTCATGCAGACCGCGTGGGAGACCGACATGTCAGGGTGGGTGTGGTGTGAAAAGTAGCAACTCCTTTGCAAAGTTATGTTATATGCCGACACGTAAAAGTCCAGACCGGTCCATTCCTTGAGTTCCTGAAATGTGAAATCTTCCTTTCCGGACAACTCCATACATATTTTCGTGAACACCTCTTTCCACCTGGTTGCTGGCACCAGTCCGTAGTTGTTAAGCAAGGACTTTAGGTTCAATCTCATCAACTGATTGACATCAGCAGCCTCTCGGATGATTCTAAACAGTCTGATGATGTCCCATTTGGCGACCAGACAACCAAGTGCCACAATGGAACCGGCAGATGAACCGGCGACGGCTTCGAGATCTTTTGTTTTATCGTAATTGTGAAGTGCATAAACTGCCCCCAGGATGGCATAGAATCCCATGGCACCGGGACCCACGACGAGATACTTCATCCTTTTTAGAACTCGAGAGGACTTTGTGAGCGAATAACCGCGAATAAGATCCAGTAAAGAAACGTGTTCCTTATGATCAGGTCTTGGCTTGTAGTCATTCCGCTCAGAATAAAGTACATCCCGGATGCGAGATAGACCTCGCTTGGCCGAACCACGTACTTCATTACCCCACGAAGAATGATTATATACAGGATACCGAACACAGAGGTCATTCCCAGTCGATCCACGAGTCCGCCCATGCCCGTCACGGCGGGTGACAGGAAGGCGAAGAGGAGGGTTGGAACAATGACCTTTGTACTTGTCACGTCTGGCAGTCGCACCATATCTATTGATTGCCAACATTTAATCTAACAATAGTATTCATTTTTACAAAACTCGGAAAACGTGAGTGTCACCGGAAGCATATTATCATAACAATGTTCTCTGTACAACTCCCAGTTATTCCACAACTCATCACTGTAGTAGGCTATCCAGTCTTCATATTCATATTCATTAGGATCCACGAAACCTTCATCTTCAATTTCATCGACGTCCTCAATCACCTGGGGCTCGGAAGCAATAGGAGTGTAGTCAAGAAGATTAGATCCCACCATTTTGGTTACTTATTTACTCTTCAGATTTCTTCTTTAACTTAAGTTGAAGAGTTGATGACTCCTTGGGCTCCAACTTATCCTCAATCTCCTTGATGATCTGATTGAGACGCTCCTGACCACCCTCAATATAATTTGGTAGTTCGTCCATTAGGATTTTCTTAGTGATTGCGGGCTTCTTGACTGACGTCTTCTGGGTGACCTTGGTGCCGCCACGCGTCTGGACGTCATCAATCTTCTGGGCCTTCATGTATCCACCGATAAAGGTCTTCAGACTGGACTCGCGATCCTTAAGGACCTTGATAGCCTTCTGTGCCTCCATCAACTGGGTCTTGATCCCCTCGAGTTCAGCAATCGCCTCCTTGAACTGATCGCTAATCGGCATTCCTTCGGACATCGTTTTGTTAACCAGTGGCGCAATTTCTTTAATTTAAAACCGTTGATATTTTTTCAGTAACACCATGACCAAGATTGTTGTTTATATTATTATTAGTTGTGTTTGGTTTTATGTAATCTTTCATAGTTTTTCTAAAGTGTTCAAGATTATCATTGTGAATACATACATGATCGGAAGGATACTTGTATTCTAAATAAAAAATATAGTAATTATTGTTTCTAATGAGTTTGAATAACTCTTCACAAGAAGTATTTGTTTTGATTAATTGATGTTGTTCGAATTCAACAATAAGTATGGGTTTATATTTATTTAGTAATTCTTTAGATCCATTTATAACATTTTTTTCCCATCCTTGTACATCAATTTTTATAAGATCTATTTTTGGAAAATCCATTTCGTCTAAAGTTTTTGTATCAATCAATTCGTAATGTTCGTTGGTGAAATTAGGTGTAAAATCACCCATGTTTATCTTTTTTGAAGTATTTACAATGGGCATCTTGACCTTCAAATTATCATTTCCACATGCTAGATTGTAATGAATAATATTTTTAATTTTATTATTTTCAATATTATTTTTCAATAATTTATAATTTTGTGGTTGTGGCTCAAATGCGTAAACATTTCCATTTATATTTTTAGAAAATATTAAGGAATGATATCCAAAATTTGCACCCACGTCGATTACATTACTTAATTTAAAATTATGATTGCATAACTCCATAAATTTTGTTATATGGGGTTCCCATTCTATTTGTTTTTGAATACTACCTATGGCCAATAAATCATTTTTAAAATATTCAATTTCTAAATTATTAAAAACCACTTTATTTGTTTCATCATCATTCAAAAATACCTCATCAAAAATCTTTATGACCTTTTCCGGTTCATAGTCTCTGTAGGCATTCCAGTCGTTATTTTTGATTTTGTCCTTGATCTTATCAAATGAAATCAAAAGTGTTTCAAGGTTTTGTGGATTGTACCATATGGCTTTATTACCTAAGAGTTCCACGTGGGCATCATCAACCCCCGTCTTTGTGGCAAATACAGGTTTATTCTTTGTTGAAAACTCGGCAATAGCTAGACCAAATGTTTCGCCATCTGCCCTTGCCCACATCATTGCGTCACATGTATTGATGAACTCCACTTTGTTTTCCTTGTCGTAAATTGTATCCATATGAATTATGTTGGGTAGTTTAGGACAGAATTGATCGAAATTTGCAAAGAGAAAGTAAATGTTTGAGAAATTCCTGGCTACGTTATAAACTGCTTGACGTGCGTAGCCTATGCTGAACCTGTCTCTACCGCCATATCCACCAAAAACAGTTGCGTCTGGTGGTATACCAAGTTTCTCGCGAAGATTTCTGTCGTGTTGTGGAAGATTTATCATGTGAGGTACACATGGATATTTGCCATTATTGTTCTTTACCCAAGGAGAAACAGATGCATATACATCACCATGAGGGTCGTGACACGAAAATACACAATGCACGCAATTTTTTGCTATTTTTGATAATACATGATCATTGAATCCATACTTAATTTTATAAAAATGTGTAACTTCATATTTTTCCACTATGTCATCTATGTCCTTGTAACTATCGGAAACAACTACAGGAAACATGGTTTCAATATATTCTATCATCTCTTTCTTGTGACCTGGAGAGTTCTTGTCGTATATGATAATTGACTTATTTCCAAGAATCTTTTCATTGTAGTATGCGTAATCAAAAACTGAACACGTGGTACCCCTTTCGCATATAGTATTTTCACCAAATGCAACCGTCTTCATAATAAAAAATGAAGTATATTCTTTAATTCACAAACAGTCAGAGTTGTTTCCCTGAATGTTTCTAATCTATTAGTTAATCATCTAAGCGGTTCCCTGACCAATCTCGAAAGCGGGGCGCATCTGATCCGGGACGATCGTGGAGGTGTTGAAGATCGTGACGGCCTCGCGCGGGTTCGGGGGCTCCGACCGGATCTGCTGGTTGGCATTCCGGAGAGCACCGCCGATGGTCTCGGGGTAGCCGATGAGGGCGCGGGGGTTCAGGTAGTTCTGACCCTTGAGGATGTCATCGGGAGCAAAGTCACCGAAGTCCTCCTGAGCCGCCACGTCGCGGGGCAGCAGGCTGGAGGCAACCCCCATCCCGTTGGCAGCCGCGGCAGGAATGGACAGAGCTCCACCGTTCACAGGAGCACCCATAGAGTCAACCACGTTGGCACCCTCATAGCCCTCCTTACCGTTCATGTAGCTCCAGCTGTACATCCCCTCCTTGGGAGCCATGCCGAGGGCCCGGCGGATCGCGCCGTTGTTCGCCCACATAAAATAACCCACGGCGACGAGCAGAGCAAGTAGCAACATGGTCTCGGTCTTCATCATCTTAACCTTCATATCCGTTTAATGTTACTTACTAAAAAAAATCATCCTCTTCGTCATCCTCCGGATCCTCTTCAAAAAGACAATCCGAAAAATCTACGACCGCCTTCTTCGGCTTGGGCTCAGCCCTAAACTTCGCCTGGTGAAGCACCCACTCGGTCTCAAAACTTTTCTGAAGAAACTGCACCGATCGGAGCTGGACCACCACGTCGACCACGTCGTCCTTGGTGAGTTCCTTGTCCTCGATCAGCGCCCGCTTGGCGTCGTACAGCCTGACCGTTTCAGCCTTGTGGACGCTCAAGATATTCTCGTCAAGAGAAAAAGAAGAAGTAAATGCGCTTTCAAGTCGAGAGTCTGCGATCTCCTTACCGAACCAAGCCATCTTAGACTCCTTAGCCTTTGCCAAAACAGCATCCTCACACTGTGCCACGGTCTCGTCATCAATCTTGAGAAGAAGTTCATCGTCGACGGATACCACCTGGGCTCCCTTGAGTGTAACCAACAAAGGTTTTCCGTCGTCGGCACGAACAGCAACCTCCTTGACCCCGTCTTCCAAAGTAACAATCTTGGTGGAGAACTTCATTTCTATTTATTAAAATATAATGTTTAAGTAGATGTCATCAGACGCAGGTGAAGACGGTCACATAGAACACCTCGAAGCCAAGTTCCTGGTGGACAAACAAAAACGCATCGAGAATGCCATGAGCTGGCACCCTAAGCAAGAAAAACTCATAAAGTCCTGGGGCGAAAAGGCTCTGGGATACCGCTGGATCCATCACAGGTGCGCGGTACGCCACAACAGTGCGCATACTAATTTTTCTATCATCAACATCGCCATGACCACCCTGGCCGGCCTGGGAACGCTGGTGGCTTCCTCTGAACAAGAAAATTCACAAATTCTTTTGTATGTATTCAGTTTTTTGAATTTATCGGCGGCTGGGATTGCCAGCGTCCACAAGTTCCTGAGGTGCGGCGAGCAGTACGAATCCAACATGCAGACGTCCAAGTTGTTCAGTCGCCTGGCCCGCGACATCTCCCTGGAACTCTCCCTGGAACCTGAAGACCGAATGAATGCCGTGGAATACTGCCACAAGGTCCGCGAAGACTACGATAAGATCATCGACCACGCACCAGAAGTTCCGAGTGACATCATCAACGAGTACAAGAAAATGATGGACGAGGAAGACCCCGAGAATAAGTTGGCGAGACCCGAAATGGCAAATGGAAAATTTAAGATATATTCAAGTTCTGAACGTGCTGGAAATGAAAGCGTGGAAGAACACACGACCCGGTGGACAAACTTGCTGAAGAGAGCTATACCACAAAGAGCCTCGGTTGCTTCACCTGTCTAGATCCTCGAGCCACATGTCCTTGGTGGTCAACCCCTGAATTCGCTTGAGTTCATCAAGCAAGGTCCTGGCTTCCTGCATGAGTTCCTGAACCGCCTCCTGGGTGTAGCGCGATGTCTTCAGACCCCAGAGATGCTCGAAACTTCCATCGACCTTCTTGAACTTCTTGAGCATGTTCTCCTCGGCATCTGCTTTCTTCAGTCCCATGACCCTGAGGGATCCGTCGAGGATGCCCTTGACAAAGTTGGCACGATCCATCGCCATCCCGGAACGCTTTGCCAAGGTCGTCACCAGATACTTCTTGCGCTTCTCGTAGAGCGTCATTCGCTCCTTCGCGTAGGTCCTGAGGATGTCCAAGGGCGTGTCGAACTTCTCGATGCCGTTGGGCCCGTGCAGGTACATGTTGGTGCTGCGAATCGTCGAAGACAATTTGAGATCCTTATCCGGTGCCGAACCCTTGTAGCCGGTGATCACGAAACGGACATCCTCCTCCGTGCTGTGATTGCTGTAGTTCTTGATAACATTCTTCTCAACAAGCCCTTCCAGAAACTCCTTGTAGGTTTGGGTCCACGTGCCCGGTGGAAGTTCGGTGACCTCGACCTTGTCGCCACTCGCCTGCCACGCGCCCGTGAGAGTCCAGACACCTTCATCCGATGCCGCGACCGTCCCCTTGAATCCACGGAACCAAGGCTTCATGGGCTTCAGTGCCTCGCCACGAATGAACCGTTTCAGATTTTCCTTGACGTCCGTGGGATTGTGCGGAGGCACCTTGCAGCTGAACCCCGTTCCTATGCCCTCCGCGCCGTTCACCAGAATCATCGGCAGTGTGGGAAGGTAGTACTCTGGCTCGATGGGCTTCCCGTCATCCTTGAGATAGGTCAGGCATGCATTGTCCCTTTCATCAAAGACCTTGGCGTGACCGGACAGTCGCGTGAAGATGTACCTGGCACTCGCGTGGTCCGAGCCACCCGCCAGACGGGTTCCAAACTGGCCGCATGGCTCTAAAAGATTCATGTTGTTTGAACCCATGTAATCCTGTGCCAGACCCACGATCGTCCCCTGCAAACTCATCTCGCCGTGGTGATAGGCAGTGTGCTCCGAAATGTAACCAGACAACTGAGCGACCTTCATCTCGGTGATGAGGTTCCTCTTCATGCATCCGAAGATGACCTTGCGCTGTGAGGGTTTCAGACCGTCACGAACATCCGGAATGGACCTCCGAATGTCCGCGTGACTGAACTGGATGAGATCCTTGTGAATGAAATCCGAAACGGTCACCGAGGTCACCTTGCCATAGGGGAGTGAATCTCCTGTGAAGGGACGAGCCAACCAGCGCTTTCGGTCATCCGCCAGCGACTTGTCAAAGGCCAGACCCACCGACTTCTGACTCTCTTGATCGGCAACGAACCCAACGGTCAGTCGTCCAAGATCCCTGAAGTACTCCTTTGCCTCGGCGGACGTGGAAGTACCTAGACCCTTGTAGTACTTGATGGTGACGCCACGTGGAACCCTTCCCTGATGAGTCTGCTCGAGCCAGTTCACAAAGTCTTTTTCGGAATAGAATGACTCGTTGATCCTTCCACCCTTCACACGGATCACCGGAGTGATCATGCTCACCACGAAGCCCATTCCGATCAGTTCGGGCCAGTAGCAGTCGAACATGTTCAAGACCAGTCCCTTGATGTGTGAACCGTCCACGTCGGCATCGGTCATGATCATCAGTCTTCCGTAACGGAGTTCACTCAGGTCCGAATACTTTTTGCCTTGCTGAAGACCTAGGATCTTCTTCAAATCCGAAAACTCCTGATTGGCGGTCAGTGCCTTTGAGCCCAAGTCCCGAACGTTCCTCGGCTTGCCCTTGAGTGGAAAGACACCGTACTGATCCCTGCCGACCACGGACAAACCACTGATAGCCAGAGCCTTGGCGGAATCTCCCTCTGTGATGATCAGGGTGCACTGTTTTGACTTGGCGGTGCCTGCCCAGTTGGCGTCATCCAGTTTGGGGATGCCAGTGATCCTGCTCTTCTTGGCGCCGTCGGTCTTTTTGAGGTCGCGGACTTCCGACGCCTTGGTCTGTGCCAGCAACTCCTGTTCCAGAACGCCCTTGACCTGCTTCAAAAAGGCAGTCGAAGGTTCAAATTTGGAACCAAAGTCCTGCACGCGGGACATGCACTCGTGCTTGGACTGACTGGAGAATGAAGGGTTGACTAGGACCGCCTTGACCACAACCATCATGCACTGCTTGATCTGAGCGGGTCTAAGTTTGGTCTTCTTGGCGAGATCCGAAGTGATCTGATTGACCACGTGGTCTACGTGGGTTCCACCCTTCTCGGTGCAGATGCCGTTGACGAATGAGATCTGTTTGAAGCCTGCACCCGCAGAGGAGCAGACCAGCACCTCCCACCTGTCCTGCTTCAACTGTGCCAAAGGTTGGTCGGTGAAGCGTGAAGTGTAGTCCTGAAGGTTCTTGATGGCAAGCGCCTCGCCATTGTAGTGGACCTTGCACTTGGTTGGCACCCACGCGGCAGCATCCAGAGCCCTCTTCATAAACATGTCCTTGACGTCCTTGGTGATCCCCTTCAGACCGAACCTCTCCCAGTCGGGCACCCAGCTGATCTGCACCTTGGCTGTCTTTCCCGCGAAGGATTTGATTTTGGGTTCGGCACAGACGCGCATGTTGTCCCTCCAGACTTGGTGATAGGACTTCTTTGTCTCGGGGTCATCCACCTTGATCTCGAACTCCTTGGAGTAGATGTTGGTCAGTTTGGCTCCGTAGCCGTTGCGACCACCGGTGGTTCTCTCTTCGGAATCGTCGTAGTTTGACGATGTCAGCAAGTGACCGAAGATTAGTTCAGGCGTCCAGACTTGGGTCTGTTCGTGGATGACCACGGGGATGGCGACACCGTTATTGGCGATGGTGATTCTCCCCATGTCTTCAACGTCGATGGATATCTTTGTAACGGACGGGTGTATGGAGCTTTGATCCAGAGCATTCACCAAGATTTCATCAAAAACCTTGGTCAAAGCGGGTGAGACTCGCACGGTACGTTGCACGAATCTGTTGCCATCGGGGACCCACACAGCCCTATCTTCTGGACGGACCTGCCCCACGTAGGAGTCTGGGCGGTCTAGAATATGGGCATGAAGGGTCTTTTTGGTATAAGTTGGCATTAGTAAGGTAGGTACCTTGTGTTTCTATTCTTTAAGTTCACTTGTTGGCGACATTGGTCCCGGGGATCTTTATTGCGTTTGGTAGGGGATTGATACTGAAAATCATTGATAGCATGAGAATCAATGGAGTTGAGAAAGTCACCAGGATTCCTGATCCGGGCATGCCCCTCTTCTGAAGGGCGTAACCTGCGTAGAGTGGGATCATGATTGTTTGCCAATAGCTGTATACAGCTGAGCTAGTCTTAATTCCGAGTATGGGTGACATGACCGAAGGAACCAATATGATGGCGATGATTACCGCAAGATTCTTGGTGAGTGTCGTGTCGTCGCCGACGGCTGGCCACCGGGGGATGGCGATCGCCAAAAGAAGCACCATGTACATCACGGCACCGGGAGCCATCCAGAAGTTATTCTCGGGACCTGAGAGGTAGGCAGCGAGAACCACTGCAAATGCAAACAGAAGTGTGATCGCTGTCACGATACCATCACCATTTTTCTTATTTGCCATATTCTACTATTTGTGAAGGATTTTATTCTGGTTTATGTTGTATTAGGATTCCGAGGCGGGCGAAATCTCGGGCTCTGGAGGAAACACGACGGGCTCCGGTTCCATGGGCGGTGCACCTCCGCTATTCTTGAAGATCATCTTGATAACCGGATCGGCCAAGGTGAAGTTGGCACCAAGTCCGAAGCCAGCAATGATCGCAGCAAGACCCTCGTTGTCTGGATAGTCGGCGTCGGGATTGTTGTTCTGGACCCATATGGTGAACGCGAGAAGACCGAGCATCGCCGCCGGAGGCACGGGATTCATGAACAGACCACGGAATGACTGGATACCGGTAGCCAGTAGGAAGAGAACAATAAGTTGAATTAACTGAACGCTGTCCTTCTGCCAATCACCTATATTCTCGAACCCTTCCTTGGTTTTGTTATAGGGAAGTTGTGTGATGCTCTCTCCATTGACACTGTTGCGTCCGCGAAGGAAGAAGTAGATGCTGGGAAGCGACACCACGAGCCAACCCAAGAAACTGATATTGTTATAGAACGAAGAACCGGTGGTGAGAGTCACCCCCTTTACGCTGAGGATGGATGGAAGGGCGTCCTGGATAACCTGGAAGGCAACCGCGAGAACCAGAGAAACGGTTCCAGTGTTTCCCACAATGTTGTCTTCGCTGACACCGATATTCTTCATGAAGAGATACATGACGATCATGATGACCGGAGGGATGGGGTTGCGCACGAGTGTCTGCAGTTGCGGAATCAGCGCGACTGCCGCAAGGACCGCGGCTTCGGTATCCGTGATAATACGAGCTGTGCGAAGCGCAACATATACGACGATCGCAATCACCGGTGAAAGAGGGCTACTTATGTAGGATTGAACAAGTGGGATAGATGCCACCGCAGCCACGACCAGAAGTTTCGCAAGAATCGGAAAGAAACTGATGATACCAGTCTTGTCCTCGCCAAGTTGTGCCTGGAGTTCGGCAATCTTCTTCTCTGCTTCAGAAAGTTCCTTCGTCTCCTCTCCCTCTTCCTGCTCTGACACCTCCTCTTCGAATCGCGCCTTGATCATGGGCAAGATCATGACCGCCCACACAAAGAACGACGCGACCGTGTAGCCAATCGTTCCTGGTTTGAGACCAGAGAATTCACCGCCCACGAAGTTGCCCCTCTTAACACCGGCAATCATTTGGGGAATGGCGACCGTGGCAATCAGCGACGAGACGGCGACCCACTTGACAAGTTCATTCTTATCGAAGGATTTTGATTTTTTGGTATACTTGAGAATATACAACATGGAACCCATCACCATGGGAGGTATGGGATTCATGAGAAGTGCCCTGGCTGCTGGAGCGGCGGCAAGTGCACCTCCAGCGATCAACACCTGCCCGAAGACCACGGCGGTACGAATCCACATCTCGTCCTTGGCATTGTTTGGGTCACTGTTATTGTTAAGATACATGGTAGGTAGGATCAGGGCCGACCATAGGACCCAAGAACCAAACATGTACCCTGGACTCGATACATCCATTATTACTATTATTCTGGATTTTAAAATTGGGCGGCGATGCGTTCAGCCGTTTCGCGGAATGAATCCACATAAAGTGCCATACCGGAGAGAATGATCATGCGAACCTGACTGTCTGTCACTGTGTAATCAAAAAGGTACTTGATAAGTGAAGCCGTGACAAATATAAATATTGCAATATTACCAACATCCCTTGCCGGAACATCCAAGAACCCAATCATTGTGGCTGCAAAGATGAACATGGACACCGACAGGAACATGAACTTAAACAGTTGCAGACGCTGTTTGGAGAGTTTTTCTTGATCTTCGCTGATGGGATTTTCCTCCATCTTCTTGAGTGCCGTTTTTGATGCATTGAGTTCAATCTTTTCGTAGAACGTGAGTTCTTTCTCTGGCTTTGCTTCCAACTTGGTGATGATTTTTTGATAGTCCTGTTTCGTTCGCTTATCTTCGGTGGTGATGTCCTGACCAGTCAACAACGCCCAGACCTGGAGAAAGAAGTAGGCAAACAGAAACTTGAAGAAAAAGTCAAAGTCCTTTATTGTCGGAAGATAAGGTTCCGCCATTCTGCTATTACCCGATATAATAATTAGTTACCAGTGAAACACCGAGAGGCACCAGATACTTCCAGTAGGGATCGTTGAAGAGATCGAACTGACCCAAGGAGCTGGGCACGGCAATCAAAGCAACCACCAGTCCCGAGAAGGTCGCCGGACGACTGGATCCCTTAGCCTGAAGGGTGATGAACAACAGTGAAATAACCGAGAGGATATAGAACAAGAGTGTAAAGAACTCCTGGAATGTCGCGGTCCTCTCCTCATCCGAACCTTTGGCTGGTTCCGTTTTGTTCATGAGGTTCATGACCTTGCTCACCAACTGGAGAACAAAGTAGTTGAAAAAGTAAAGACTGATAAAGTAAACGGCCTCGGCTGGATTAAGCGCGGGCACTACACCTGTAGGGGCAGCCATATTACTATTGAGCCACAAAATTAATCATGGATGCGGGCACCACAAAATCCCTTGGGGTCCTCGATGGTCTTGTAAAGTTTCTTGCCCTCGGCAAATTCCTTGAGTTCGTCCAGGTTCGCCCAGAAGGCTGGGCTGTGGTCGTATTCCTTGACGGTCGCGTGGGCAAGTTCGTGCAGAAGGACGTGCATCAATTCGTTGGGGCACCCGTCGACGCAAAGACCAATCTCGGAACCCTTATTTGTATTGAAACCCAAAAGTCCTCCTTGCATTCCGTGGTAGCCCACCAGCAAAATGGGTTCTTCCAACTTGCGAAACTTGTGTCCCTCCGGTAGCTTGGCGAACTCCTCGCGCAACTTGGTGTAACGTTCGCGCAAGGTCACTAAACTCTTGGGCTCCCTGGTGATACTGAGGAAGGACAAGAGCACCAACCACATGGTCACATAAATGAGTATCTTCTGTGACATCTTACAATTAAAGAAGAAATTATATACTAAAGTACAATGTCTCGTCTTACAAAGGATAAGCTTACTGTCCCTGGTATGTCATGGGCATGCCTTTCATTTGTTGGTAACCTTGATGGTGGGTGGGTGCGTCCTGCCGAAGGTGCCAAGCACACCGAGTTCATGATCAAGATTCGCGGAGCTTTTGGAACCAAGGGTGAGGCTGAGGAGCATGCCAAGGAGCTTCAGGGCATGGATAACTCTGTGGACATCTATGTGGTGAACATGTACGAGTGGCTTCTTCTTCCTCCTCCGCCGGTCTCTGAGATGGAAAACGTCAAGTATACCGACGAGCGTCTTCAGGCTATCATGGATGGCTACAAGGAGAACCAGAAGCATGCCGCTCAGATGTTCGAGAAGCGCAAGGAGGAAGCGAGTGCCAAACCTTCTGGTTCAAACATGCCTTTCTTGGAGCCAGGGGACGAGAACTCAAAGTTCTACAACAAGCCAGACGAGGATCCCATACCCCATCCCGCCGAACTGGTTGAGAAGTTTAAGGAGGAGTATCCTGACAAGAGCATTGAGGAACTTGTCAAGATGGCAGATGAGGAAGTCGCCAAGCTCATCAAGGAGCGCGAAGAGGAGCGCAAGAGGAATCTCCCGACCGTTGAGGAGGTCACCGAAGAGGCGTCCGGTTCTGGATCAAGTTCCAAGGGTAAGGAGAAGATGGACCCTGCACAGATGTTCAGTGACTAAAGCTGAGGGAATACCTCAATGTCACCAGATCCCGAACCGGGGACTGGAATCTGTTCAATCTCCAAGTTTGCATCTTCTCTGATGGGATATAAGATGTCCCTAGCCGGAAGACCCGGAATCTCCTGGACATTTCCGAGGCGATCCACCACGGGACCGATTGGAATTTTCTGAACCTGTTGTCCTGGTTCCAAACTAAACCCTGCATATAGCGATTCTGGATTCGTTACATACAGAGTTTCATTCATAACTTCCATAGGTGAAGCATAGTATTTGGAAGGATCGTCACCTGGGTCGGTCTGAAGAGGAATATAAGATTCACTCTTTTCAAACACGACCCATGCGGCGAGCATTCCAAATGCAATTGATGCGATGGTGTTGTATGTATCCATCTCTACTATTTGTTTAGATTTTTACCCACCCCTACCTGAAGTTAGGATGATTGGAGCGGCCTGACCCGGTCCGCTGTTCCTTCCACCTGCGCCCATGCCCATGAAGAAACCAAGAATGAATGCAACAAAGACAATTACCATCCATACCAAGGGGCTTATTCCGCCTAACACAGTATCCTGTTGAGGTGGAGGTGCTTGCTGATAAATCACATCCTGTTGATGATGTTCTTGTTGCTTTGGCATAGGAATCTCATAATAAATGGGTTGAACCTGTTCCTCCTCTTGTTGTTCCGGTTCTTGTTCGACTTGAATATCAGGCCTATAAATTGGGGCAGCATTCCCATCATCCATATCAAATCCCTGAGGAATATTGCTGTCAACTGCTACTTCCATTGGGAAGGATTTAATATGAATGTATGTTTTTAATGTTTTAGATGAGCGCACTTAATCTTCGTCCTCGTCATCGTCCGACACGATGAATCCATCAAGATCATCATCTTCGTCGTCGTTGCCTTCGTAGTCGCTCTCGTCTTCTGTACGAATAGACTCCGCGTCGGAACACTCGTCGTCTGAATCGTATTCAGACTCATCAAAATCATCTTCAACGACTTCGTCTGGTGTGAAAAAAACAGGTTTCTTGACCACGCGTCCGGAACGAGTTCTTGTTTCCATTATTAAGCAGTTGGAATGTTTTTTTCAATCAACAAGCGCATTTATCAAACGAGGCGTGTAAGATTGTTTCGTTTGTTCTGCGGCTTCTATGAGAACTCTCTCGCCTGTGACGGCAAGTTCTGCGGCCAGGTCAGCAATTTCATCGTGATAAACAGAATCGCCTGATGGAAGAGAACCGGCCAATGAAGAGAATTCGTCCACGGCACGTCTGATGTAGTTGCCACTTATATCTAAACTGGCCCCCTTTAGAATAGTTGCATCTGGATTAATCATTTCTCTCTTGGCGGAATCAAGTTTCTTTTCAAAACGCGCATATGTGTCTGGATCCAAATTACGAAATCTCGAAAGATTTGGAATCATATCGTCAATTGGTTTCCACAAATCAGGACTTGCCGGCTTGCCGTAACCGGATCGTCTTCCCAGCATGAATATAATGGAGAAACCTATAATTAACAAAATGGTGATCATACCTTGTTTAATTTTTGCAAATATTTTATTATCTTGGGATGAACCATATATCTCCTACCGCTCAGACATTTGTGATCTTCGTCATGGCACTTGAAAAGAACGGTCTTCGTTTCTTTGTCGACCAGAAACCACCCATGGTTGCCTTTGTGCTCTCTCGCAATAAACTCGCAGTACTTGCTCTGAGTCACGATGACCCAGTGAGTCTTTTTTGGAATGATCTTATCAATTCGCTTCACATTGTATTGAGAGTATACTTCCTGGATCCACTTGAGAAGTTCATCATCTGCACTTGTCCCCGAAATGATGGTCTCGTTTCCCCCAAAGTGGTCAAGTTCATTCCCGTGGGGAAGAATGGAAAAGCGTTCGAACATACTTGCTGACGGGCTGGTCTGGGATATTTCAGTGATGCCATCCTTTCCAATTTCGAACCTCGGGACATAGGGCACGACAAGTTCCTTGGTGTCTCGCTTCATCTTGTAGGACCAGATGGTTCTCAGACCCGTCTTGAACACCGACTTGTCCAGAACCGTCGACCACGGAACATCTGGATCATAGTCAACGAGGGTCGCCGTGACACGGTTCAAAATGTTCATTGCGGAGGCTGATGTCACCGTCACCTGAGGCCACGAGACATGAACGCCATTCTTAAAATCATCTCCCTGGACGCGAGTGCACGTGGAAACAAGAACAGGTCCAAGTGAAGGAAACGCTGTATGAAGTTGAATCGCCCAGCGCTTTATGGTTTCGTCGGTGACGGCACCCTGTTCTCCGGTCGTCACGTAGTCGATGTCCAAAAACATCCTGAACCTGTCTGAACTTTTGGTCTGCTCCACCATGAACAATTTTTCGTGGTTGGATAGACATCTCATACACATCTCGTAAAATCTCTCGCGCTGCTGAAGGGGGACGATAAGTACGCCCGATCCATTCATCAGTGTGTGAGTTATGGTGGTTCCTTGGGGTTTGGTTCGGAACCACCAACCAAATCGCTCGCATTCGTCTTTGAAACTCATGGAAGTCTTCTGGTTTACTATGGTTTTTTGTTTTTAAGCCTACATGAGGTTGCAGTAAAGTGTCATTTCATCATCTTCTCTCTTGGGACCATATTTTTTCAAAAGGTAAATCTCACCAACAACTTCTTCTTCGGTGAGCTCCTGGACACGCTTGGCTTCCTCAGACTCGATATCTTCGGGATCTAGACCTAAGAGGTTTCTGAGTTCTGTAATACGTTCCTGTTTTGACTTTCGCATCTGTTTCTCCTTATATTAAATGGGATTTTTGGAAACGATGGATTCAACGCACGATGAAAGTCGTCATTGGCTAGCACCTGGTTTTCAATCAGAGGCCACTTTGCTTTTCTTTGAAATTCTTGCATCGTATCAAATGACATGTACTTATTTTCATCATAGGTTCTCCGGATGGATTGACGGTTTCGCTTGCGTTCTTCTGTAATTTCTTTTTCACGATTGAATCGTTCAATCATATTCAATTGTGTCTCCCTGGGAATATAAGTTTCGATAACAAAAACGTGATATATTATTCCTTCATTTTCGGCATCTTCAAAATAAAAATATCGATAGGCTCCCTCTGAGATGGCTATGACGCCACGACTTTCTTCTTCAAGTTCCCTTAGTGCCGTACGTATTGGCCATCCTACCTCGCGCTTTCTACATCCACCCGTCACAAATGTCCAGTCATCCCATCGTTTATCACATACAGTCAAGTAACGTACTTCATCTCCAGAAGGGACAACTAGGACAGTGATCGCCTTATGCGTCTGCTGATCCATTTGTTTCTTCTTGCTCCTCTTCTTTATTAGGCTCCTCATCGACATGGACAGGCATAGACCTTACACCATCTTCGAGGGCATACAGAGATGACTTTAGCCACCTGGTCTCTGTGTAAAGATAGAAGCTGAAACCGATGAGGAAAGCCACGAGCGCCATGAGGATCATCTCTTTATTTACGAATGAGTTAAGCATTTATCGTTGAATGCCAAAAATATTATTCAGTTCTCGCGCGTTAATCTCGTCACGGCTGGTGACCTTGTAAGAAGGTTCAATGACTTCGGGCGCCTCCATCATCTCGTGGTGCATCCCCTCCTTGATTCCTAACCACTTCTGAAGCGTCCCTGAACCGGGCTTGTAACTGATGATGAACACCAGGGCAAGCAAAAATGCGATGAAGTAAAGATTCATTCTTATTATTATCCTGGGAAATTATATATGGCAAAGGTCGAACGAAGTAGTTACCCAGTCAAGAAGTTCATGATCAAGTCGCCCAAGGGTGAAACCATTTACTTCGGGCAGGCTGGTTATGGAGATTACGATCTGTGGTCAAGGGTGGACCCTGAGTATGCTGAAAAGAAACGTTACCGCTACACCACGTCACACAAGGCTATCCCGTTAAAGGATGGGACTCCCGCGTGGAAGTCACCTGAAACCGCTGAATTTTATGCTACACGTGGGACGTGGGATGAACCCCGTGGAAACCCTCTGTTCAAGCAGGTGGTTGCCATGAGAAATAAGAGCCTCACCAAGGAGGAAAAGGCTTTCATCGCTAAACAAAAGAAGTTACTCGTTAAGAAACGTTCTAAGTAAATTTTCATGTTTTTCATAAATACCATCAGGTCCTATATACTGGACTGGGTTTTCAACAATATCCTCTAAACATTCTATTATCATATCTTTTATGTTACTCTTATCTTTACAAACCCATGGTTGATATATGCGTATTAAATGACATCCATTATTTAATATGTTTATTGTCTTATTGACATCATTTTCTAATTGTTTTCTATAATCAGTATTCCAGTGATTTATATTTTCAAAATGTTGTCTACCATCTAGTTCTATGTATAAAGATAATTCTGGTATATAAAAATCCATTCTTTTAAGATTAAATATTATCTTTTCACTTATTATTTCGGATTTTGGAATAAGTTCACATAATATTTCTCTTAATTTTCCTTCTGTTTTATTTAGACATTTACGACAACCACTGCCTTGTAAAAGTTCTCTTGGACTCATTTTTATTAAACCATGTTTTCTACATATTAAAGATACTTTGGTCCTTGAATTAACATATTCAGCATTATCAAAAATATAAGTATCTCCATGTATTTCTTTTATTCGTTGTAAAAAGTCTTTTTGATTCAATCTTCTTGCTTTTGTGGTTTTTTCTCTACCACATAACATACACCCAGAACCATTTAAATGATTATAGGGTTTTGTTCTAAAATCACCATGGTTTGGGCATGTTACTACTATTTTTGTATGAGATCTAATAAAATTAGTTTTTTCATATGAATAGAAACTGTCATGTATTTGTTTAGATCTTTCTATGAAGGTTTGATTAGTCATAGGAAAACCGCTTGGCATCTGTCATACTAAATATACTAGTGATTTTATTATTTAATTATTATCATTACATTAAATTGTTTATTTCCCCCTGTGTCTTTCGAATCATGGATCGAAGATTTGCGATTTTAGCGGTCTTTTTTTGATTTCTCTCGATCCGATTCATCCTGCCAGATTTAAGATTCTTGCGGGTCCTTGCGCTTTTGGCGATGGCAGTTAGCTTCTGCAAATCTTTCATCGCGTTAAAGTACTCTTCAGGAGTGAAGTTCACTAGAGACCAGTTTTCGAATATGACACCGGGTAGCGGTTGCTTCACCGTCTTTCCCTCGCGATTCGCTCTCTCGCGGACATTTCGCATCGCCCGCGTAGCCCCTTCCAAATCAAGGATAGACTTGACATTGTTCTTGTCATCGATCACCAGACCGAATGAAGTAATATTTTTATTTTTGTTGTTCACAGGTTTCAAAGTTCTGTAACTGTAGTTCGCATATATGATGGGTTCGGTGAAGGTCGCATTTTTTCCATTCTTAAAACCCTTGGCGATCATGCGCTTGAGGAGAATGGGCTTCATACCCCGTCTCTGCTCGTTGTTCATGTTTCTCCACAGGGTCGCAAGTCCCATGGCTTTCCTCAGTAGTTTCTTAACGGCTTCGGACTTTGCATCATCCAGTGCGGTATTTCCATCTTCATTTTTCTTGAAAGCATCGACATCCTTCGCAGCCAAAAGCTCTTTTACCACATCCTCTTGATCATTGAATGAGGCAACGTGAAGAGCTGTAACTCCGTCCGGCTTCGCCTTGTTAACGTTGGCGCCTGCTTTCAATAACGCCCTTGCGCACAAAGGTGCGCCGAATTGGGATGCGATCATGAGAGGCGTCCATCCGTCTTTATCCACTTTGTCCACTTGGACGTTCTTGGATTTTAACAATTCTCTTACTGACGACACATTACCCTCCCTCGAAGCCACATACAGAGGCGTCCGTCCGCGATTGTCCGCCTTGTTGACATTGGCACCTGCCTTCCTAAGCATTTCCACAATATCAAAGCGATTTCCTTCGGAAGCCACATACAGAGCTGTTTCACCATCCTTATCCACCTTGTTGATGTCGGCTCCCTTCGCCAAGAGCAATTTCACGATCTCCGTGTGACCCTCATAGGACGCTATGGTCAGAGGCGTATCTCCGTCCTTTTTCGCCTTGTTGACATCGGCACCCTTGCTCAAAAGTAATTTCACCACCTCCATGTGATCAAACGCGACCGCCCTGTACAGAGGCGTATTTCCTTCCTTATTCTCCTGGTTGACGTTTACACCATTGTTCAGGAGTTTTCTTGTGGCATTGACATTTCCATTTCTAATAGCATTGAACAAAGACATATTAGTATAACGTGACATTAATTATCAGAAACGACTTCGACTGAAATCTTCTTGAATTTTTTGCAGAGCATCGCCGCGACCCGGTGGCGACCATCGATGATGCTGTAAAAGTCACCGTGCTCCTTGACCCTCACCGGCGTTCCCTCGAAAAAGTCCAACTTGGCTATGTCTTCCCTTAGGGGCGTCGGTGCCGGATAAGGATCCATTTCGAAATCCTTTTCCTTTAGTCTGACACCAGCCCTTTTCACTGCCCTGAATATAGCGGGTGTCATCATTAATTGATCCATGTTAACTAAACGGATATCATATTCTGTCTCTGGTTCATACCACATTTATTATTCTTTGGTTCTCTTCTTTAATCCCATTAGCGTCTCTAGGTTGTTCTTTGCTTTTTTGAGTGGGATCGGTCGTTTTAATCTTAAATCATCTGTAGTTGATTCTGAATTATTTATATCATCAATTTTGGATTCTTCTGTTATAATTATACTTTCTTTTCTCTTCTCTTTAGATGTAATTTCTTTATATTTATTGACAATCAAAGGATAATAATTACTATTGGGTATTTGAACCCATGTACTTTCTGTACCACTTCTAAATTCTTCTATAGTCATGCTGCCTCCAAAAAGTTTTAGTGCATACCGCGAAGGAGCCCTGCGAGTAGGCGTGATTTTACCAAAAACTCTCTTCTTGTAAAGTGTAATAAACTGATTTATTTCAGGTAAATGAACATTTTTACTATCCATGTTCCATGCTTTCATACATTCCCATGAACAGAACTGACCCATCATAGAAAAGCGGTCTAACTTACAGTCGTATTTATATGGTAGGTGTAAGATCTGTGAATCTATTCCATGGCAACACCACCAACAACATGTCATTCCATTTAATTAAAGAAGACGATCGCCTCTTCTTTAATAAGATGTTGATAAGCATAGATGTCGGTATTAAAAATTTAGCAATGTGTTTTATTGATTCCGACACGAAGCGAATCATTGAGTGGGAAGTTGCCAGTGTTCCTTCAGAGAGGCAGGGTGGGCTGTTGCCCGCTCTGAAAGAACATTTGGATAGGAGGGAGTGGCTAAGGGATGCCAAGACCGTCGTGATTGAGAGACAGCCAGACCGAAACAAGAAGATGAAGGCCATCGAACACTACCTTCATGGATTCTTCTGCGGGCGTGGTTTAGACACAATTGTTTTTGATGCCAAATATAAGATCCCAGATGTCGTCGGACCCGGAAGAAAGCAATACATCAAACGAAAGAACACCGCCATCGAGCGTGCCCGTGAATGGGTCACGACGAATTCACTTAATTCTTCTTGGCTTGATTTCTTTAATAACCATAAAAAGAAGGACGACCTTGCCGATACGGTGATGCAGGCACTGGCTTTCATAGGCCAGCAGAAACCCGAACCCGAAAAGAAGACCAAGGAAGTCATCAGACCGCGCAAACCCACGCCCAATCAGCGTGACACCAAGTATTCAAAGTCCAACCTCGCGTGGCTCTGGACCAATGAAGAACGGGACAAACTAAGAAAAGACAAACGATTCGTAAAGGACATTAAACGTTATTTCCATTCCTTGGAGGAGTTTTCGGGTTTGTTGGAGGAGGCATGACGAGTTTCCTCTCTTTTAACATCTGTCTAAAACCATACCTATGAATTCGTTTCAGTAACTTCAGGGTCCTTTGGTTTTCATAGGTCTGATACACGGACATGCCTAGAGATATCGTGCTGATGGCATGATCCGGATCCACCTGAAAAGCTCTAGGTCTAATTCTCATCCCCTCTACTTATCTGATAATTTTATTTTTTAATATCAAATGGAAACCGCGTTCGTCATCGGTGGAAAGACCATGATGTTGAAGTACGCTAGGAAGATGCCCGTCAAGGAAGTCGAGCGCATGAAATCCTTCGTGACAAACAAGGGGATGAAACTTGTCAAGACGGATAAGTTCAAGATTGTGTCCGTGGAGGACAAGGACAGCAGACGCATCTACAAGGTAGTCTTGTAAATGCCACAACACGATGTTTTGGGACGTTCGTTAAGGACTTTCTTATGATATGCTAAAAAGAACTCTAAAAGTTTCTCGGCAGAGGGCCTACGTTTATAGTTGTTTTCCAGCATTAGACTTATCGTTTCACTAATCTCTGAAGGGGGATTCATGTCTTTGAAGATTTGCTTGGTTATCATTCCGAGTGAATAGATGTCGATCTTTTCGTTGTAAGGTTCCACGTCACGCATCTCGGGTGCCATGTACTTTCCCGTGCCAACTCGCCACCCGTCCGAATAGATGGTGTTGTCACTGACCAGTATCTTACTTAATCCAAAATCTGCAATCTTGACCTTACCACTCTTGGACACCAATAGGTTTTCAGGTTTCAAGTCTCTGTGAATGACCTGCTCGGGTTTGCGCGAGTGCAAATAAACAAGAGCTCTGAGAATGTCAACCATGAAACCAACTCGATCAGCCAGGGTTGTGGGCTTTGTGTCAATGTATTCTCTAAGATTTCCATTGACAAAGTATTCCATTACAATTTGAAAAGGTTCTTCCGTGTATCCCAACAACTGGCACACATGAGGGTGGTGAATTCGTGTCATGGTGCTAAATTCACGTTGAATTATGCTCTTTATCTCCAAGGGGAGATATTCTTCAAAGTGTTTGATTGCTACTGGAGTTCCTAACCAATTACCTAAATAGACATTACCGTACTTACCTTTACCTAGTATATGGGTTTCATCCACCTGTATCATTTCTCGTGGAATCACCCAGTGAGTTCTATCACACATGGATTACTAAAAATATTAAAGAAATAAATCTCCATTATCAGTAACAATGATTACCATCTGTGCCGAAACATCGACACCCTTTAAGCTCCCGGAGGGCATGCAGGGTCGCATGCGAAAGCTGTCGGACCGCCGCAAGACTTTCCTCCAGAATCGCAAGGACCGCCGTGTGGAGGGTCGAAAAAACGCAGTCAAGTTTATCACCGAGGAACTCGAGCGCTCCACAGACCTATACGCCGAGCGCAAGGACTTCGAGAAGGATCTCCTGGACTTTTTCTTTGAGTCCAAGACCGACAAGTTCGCCAAGCCCAAGCTCATCAAGGACTCCACCGAAGACGAGGACTAAATCTGACTGTATATAAAAAGAAAGAACGCGACAGTCTGAAATATGTAGGTCACATTTTGCTCCACAAACATCGTGGAAACCACCAACACCAAAATACTCTGCTGAAGAATCTTGTTCTTCGTCAGCAGTTTTTCGTTGTCGGTGATACTCCGTCGCACACGCATGTTGCTCGCTTCCAATGCATCCACAGTGCTTTTGATAGATTGTATGGAACTTGGTATTTTCATGGCGGTTTGTTGAATGTCCGAAAATGCCACGTTGAGAAGTCCACTCTCCTCGAGTACCTGCTCGGCATAGGGCTCAAGCACATCCGAAAGGGCAATGTTCTCCGAGAGAGTTTTGGCAATGCCCTCCACCGAATAGATGGACTTGATCAAGAGAACCCACATGGTGGAAAGACGGAACGGTCTGTCCTCCTCCATGGCCTTCAATTCTTCTACATCTAATTTATCTAAATCTACGGATTCTACATAATTCAGGAACAACTTGATGAATGACTTCACCGAGGCACGATCGCCCGTGGGGATGATTATGTTCAGTTCGATCATCATCGTGTAGATCTTGTCGAGATCCTTTTTATATACAGCTTCGAGCAATAGATACAAGTTCTTTTTGTACATGGGGTCAATCTTCATCATCAGACCAAAGTCGTAGTAGACAATTTGACCCTGTGGATTCAGTGCCAGGTTGCCGGGATGTGGGTCCGCGTGGAAGAGCCCATTCTCGAGCACCTGCATGAACTGACTGCGAACCACGAAGAACGCAATCTGATCGAGGTCGGCGTTGAGCTTGTTCAGCTCCTCGATATTTACAATTTTTACACCAGGCTCGTAGGCCATCACCAAGACACGCTTCGAGGATATTTCAGGGAAGACATCTGGAACCTTGACCCATTCGCTATTCTTGAAAAGTTCCTTGAACTCGATCATACTTTGTGCCTCCTTTTCGTAGTCTATCTCTTCCAGAATCAGGGGCTTCCATTCATCCAGAATGTCCATGAACTCTGCATAGTTCGAGTCGCGAGTGAAAAAGTAACCTATCTTTGAGATCTGTTTGATAATTTCAATATCATTGATGATACTCTGCTCTATCCCCGGTCGCTGCACCTTGACGACCACCTCGGTGCCGTCCTTGGCGATGGCACGGTGACACTGCCCCAACGACGCCGACGCCATCGGTCGCGTGTCAAAATACCCAAACGTTTCACGCACGTAATCTTCACCCACCACACTAAGGACATCTTGAAAAGGAGGAACCTCGTTCTGCAGACTGGAAAACTCTTCGATGACCTCGGCAGACAGAATATCATTTCTGGTGCTGATCAACTGCCCCAATTTTACAAAGGTCGGTCCGAGATCCACCAACTCACCGGTCACCCACTTGGCTATGCGTCTGTTGTCTTCTGGTGTCTTCCTCGATCTGAGTAATTTCAAATTTAGTTTTGCACCAAATGTCCCCAGTTTCTGTATTCTGTGTATTGGTTGTTGCATCTACTAATTAAAGATATTATTAATTCTTTAAGAATGTTGCTCGTACAGTGCAGTCAACCCTATAGAATCATCAGTGATGGAAACAAGACCCGTCTCATCATCCCTGGATGTAATAAACCTTTCACCAAGGAAGTTGGGTTCGGTCACAAACTAAGAGGTCTCCAAATTAACGCATGGAGGAACATGGACAACGAAAAGGATCTCGAGTACACGATGCTCAGCTATTCTGGAAAACCATTGACTACTTCGTTGTGTTCTAGAATTCAACTGTTGGTCGAGGATGAATTTGAGTTTGAACCTTGTCTATTAGATGAAGACAACGAAACCGACGTATACTTCAGTCATTACAAAGATGATGAAACAAGAGTATGGGTGAAGATCAAAGACTATCCAAATCTTTTGAGTGATCTTTCCATGATTTTTGTTTCACTAAACATAAACATACTTGCCGCAAGTATCACGACACAAAATGGTATTGCACATGATACGTTTCGCGTGGAAAAGGACGGTAAACGTATAAGCGAAGATCTCGAGGAAGAAATTAGAGTCCTGGTTAAACTTCTTGAAGTTCAAGGTTATACTTGAGAGCGATGGAATCCAGTAGGTCTTCCCACATAGTATTTACATTTCCCTCGATGGGAAGAGACAAACTCATAGGCGTTGGAAGTTTGTAACATTCTTCTAGAATCTTCCATTGTCTATTCTCCATCACTTCGTCATACTTCATGGCGATGTGATCGTTGTATTTTTTCATCCTATAGATTCGGTGATGAATCTCATTTTGTCTCACGGCCAAACTTTCTGGAGTGTGAATCTGGACTTCGATGATATAGTTCAGTGTGATGTGAACGCCGTCATAAGGCATGACAGTTGGACGATGGTCTTGAATGGAATACCTGACACCCTCGGGTATCGTTTTGATGACGTGGTTAATATTGGGTATCTTTCCAACCACCCACGTGTATCTTATGGCATCGTTGACCGTACTCTTTGCCTGAATCGAGCTACGACCTTTGTAATATGGACCCAATAATATACCACCGAGTGCATAGCTCATACTATTACTTACCACGATTCTTTTCTTTAATGTTATCATCTAAACGCTTTTCAATTTCCTTGCGGATCTTCCTGTAGTGCCACCAGTTGAGAGTACAGTATATGGTCACACCTGCCGTAACAGCCGATGTGGTGGCACTAAATAAATCAGATCTTGGTGGAATTCGTTTGGGACGAACCACGACTGGAGGTCTCAAAGTAACAGTCATTTAATGATAAGGTGCGCTTTTTCTTTAATGGAAAAGTTTTTGAAAAGGATTGCCAAGAACATTTTCGATGAACTTGGACCTTGTCATCTGGAAAATGTCTATCAGAGGGCATTCATGGTGGAACTGGACGAAAAGGAGATGCCCTACAGTCACGAGGTCAACATACCGGTATACTACAAAAAGAACATCGTCGGTGTCATTCGCGCCGACATCATCATCGATGGAAAGTGGGTCATTGAATTGAAGGCATGCCCGTCCATCAAACCCGAACACGTCATTCAAACCATGCACTACATGGAACGCATAAAGGCCATCGAGGGGTATGTTATCAATTTTCCAAACAAGCCGGGAGCCGAGGGTCCCGACATTAAAAGGGTATTACTTTCCTAAAAAGGTAAATTAGCGAAAGTATGAAAATTATCACAGTGTAAAGAAGTGTAACGTATGCCCACGTCTTCCACTTGCGGGCCATTGGAAATTCACTCTCGATACTCTTGATGTAGTCTAAAAAGTCGCGGTAGGTCTTGAATCCAATGAATGCGGCAATGATCATTGCCATGAATCCAATCATTCGCACCACCGGCGCCATGAGTTCAAACTTCTCTGAGAATCCGATCAATGTAATCGCGACTGTCATAGAAACTAGCATGTTTCGAAACATCGAAGCAAACCCATTATAAACCGCTTGATGGTTCATTTACTGTATATTGAGATTTTTTATGGCACGGTATCGAGCATAGGCCTTGCGGGTTGGCTCGGCATTGATGCCAAACTCTCTTCGTGTATTCATGTAGTTGGTTAGTGCCTCATTTGCAGACATCGTGGAGGTCCGACGAATGTCCCTGTACCTCTGATAGTTGTTCTGGTTCAGCGCGGGGCTGGATGGTTTTCCAATCATGTTATTTAACAGTGCCTCGCCTTTTTCCTGCGCGGAAGCATTTCGTTCCATTTTATTGAACCAATTTTCGTTAATCAACGGGGGTTCAACGGGCGACGGCGTCGTTGGTCTTGGCACTGGAGCAGGTGAAGGTCTGGGCGTGGGCGTCCTTGGCGGTGTGGGTGTCTGACGCAGTCCGAGATTTGATTCCACCGAAGACATATTGTTAAATCCGGCCTCAATCTCAGCTTCCAATTCGGCTTGCAGTAGTGCCTGTTCGGCCGCCTCTTCGGCTCGCTTCTTTGTGGCGATAAGGCGAACCGGCTTGCGAATGATCCTACGGGCCATAGCCATCTTCTGAGCCTGCGCGCGATTGCTGTTTGCCTTGGCCAGAGCCAAAAGTTTCTCGCACAGAATTTCACGCTTCAATTTGTCTGCGCCGGGGATGCCGCGTCGCGCTGCGATCACCCTAAGTTGTTTGGTGGTGTATCCCTTCTTGGTGGTATCTTCACAACGAATATCATTCAACTTGAGTTTGTTGGTCCCGTCCTTGCCTTTGTAGACGTTGAGTCTGACGCGTCCGACCTTTTCAATGTTCTCCTTGGCGGCCACAATCTTCTTGGCCTTCTTGACCTTGGCGCCAGCAATGTTGATGGTGGCCAGGACTTTCGGATTATCCCTCTTCATCTGATCGTACCAAATCTGGATGGTGCGCACCATGAGCAGGATCTTGGTGAGACTGTCTGCGCCCTGAATCCGGATGTAGCCCTTCTTCCACGACACGTAGGATCCCCCACGCTTCTTGTCCTTTCCCTTTTCACTGGGGAACTTCAGATAGATGTTGTCGGGAAACTTGGGAACTTTTCCACCAAGTTCTCTCAATTCCTGCATAAAGTTGCTATTCTTATTCCCAAACTCGTAT
>Ga0255765_1001642_pt1 | contig 27167 bp, 20 predicted proteins | sample 041ome_8_FD_179965 | JGI IMG/M metagenome (GOLD analysis project Ga0255765, IMG submission 179965) | Coastal salt marsh microbial communities from the Groves Creek Marsh, Skidaway Island, Georgia - 041407BS metaG (version 2) | ecosystem: Environmental > Aquatic > Marine > Intertidal zone > Salt...
CGCTTGTGCGCGTCCATGGTCGCCAGCACGCTCGGTTGCCGTCTCGTCCAATCGCCTCCGTCGTCCGACGTCTTGGACTTGCGCCGATCCTCCGCCGTCGACCCCGCCGTCGACGCCCCGGCGCCGAAACGCGGTCGCCCCGCATCGTTCGCGGGCGGTGGCGGCACATCCTCCATGCGGCCGACGCGCCACGGGCGCGCGCGGGCTCTGGCTCGGCGCGGGGTCGCTCTTGTCGTCGCCCTCGTCGTCGTTTGTTTCTTTTCTTCGCCCCGACCCGGCGGTTCGTCGCACGCGCGCGGAGTCCGGGACGCCCAGACGTCGCGCGCGACGCAATCACGTCGCCCCGCCGCGCGGCGGTCGGGCGGTCGGGCTCTGAACACCCTCGGCGCGCGGGTCGGCACATCGTCGCGCGTCGCGTCGGCGCGCGAAGTCGGCGCGAAGTCAGCGCGCGTCTCGCGACGAAACCGATGGTGACGGAAAGGACGCCGACGCGACGGACGCGACGGACGCGACGGACGACGACGACGACGACGACGACGACGACGACGACGCGAAGGCGGACGCGATGGGCGGCGTGCGGGGCGATCGGGATTTTGACGTTTTTGACGACGCTCTTGGGGGCGAACGGAGAGCCGGAGTGCCAAGAACGAAGCGAAACGCGCGCGGTGGACGTAGAACTCGACACCGGGGCGTGGCAAACGATCGTCACGGGAGGGCTTGCGCTGTTCGGGGGGGACGTGGAGGCGAACGCGACGCTCGGGCCGTGGACGATTGGGGGGGCGAGCGCGGACGCCTACGGATGCGCGATCGGTAGCGTGGGAGACGATTTCACGGGTAAAGATGTCTTGGTCGTGAAGCGAGGGGAGTGTGAGTTCTACGAGAAGGCTAGGGTGGCGCAAGACGTCGGAGCAAAGGCGGTCTTTGTGGTGAGCGATGGGGAAGACTTCACCGCGATGACGTGCAACGAGGATCAGAAACTGGATGTCGTGACCGTTTTAGTGACGGGAACGACTGGACAGGCGATCCTCGATGCCACCACGGAAGTGGGCGCGACGATTACGATCGCACGCTCCGACGCACTGCCGAGACAGTTTGATTTCTTGGCCTCTGCGGCTCTCGTTGCGTTGGCCCTCGCTACCATCGCCCTCGGTGGAAGGTGGTCGTTGAAGGACAAACGAGCCGTCGTGAGCTCAAAACGTGATGATGATGACATCGACGGTAGTAGTGACGGAGGAGAAGCCCATGAGGGCATCGAGATAAACGAGTACAGCGCGTTTTGGTTCGTCATCATGGCGTCAGCGGTCTTACTCATCTTGTTTTATTCCATGCAACATTGGGTATTCGTGGTGATGAGACTGGTGTTTTCTTTCGCTTCCTTCCAAGGATTGTACGTGATATGTTTCGAGGCGTTGATGTCGAGACGAAAGTCGACCTCGAGGGATTCAAGAGTGCTGTTGCCCATCGTCGGCTCAGTTCACCTTTTGGCCATTCCGGCGGCTGTATTCGCTGGCTTAATCGTTGCCACGTGGCTTATATTCCGGCAAGCCACGTGGGCTTGGATGTTGCAGGATATCATGGGTTTGTCATTCTTGGTAAACGTGTTGCGTTTGGTGCATCTGCCCAACTTCAAGGTGGCCACCATACTTTTATGTTGCGCGATGTTGTACGACATCTTCTGGGTCTACGTTCAGCCACATTTGTTCGGTAAGAAGAGCGTGATGGTCGCCGTTGCGCGCGGCGGAGATGAAGGTGAAAGTTTACCGATGCTATTTTTATTCCCGAGAGCTTCAAGTCCAGGGGATTTCTCCATGCTGGGGTACGGCGACGTCATCCTTCCCGGTTTACTCATCGTGCACAACTTGTTGTTTGACAACAGAAAGCGCGATTTTTCGGATACCAGGTACTATTACTTCTTCTGGAGTATGGTTGCATACGTTGTCGGGATGTGCTTGACGTTCACGGCGCTTTATTTTGAGGTTGGAGGCCAAGGTGGACAACCAGCGTTGACGTATTTAGTTCCCACCGTCGTCGGGACGACGGGAATTTTAGCGTGGAAGCACGACGATTTATCAGACATGTGGTACGGTGTCGACGATGATTACTCGGCATTACCATCGGAGTCCCAATCTATATTGTAAAAAGTAAGATACCGGTAGTTGCGTAGAAACAACCGCACCACTCCACGCGCTCGTGAACGCCTCTCGCGCAGAGAACCCGCATTGTGCCGCTCGTTCGTGCCGTAACCGGGATCTCGCGCGGTAATGCGTGATGAATAGAGACAAAGCGCGACAAGGTCTTAGAGCACCGACTCTGGGCGGTGCGACGAAAGAAGATACCCCCATTGCGCGTCGCGTCGCGTTCCTCCGCGAAGCCGCCCAAGCGTACGTCGAAGACATTCCCGAATTGTCGGCGTGGTTGAGCATGTCAGCGACTACTTTAGCGCGAGAAAACGAGCTATCGCGAACGCAAATAAACGCATACGGGTCTTGTCCGGCGTGTGGCTTACCCAAAGACTCTGAAGAGATCAGTTGTCGACTGTGTGGTTCTCTGCTGAAGAAGAAACAACGCCGTGCGACCAAGGATAGTAGACGAGCGCACGGGAGTAGTTAAAGTACTTGTTTAGGGACATATGTATGAAAAGTAGACGATGCATAGTATCACATATTTCATGTTCGGCACGTATCAAATACCGATCTAAGCGAACGAAACGCCTTTCAAAATTGCCGCACCAGAGCTGGGCAGCGTTGCGAAGAGCGTCGTCGCCATATTGTCAGCAGAAATAAGGCCCGCAGCGATGCGAGAAGAGTAGAAAGACTCGTGCACCGCTTTCAGAACACTCTCTACCGCATCCTTGGCGACAATTGCTACGGCACAACCGCCCCAACCAGCACCAGTAAGACGCGCGCCCAGAGCACCCGCCGCTCTAAATGCATCCACGAGTTCATCCAGCTCCGCGCAAGAGCACTCGTACAGGGCTCTACAAGATTCGTGGCTACCATTCATGTACACGCCCAGCTCCGTTGGGTCGACCTTCATCGCGCACGCCGCAGCGAACAAGTGCACACGACCGGCCTCGGAGTAGACGTGCAACGTCCGCGCCAGAAGCTTATATCCCTTCTCGTTGTGACTCAAGACCAACTTCGACGCTGGTGAAGAGAAGACGTCCATGAATGCTTCTACTCCTATGAGTTCTTCAATCTCTCTTGCATCGTAGTATCCCTCGTGCAAATGTTCCTCGGCCGCAGCCTTAGCGGCAGACATGGAGCCGACAAAGTCTTCGATTTCCTTGAGCGTCTCTATTTTTGACGCTTCTTCCGCGTTCATACCTAGCTTTAAACCTAAAATAATCGCCGCAAGACGGCACTCTACGACGCGCAAATTATAGCGCTCGTGTGCGGTCTCCGCTTTGTTGCTCACTGCGAGGCAGTTGCCTATGATGAACGCCGCTTCCTCCGGAAGGTTGACGTCGTTGGTGCTTATGGGATTGAAATCGACCAATTTTGCCACACCAGCTTCGCCCATGATGGAAATAGCTTGATCCATACCCCCCGACTGCGTTCCTGAGTATCGTTCGCACTTGCACGTGAAGTCAGCAATTTCACCTTGAGTGAAATTCAATCCTAGCGCGTGCATCACCGCCACCGCCACGGCGCAGCACAACGCCGAGGACGAACTCAAACCGCTTCCAGTGGGTACCGTGCCGTCGACGATGATGTCCAACCCAACGGGGGCGGGTGATGCCTTATCGCTCTCTTTCAAGAAATCGAACACCCCCTTGTAGCCGCACATGACGTAATTCGTCCAGTGCAAAGACGCCGCGTCCACGTCTTGTTCGGGCGAGCTCTCGAATGTCTTCGGCGTGTACTTTTCGTTCGTGTTCCCGACCGCGATCTTCCCCGAACTCGCATTCACGGAGATGGCGACGATAGTGTCGAGCCCGATCGCCATCGGCAGCACGGAGTACCCCTCGTAATCGATGTGTTCGCCGATTAAATTCACTCGTCCCGGCGACCTCGCGAACGCGTCCGGCTCGCGTCCGTACGCCTTCACGAACGCATCGCGCACCGTCGCGTACCGCGCGCGCGTGTGCGTCTCCAGCGACGCGGCGTCATATATCTCTTCTAACGAGCTCACCACTCGCACCTCATCATCCGTCCCCATGCTCGCCGTCTCGCGCGCGCGATTGCGACGGCACGCGGCGCGTCGCGCGCGCTCGGCGCCAACGCGTCCGTCGCGCGCGGTGCCGTTTTCATTTTTACGTTTGCCGCGTCGGCTGTTTTTTACGCATTCAACGACACGATACCGCCATCAAGCGCACACCAGGGTTCAACCTCGCCCCTCCAGACGCGCTGAAAATCCCGCGTCGCCGTCTTCGAATGCCGACCGCCGACCGAGGCGCGGGCGAAACGAGTGACGGAGGACGTCCGAGGCGACGCGACGCGACGCGACCGCGCGCGCCGCACAGTTGCGCGCGCGCGGTGCTCGCACGACCGCGTCGGGCGCACGGAGCGAAGCGATCTGACTCGTGAACGACGAACGCGTCGACGAACGCGAACGGCGCGAGCGCGGACGATCGAGCGCGAGCGCGATCGTCGTCGAAGCGCGCGCGAATTCGCGCTTGGAACGAGTGGATCCCACGCTCGAGCGATCTTGGGGGGATTTAAGGCGCGAGTTTGAGGCGCTTTAGGACGCAAATTCACAGCGTCACGGAGGAGGTCGATATCGGTCACGTCGCATCGCGCGCGTTCGCATCGCACGTCAGTCGCGACCGAACACGGACGTCGGATCGTCAACCGCACATCATCTTGATTTCGGCTCGGCGACCATGGCGAAGAGTGCCGAGGTCGTTCTATCCGCTCTCGATGAGTCCATCAAGACGGCTAGCGTGAGCGAATTGGCGAAAATGGGCATCACAATCGAGGGTCTGAGCGATGATATGGACGCGAAGGAGCGTGAGAAACTGTTGAGGATGTACCGACGCAAGATCGCGAATCGCGAGTCTGCCAAGCGTTCAAAGATTAGGAAGAAGGCTGAGGACGCAAAACTGCTCTCCGCCGCAGAGACTCTGCTGCAGGACAGTGCCAGCATGCGTAAAACGATCACGGACTTGCAGAAGAAGGTCGACACATTGTACGCCGAAAACGTCAAGCTTCGGATGAAATTGGGCGAGAAAGTTTCGGAAGACACCGGGCCTTCGATGAAACCGGTCAACCTGCCTCCTGAAGTGGAACCACCGAGTCTGGTCATGAAAGAAGCTCGAAAGAAAAAGCGGGGCATGCTCAAATCAATGTCTGATTCGTCCATCGCCACTACTTTTGAAGAAGAGACTCGCGCTTTGCCCATAGAAGAACCTTCAAAAGTGACGAAGCGCGCCAAAGGCAAGCGTGCCACCATCAACGAGCCCAACCCTCTATTGACGCAAGACCAACTTAATTACCTCAACCACCCAGATGACTCTGGATATGTTCTTCAAAGCTTCTTGATGAATGATTCCAATCGTCCTGGAACTGACTCTCCTTTTTTCACAGACAACTATGCGATGTACGACTTTCAAGACGGCGAAGTTGTCGATGACGGTGTTCCTTTCTTCTGACGATTGATGAACGAAGACTTCCATCATTCCATGTTATTTCCATGTTCCTGTAAAAAACTACGGGGAATTCGTCAAATATTCTGAACAAGAGAGAGATTCTGACGCCCCGTGGCAATAAATCTGCTTTGTAAACTAAAACAGTGCACGCCAAAAAATCAAGAGCTCACTCGCGTAATTTTTGTTCTTGTCTTTCATAATTTTACATGGCACTACAGGTAAGTGCTAATCCCTCACCGGCTGGGTGGTTCTCGCGCATCCCTCGCCTCCTTGCATGTCGATACGTATCCCTCGCGCGCGCTTTCGCGTGCGCAAGTGAAAAGGTGTTGACAGGGACCCCGCGCTCGGCGATATGCGGGAGTTGCGCACTTTGTGTGTGTATGTTCATTCACAAATTATTTATACTAGATGCGATCGTTCGGGATAAAGACAAGAGACTAAAGTGTGACGGATTTACTTGTTCAAGCGAGTACTGAGAACATCCATGACAGCACTGAAGTCGTCTTTGACGATGACCGGCGGGTTGGCGTATCTCGATTCGAGCCCCTCGAGCCTCTTCTCATGGTACGCAACCTTGCTGTGAGTAAACTTCAAGCCATGAGCGGTACTGATGACAACAGTGCGATCACTCGGCGCGATCACTTGTTGCTCACGAAGCTTTTTGAGCGCAGCGAGCGCGACGCCAGTGTGCGGGCAGTTAAACATACCCGTCAAATCGGCTTCCGCGGCAGCATCCATCATTTCCTCTTCCGTCGCCTCCTCAACGATACCGTTCGTTTCCGTGAGCGCATAAATCGCGCGATCGATGGAAACAGGATCACCGATTTGGATCGCGGACGCGAAAGTCGGCTCAGCCTTGACGGCTTCGAACTTATCCCAACCCTTCTTGTAGGCGCGGTACAACGGGTTGGCGTTCGCCGCTTGCGCAACGACCATGCGCGGCAGTCTGTCGACGAGACCAAGGTCCTTGCACATCTTGAACCCCTTGAAGAAAGCGTAGACATTGCCGAGGTTGCCACCCGGGATGATGACGTAATCAGGAACTTCCCAGTTGAACTGTTGGCAGATTTCAATCGCCGCCGTCTTTTGACCTTCGAGGCGCAAAGAGTTCAGAGAGTTCGCCAAGTAGATCGGAAGTTCCGCGGTGACTTCGCGAATGAGACGCATGCATCCGTCAAAATCGGTGTCAATAGAAAGCACAAGCGCGCCGTTGGCGATCGGCTGGACAAGTTGTGCAACAGAGATCTTGTCTGCCGGAAGGAAGACTATGGATGGGATACCCGCAGCGGCCGCGTACGCGCTCAACGCGGCGGAAGTATCACCAGTGGACGCACAGCCGACGGCGGAAAGAGGCTTACCCATCTTACGCATGCGGTTGACTTGGGACACTAACGCGGTCATACCAAGATCCTTGAAAGACCCAGTGTGGGAGTTACCGCACTGCTTCACCCAGAGGTCGCTCATGCCCAGGTACTCTCGTCCGTACCGTTCGGCCCAGAACAAGTTGGAGTTACCTTCGAACATGGACACGATGTCTTCATCGGCGATCCCTGGGAGAACCCACTCCTTCTTACTCCACACCCCAGAACCGTACGGCCACGTAGTCTTGCCAACGCGCTCGTCAAACAACGCCTTCCAATATTCCGGAGGATAGATCGCGAGCGCCTCCATGTCGTGCGTCACGTCGAGCAAGCCACCAGATTTACTTCTGTAAATGACCTCATCCAAGGAATACTCTTCACTCGCATCGCCCGCGAACGGCGTAAACTTCGCGCTGAACAAGTTGGCCTTTTCCAAAGGTTTGTTTTCCCGCGCCGCGGCTTTCCCCAGGTTGGCGTCCGCGTTCGCGCGCACCCCAGCGCGCGCAGAGCGCCCGGCGCGCCCTTCCGCAGCGCGTGTGCGCTGCACAACCTTCGTCTGCGTCACCGCATTTCGTTGCGACAGCATAACGCTCGTCGAGATCGTCGACATCGCCACACAATTCCACGTAGGGTCGCTCGTCCGCTTTGAACCTTCTCGCGCGCGTTAGTGCGCGTCTCTGCGACTCGCGTTCGCGGGTTTCTCTCCGCGCTCGCGCGCAGACGTTGACAAACTCTCCGCTCGCGTGTACGCGCGCGTTGTTCGTGACGCACGGAGCGCGCGTCGACGTGTGCGCCACGATTCGCGCGCGCCGCCCTAGCCACCCTCGCGCCAGACGAGCCGAGCCGCTGACGCGACATCGCGCGATTAGGGTTGTTCGGCGCGCGGTCGATCTTTTTTTATCGCGAGTTCGGTGATTTCCATTCGACGGCGTTCGAACGCCGTCGAATGCGTCGTTCGACCGCGAAAATGGAAATCGCCGTCCGAGCGCGGTCGCGAACGTCACGTCACCGCACTCGCGCGCGCGGGAACGCGAACGATGTTGACGGTGACGATGAAGACGGCGACGATGCAGACGACGCGAGCGGTGGTGAAACGTGACACCACTCGTGCTCGCGGTGTCGCGCGAGTGACGAAACGAGGGCGCGACGGCGTGCGCGCGCGGGCGACGCAAGACGGTAAGAACGGGCCGAAGAAGCTCACGAGGGAGAATGAAAAGGAGGCGTGGTTGAGCGAGATGGAGCGCGAGGGGGCGAATCCGTTGAAGGATCCCATGGCGTTGATTGGGATCGGTGGAATCACGGTGCCGTTTATCATCTTGGCCATCGCCTCCGCGGCGGGGTTCATCGGGCAGTGAGCGAAACGAGAGAGGGTGGATAGAGTGCAAGAGCGAGCGCGTTGTTTTCAAACTTGATGTGATACGTACAATTTTTATATTATTATTGATCCGAAGGATGCGATCGCGCGGTACAATTTGGTTTTACACGAGGGATGTCTTCGTATCCTCGGTCTCTGGGGTGAAATCATTCAGGCTTTCAAGCCAGGCGTGGAATTCGAGCGAACCGCGACGCTCAGTCGGCGTCGCGCGTGTCTCCGTTTCTGGCTTCTTTTTCTCGCCACGTTCACGCGAACGCGCGCTGTCGCCCGCTACTGATACAGTGCATATTGATTCATTTCTGTCGTCGTCGTCGAGGATGATATCGAACAAATCAACATCCAAGTAACGGTCGTCGTTCGCGGGCGCCAAGGCGACGTCGTCCCAGCGCGTCGCCAACAGAACCTCTTCGGGAGCGATCCAGTCCACGAACGCGCGCTCGAGCTCTAACTGTGCGGATAAATCACAATTTTCATCCGCGCGCGCTGGCTCCCCACCCATCGCGTCTTCAAGTCGCTCGTCGTCGCCCCCCGCCCCTCGTCGCTCGCTCTCCGCGCCAGCCTCCGTCGCGTCCGCGGCGCCTTCAAACATCTCGCTCACGAGGAACTTGGCGCACGCCGCGTTCACGCCCTTTAATTTCCCATCTCGTTTTCCCATCGCTTCGCCCTCGTCGCCCTCGTCGTCGCGTCCGCGCGTGCGGTCGGCGCGTCGAATTGGTTTACAAAAAATATCATCGCGTAACGACGAAAAACGCACGCCCTTCGCGCACGCCACCAATTCGCGCCGTGACGCCGCGATCCGCGCGTCGCCCCGCACTCGGCGACGATGGCGGACGAGGGCGACGCCGCGAAGCCTCGGCTCGACGCCTCGGCGGCGAGCTTCAACTTTAACCCGAGCGCGAGCGCGTTCGAGTTCAAACCGCGCACCGTGACCCCGGTCGCGGGAGACGACGGGCGCGGGCCGACGCCGCCGCCGGGCGCGCCGCCGGCGAAGGCGGCGTCGCTCTCCATCGGCGGACCGGCCAAGGCGGTGACGATCGGCGGACCGGCCAAGGCGGTGACGATCGGCGGACCGGCCAAGGCGGTGTCGCTGTCCATCGGCGGACCGGCCAAGGCGGTGACGATCGGAGGACCGGCGAAGGCGAAGGCGAGCGAAGACGACGCCGAAGGGGACGAGGCGGCGGCGGCGGCGAGCGCGGCCAAGGTTGAAAAGGTCGCGGCGAAAGTCGCGGAGGTCGTCATCGAGGACGAAGTGGTGGACGATGTCGAAGACGACACGTTCGATCGTCGCGAGCACCTGAACTTGGTGTTCATCGGACACGTCGATGCGGGGAAATCGACGATCGGTGGGCAGATCTTGTTCTTATCGGGCATGGTGGACGATCGCGTGATTCAGAAATACGAGCGAGAGGCGAAGGAGAAAAATCGCGACTCGTGGTACATGGCGTACATCATGGATACCAGCGAAGAAGAGCGTGCGAAAGGGAAGACTGTCGAAGTCGGTCGCGCGCACTTCGAAACGGAAAAGAAGCGTTACACGGTTTTGGACGCTCCGGGTCACAAAAACTACGTACCCAACATGATCGCCGGTACGGCGCAAGCCGACGTGGGGGTGCTCGTTATTTCGGCGCGTAAGGGTGAATTTGAAACTGGTTTCGATAAAGGTGGTCAGACTCGAGAGCATGCGCAGCTTGCAAAGACGTTAGGCGTCACAAAATTAGTCGTCGTCGTGAACAAGATGGATGATCCGAGCGTCGAATGGGCGAAGGAACGTTACGACGAGATTGAAAAGAAAATCACGCCATTTTTGAAGCAGTGTGGTTACAAGATTGATGCAGATGTCACCTTCGTACCGATCTCGGGCTTGACGGGGGCGAACATGCAGAAGAAGGTTGGATCAGACGTGTGCTCGTGGTATGAAGGAAAGTCATTCTTTGACACGCTCGACGATCTCGAGCCGCTTCCTAGAGACCCGAACGCTCTGGTAAGATTACCGGTTATGGACAAATATAACGAAGCAGGTGCGATGGTCATGGGTAAGATTGAATCTGGTACCGTGCGTATGGGTCAGACGCTCATGTTGATGCCAAACAAGGCCGGCGTTAAGGTCGCCGCTTTGTTTCGCGACGAAGTGGAATGCACGAAATGTTTGCCGGGAGAGAACGTACGCTTAAAGTTGACGGGTGTTCAAGAAAGTGATATCCAACCTGGTTTCGTGCTTTGCAGCGTGAAGGAGCCCATTCACATCTGCGAAGAGATTGAATGCCAGCTTGCGCTCTTGGAACTGCTCGAGCACAACTCCGTCTTCACGAAGGGGTACAAGGCTGTGATTCACATCCACACGGCAACGGAAGAAGTCGAGGTGACAAAGCTAGTCTCAGAAATCGACACGAAGCTGCGCAAACCGAAGGAAGGCAAGCCGAAATTCCTGAAGAGTGGTAGCCTCGGTAACGTTCGCCTCCGCTTTGCCCAACCGGTGTGCGTAGAAAAGTTCGCCGACTACGCTCAGCTCGGTCGTTTCACCTTGCGCGACGAAGGACGAACCATCGCCATCGGTAAAGTGACTCGCCTCAAACCCAAATCGAGCGATTAATCATCACCGTCGCGTTCACGCACCTCGTAGACATATTCAATAAGTACAAAAATCTCACGAAGAGTGACCCTCAGTGCGCGTCGCGCCGCATGCCGTTTATCGTCCACGCACGTCGAGCGTGCGCGCGCGCCGCGCGCGTACTCACGCAGTATCGGCGCGAATACATAGCTCTCAGCGCCGGGAACGGTGATCACGGTCGTCTAGGTCACGGCTCACCCGACGAAGCCCATGACGGATGGTCACCTCGAAGTTCCAACTACTTTCACCCGGTCGAGGGCGTGAGCGATCTCGATGTGCGCGCCGTCGCCGCCGGCGGTGCGCACAGCGTATTTCTCGTCGCCGGTGGACACGTATTCACGTGCGGGCTGAACGCGGATGGACAGCTGGGACACTCGGCGGGGCTGCCGTTCTCGCCGGAGCCCATGCTGGTGAGACTGGACGTCGAAGTCGTAAGCGTAGCCGCTGGGAACGGTCACACGCTGTGCGTCGACGTCGACGGCTGCGTCTGGGCATTTGGAAAAAATACTGCGGGGCAGCTCGGGACTGGAAACGTCGACGGGACGATTCCACGGAAGATTGGTGCGCTTGCGAAGGAAGCCCGCGTGGCGCAGGTGGCGTGCGGCGCGGAGCATTCTCTCGCCGTGGCTGACGACGGACGCGTGTACTCATGGGGCTCGAGTACGGATGGTGTGCTTGGGCACGGATCAGAGACCTGGAACGACGGATGGTTTTATCGCACCGCGAGGGCTGAATTGGCGCCGAGATTGGTGCGTTCGCTCGAGGACAAAAAGGTGGTGGCTGTCGCCGCTGGGCATATGCATTCGGCGTGTATCGACGACCGAGGGAACTTGTACACGTGGGGTCAAGGAAGATTTAACCAACTTGGATTGAGTGCGAAGCCTTCGGACCACGAGACGACGCCTTCGCCTGTCATGTCGCTTCGATTTGTACATGAAATCGCGTGCGGCGGTTTACACAGTCTCGCAAACACAAATGCCGGAGTCGTGTCGTGGGGGGCGAATCAACACGGCGAACTCGGGCATGGTCACCATTCAGATATCAAGTCAGCTGTCCCGAAACCCATTAAAATGGGCTCACGCGGTTGGTCAAAACTTGCCGCTGGTTGGAAGCACTCTGCTGGTATCGCGAATGGCAAGTTGTTCGCGTGGGGATTTGGCGGTTCAATGGGTTCGTACGCGGACGAGAAAATGTCCAGCGGTGGTCAGTTAGGTTTAGGAAATGAGTTTGACTTTTGGGAACCACACGAAGTTTCTGTTCCAGGTGAAGTCAAAGATGTTTCGTGTGGATTTAATCACACGCTCGCGTTGGTAGATACTCATAGCTAGCTTATTTGAAATTCATACAATTACTTCCTAGTAGATACTTCCTCATTTTCCATGCGCCGCACTCGCACCAGGCTAATGGCACCTATGCCTACAAAACCAGCGAGTACCTTGAACACCGTGTGCCAGCCGTACGTCGAAGCCAATGCGCCGACCAAAATTTGACCGGTACCACTTCCAATAGCACCTGCAGAGTCGATCAATCCAGAGATGATACCGATGATACCGCCGCGATCACTATGTATCTTTGCTTTCTTTCCCATTTCCGCGCTCATGACACCGGCGAACAACGCCGCGGCTGGTCCGATGAGGAATCCAGCCAAGAAGATGCAAGACACTGTCCCGCCCAACGTCTTTGAGTACGGGATCGCCAACAGCGGCACAAGTCCTAAAACTAAACTAACTAGGAACAACAAGACCCATCTTCCGATCAATCTATTCAATAATGCCGCGAAGCCCATTCCAAGAATCAACGATAAATCAAAGAATTGCGTCGAAACTATGGACGAACTATGCGAATCAAAACGCTCCTCGACGTAATACGGAATCCAAAATAGCAAGGACGTGACCACGACCTTCAGCGCCATGACGGAAAAAGCGTAATCAAGTACGCCAGGAATTTTCGAAACGTCACTCATGACTTGCCAAAAGCCTGCCTGCGGGGACTCATCTTCAACCGTCTCCGATACCGGCGGCGCGTCCAACAAGGAGGCTTCCTCCTCGTCCTCGTCCTCCTCATCTCTCACGATGCGCGCTTTGTTCGCTCCGATGCACACCAAGAATAGCACGAGATTCAATAGCACGAACACGCCCGCGACGAACATGACGTACGGCCAGTGCTCTTCTCCCTCGCGCAACACCGCCTGCGCGATTTGCAAACCGACGATGTCGCCCACGGGCGACGCCGTCGCCCACACCGTCAACACAGTCGCTCTAAAGTACGGTTCGATACTATCGCTCAAAAGCGCGATAAAATTTGGATACGTCCACCCCTGGACGAACGCCGAAGCCATCCACAGCGGCACGTGCGCCGTCCACGCCACCGTCCACGCCTCGTCCTCGCTCTTCGGCGCGAGCGCGTACCCAATCACCGCCCCGAACGCGATCGACAGCAATCCCGTGAGCAAGAAACTGATCGCGATCGTTTTTCGTACCCCGTATTTACGTCCGAGGTACCCCGCCGTGAACAATCCGCACGCGTAGCTCGCGCAAAACCCGAAGTCAATCTCCCCCAGCAGCACCGTCGGGTACTTGGCGCGGTCGTGCAGCGTCGATTTACACGCCATGTACCCCTCGCGCACGGCGTGGAACGAGGTAAAGTTCACGAACGACACCACCACCGTCATCCACGACGTTCGATCGCGCTTCGACATCGGTCGCACCACCCGCATCGCGCCGATGTCTGACGCAACACCCACCGGAAGCCGCGGAATGTGATTGCTCAAAATTTGAGTAATCAGCACCCGGCATCGCGAGGCGCGACGCGCGATGACGTCGTCGTCGTCGTCGACGCTCGCCGCGCTCGTCGCGACGTGCGGCGTCGAAGCCGACGGCCGGTCGTCGATCAGGGTGTACGACCCCGAGGCGGGACGCGCGACGCTCGCGGCGTCGCGCGCGCTCGAACGACGCGCCGAGGGCGACGCGCGATGCGTCGCGTGGTCGCCCTCGAACGGGGCGCTGTGCGCGGGGACGACCGAGGCGGGGTGCGTGCTGATGAAACCCGACCTGAGCGATCTCGGACGAGTGCCCGAACGCGCGGTGGCGGGCGAGGGAGAGGTGCACGCGGTGGACTTCTCCGCGGGGTCGCGATACTTGGTCGCTGGCGGGACGGGAGAGGCTCGGGTGTGGGATTTGAAGCGGAAACGCGAACATCGCGTGTTCTCGGGACACACGGGTGGGGTGGCGACGGTGAAATATGGCATGTTCGGCCGAGTGGTCGGGAGCGGAGGACACGATGGGACGGTGCTCGTGCGGGACGTCGAGAGCGGGGCGACCAAGGCGAAACTGTCGCCGCCGACGCTGAGCGGAGTGACCTCGATAGATTTCTCCGAGTACTCGCCCCAACACTTGGTGTCGGCGTGTGCGGATGGCACGGTCAGACTGTGGGACGCCGAAGTCGGCGAGCTGCAGTCGACGCTCACGGTTCGAGGGTCTGAGTGTTATCAAGTTGAATTTTCACCCGTGGCTCCGGGCTTGGTCGGATACGTCAAGAGCGATGGGAGAGTGGTGCTTCAAGACGTCGCCTCTCCGACGCCGTCAGGCGCGTTGACATTTCGATCGACGCAAGTGACGTGCATGGCTTGGCATTATTCGGGCTTCGGGCTCGTAGTGGGGACGTCAAACGGTGTCGTGACTTGGCTGGACACGCGAAAGATTAGCGGCGGCGCCGACATCGCCACGTGCAAAATCTACGACGTCAAGGCGCACGAAGGTGCGGTGAATTCGCTCAGTTGGCAAAAGCCCGTTCCGCACTCGTTTCAAGTCGAAAGCACGCCCGCGCGTGGAGACAACCTGCCGGATTCTCCCATGACGCCCGTCGCGGAAAAGTCCAATCGCTTGCTCCACGGTCAACGCGCGCACACACCGCCAGCCGCGGCGTTGGCGCGCGAGGAGTTGAAACTCGTCGGCACAAATCCCATCCCCACCACCGCGGACGTGTCATCTTTGCTCGACGCCGCCGTGGAGAAGTTCGGCGGCGACCTCTCCGCTCGCGTTCGAGACGTCCATCTCGAACTCTTGCGACAGCACCAACTTCAACAAGAGGAAACCGCGCGCATGTTCGCCGACATGCAGCACGCACAGCTGGAGATGGCGGCCGAAATAGCCGCTCTAAGAATTGCATTAGAAAATAGCCGATCAGCCTGACGTTGTAATGTTGCATAAACGCGCGTAATCTTCAATCTTCAGTCTTGAATCTCCCACGCGATGCCTCAGCGCGCGCCTCGCGCCTCATCTAAGACGGACGCATGCCGCGCGAGTCGCTGCGTCACGCCATCCCCTCGTCCTACGACGAAGAGATGGAGCAACTCCGCATCGCGCTCGAGATATCTGCGCGCGCGTCGACCTCACACGACGTTCACGCGTCGTCCTCGGCGCGAAATTCGCTACGACAATCCGCGGCACCACACGTAACGACTTCACCTCGTTTCGTCAACGGGAGCGGCGCGTCGACGCGAACGGCGGGACGAACGGGACGAGTGCTCGTCGATGACGCGCGCGCGCGTCGTCCTGCGCGCGCGCGCGATGATTTCGCGGACGACGACGATGACGCGCGGGCGACGCTCGCGGAGCGGCTCGAGCGGCGGCACGGCGTCTCGGCGCGAGACGCGCAGCGCGTGGTGGACGTGCTCGACGGTGACTACGCGCGCGCGGAGGACGTGTGCTTGATCGTAAAAATGGTACCCACGAGTGTGGATCGAGCGATCGCGCATTTGAGGAACGTGGGATGGGACGTGGATTTGGCGTTGTCGAGGATGTTGGACGCGTCGAAGACGAGCCCGAACGCCGAGACTGAGCGGGAGGAGTTGAAGCGGCGCGCGAGGTCGATGCGACGCCCGGGGGGTGATGGGAAGGCCGACGAAGCGAGGACGGTAAAGCAGAATTTGAACTATACTCCCGGTGCGGGCCATCGCGAGTCAGAGTCGGGATTTTCGTCGGCGTCGTTTCGCGCGTCTCCCGCCTCGCGAGCGCGCGACGAAGAAACGGAGCGGTATCATCGCGAGCGGTGGGAGAGCGAAATTTCCGATCGCGCGGCACAAGCGAACAAAGCGAAGTCAAAATGGGACTCATCTCAACCTACCGCGGCATCGACGCCTCGTACGGCGTCGGGATCGGAGCACGCTCGCGAGACTTTGCGATCCGAACCGCCAAAGCCTTCGCATTCGGCGCCGCGACCCTCTCGCGCGTCCGACCCCCCACTCGCCACCCTCGAGCGCGAAGGTTTGGTACAAGTTCTCACCGCGCTCGGCGTTGAACCGTCGTCGTCTTCTATCACTGCCGTGCGTTCGGCGTACAGAAAAGCTGCCCTTCGTTTCCATCCCGACCGTCTCTCCGCCGCCGGCGCGCTCGAGCGCTCCTACAAATCCGACGTCTGGAAGCTTCTCTCGTCCAAGATGGACGCCTACGCCCCCTAGCGATGATGTTGATTCTAATAGTATCTTTAGCATCTTTAGTGTTCTCGTCTCAACTCCTCAGTGTTCTGGTCTCGAGCCTCCATTCACCGCTCGCCGAGGGCTTCGTTCGCGAAACCTCGCGCGCGCGGCTCTCTCCTCAACGGGCGGTTCCGCGGTTTCGCGCTCGCCTGACCTCGGATCTGCACTCGACGTCGAGCGCGTCGTCGGCGTTCGCGCGAACGACGCGCGTGCGACGAACGCACGACACGCGCGCGCGTCAAACGCACGCGTCCGCGCGTCGTACGTTGCCGTTTACGCGCGCGCGCGCGAGCGCGAACGCGCGATTCGATCGCAACGTTTGGTCGCGATCTGAACAAAGATGTTGACGAAGTTCGAGGTACGACGCGCGATGTGGCGCCGCGACGACGCGTGGATCGCGAGAAGTGATCGTCGAGCGGGACTGACGCGCGCGACGACCGCAGACGAAATCGAACCGGGTGAAAGGGTTGGCGTTTCACCCCAAGCGACCGTGGATTTTGGCGTCGCTGCACAGCGGGGTGATTCAGTTATGGGATTATCGCATGGGAACGCTGATCGATCGATTCGATGAGCACGAGGGTCCAGTGCGGGGGGTACACTTTCACAGTTCGCAGCCGTTATTCGTGTCAGGAGGTGCGTGATGATGGGGCGAGGCGAAGAGGGCGACGCGCGCGATCGACCCGAGACGCGATCGCAAACGCGAGGCGAGGAAAATGCGACGGGGGGAGAAATTGAGACTGACCGCGCGCTATTGCGCTGAAACAGGGGATGATTATAAGATCAAGGTTTGGAGTTACAAGCTCAGACGGTGTATGTTCACGCTTTTGGGTCACTTGGACTACATCAGAACGGTTGAGTTTCACCCAGAGTACCCGTGGATCGTCTCCGCTTCGGATGATCAGACGATTCGGATCTGGAACTGGCAGAGCAGAAGCTCGATTGCGGTTCTCACGGGACATAATCACTACGTTATGTGCGCGAGATTCCATCACAAGGATGACTTGGTGGTTTCGGCGTCATTGGATCAGACGGTGAGAGTTTGGGACATTAGCGGTCTCCGGCGCAAGGCTGTGAGTCCGGCGGATGAGCTCCGCATGCCGCAAATGAACAACGATCTGTTTGGTGGAGGTGACACTGTGGTGAAGTACATCCTAGAAGGTCACGACCGCGGCGTCAATTGGGCGGCTTTCCACCCGACGTTGCCGCTGATTGTGTCCGGTGCGGACGATCGTCAAGTGAAGCTTTGGCGCATGAACGACACGAAGGCTTGGGAAGTTGACTCTCTTCGTGGACACGTCAACAACGTGAGTTGTGTCGCTTTCCATGCCAGGCAGGATGTGATTGTGTCGAACTCAGAGGACAAGTCGATCCGTGTGTGGGACATGTCAAAGCGAGCCGACGCGCAAACCTTCCGACGAGAGAATGATCGGTTCTGGATCTTGGCCGCGCATCCTGAAGTCAATTTGTTAGCCGCAGGCCATGACAGTGGTATGATTGTTTTCAAGCTCGAACGTGAACGTCCGGCGTACACCAGCCACCAAGGTAGCTTGTTCTACGTGAAGGATCGCTACTTGCGCTGCTATGACTTTCAGTCTCAGCGGGATAATCCGTTGGTGTCCATCCGACGCACCGTTGGAGGTCCCAACTCGAGCCCGAGATCCATGTCATACAACCCAGCGGAGAATGCGGTGCTCATTACGTACGATGCCGGTGGTGAAAACTACGAGCTTTTCATGTTACCAAAGGATAGCGGCCGAGGCGAAGTCAGTGGCGACTCACGTCGCGGTAACGGTATTGGCGCGGTCTTCGTGGCCAGAAACCGATTTGCGACACTGGATAAGCAATCGAATAACATCATCATCAAGAACTTGGACAACGAAATGACCAAGAAGTGTGCCTGCCCTACCCCGGGCACTGACATGATCTTCTATGCTGGCACAGGATCGCTCTTGTGCCGCTCCGATGAGAAGATGGTGTTGTTTGATCTCCAACAGCGCGCCGCTATCGCCGAGCTTGCTGCACCACACATCAAGTACGTCGTCTGGGCGTCAGATATGAGCCGTGTTGCTCTGCTGAGTAAGCACGCCATCGTTCTCGCGGATCGCAAGCTTGGTCACTCTGTCACGGTGCACGAAACCATTCGCGTAAAGTCGGGAGCCTGGGACGATCACGGTGTCTTCATCTACACTACGCTCAACCACATCAAATACGCCTTACCAAATGGTGACTCGGGCATTATTCGCACGTTGGATAACCCCGTGTACCTCACCAAGGTGTTTGGCAATGTCATTTTCTGTTTGGATCGTGATGGACGTAACCGTCAGCTTCAGTTTGACCCGTCAGAGTACATGTTCAAGCTCGCGCTCAATGCGAAGAGGTTCGATCAAGTGCTTTCGATGATCAAAAGTGGACAGCTCTGCGGCCAATCGATCATCGCGTACTTGCAGCAAAAGGGTTACCCGGAGATCGCGCTCCACTTCGTTCAGGTGAGTTTCTCGTGCAACTTTTTCGGCGCTTTCTCGACGACCTTTTGGCACACGATGATTATCTACAACCTTACGGATCCTTCCTTGGTGAATGCCGAGAGTCTATGAAGATTTCTTGTTCGCTATTTTTTTGTATGAGTGTTCCAGCGACACTGCATTTGCTGCTCTTTTTTCGCCGACGGCGGCTTGACTAACGTCTCTATTCTTTTCATAAAACAGGATGAACGCACTCGCTTTGAGTTGGCGTTGGAATGCGGTAACATCGAAGTCGCCCTCACTAGCGCTCAAGAGATCGACGACAAAGACACATGGCACAAGCTTGGTGTTGCGGCGTTGAATCAAGGTAACCACCAAATCGTTGAGTTTGCGTACCAAAAGACGAAGAATTTTGAGCGTCTTTCATTCTTGTACCTCATCACCGGTAACCTCGAAAAGTTGAGTAAGATGTTGAAGATCTCGGAAATGCGCGCCGATGTCATGGGACAGTTCCACAACGCACTCTACTTGGGTGACGTAGCCGAGCGAGTCAAGGTGCTTGAGAATGTTGGCCACTACCCGCTCGCGTACTTAACCGCCAAGACACATGGATTGGAAGACGATGCAGCGCGCATAGCAGAAACATTAAACGAGAACGGTGCCGCTATTCCAGACGTGAGTGGCTTAGGAAAGCTGCTTCAACCGCCCGCTCCCTTGTTTAGAGGGGATAACTGGCCGTTGTTGCCGGTGTCCAAGGGATTCTTCGAAGGTGTTCTATCTGGCGAGATCGCTGGCGACGAGTACGCTGAAGATGATGTCATGGGCATGGGTGGTGTTGGTCTTGGATGGGGTGACGCTGACATTGATATCGGTGACGACGAGCGCGTCGATCCGCTCGCCAAGGCTGGTATTGCGCCCGATGTTGAGTTCGACGACGTCGACAATGAAAACGATGGCTGGGGCATGGATGAATTAGAACTACCGGAAGAGTTGATGGGTGGTGCAGTGGATGACACTGGCGCTGAAACGTTTCATAGCGATGTCTTCATCGCACCAACCGCCGGCGTTCCGCCGTCGCGACGATGGACTGAGAAGAGTGCCGTTGCCGGCGAGCACGTGGCTGCGGGCGATTTCGATAGCGCCATGAAATTGCTTAGCCGTCAGTTAGGGATCGTCAATTTCGCTCCACTCAAGCAACATTTCGTGGATTTGGCGTATGCGTCGCATGTGACCCTCGAGGGCATGCCCGCAAGTCCCAAGATACCGATGCCGCTCGGCCGCGGCTGGTCTTCGCGCGCAACGGGTGTTTTGCCGCCTGCGATGATCTGTTCTCCGGAAATTCTCCAGGAACGCCTCAAGTCCGCTTTCAAGTTAACTACTGAAGGCAAGTTTGTGGAAGCTTTGAAAGTGTTTGTCGGTATCATTCACGCGATCACCTTGTTGAGCGTGGAGGATCCGAGCGAAGTTGAGGACGTGGAACAGCTCTTGAAGGTGGCTCGCGAATACGCGTGTGCGCTGAGGATTGAGATTGCTAGAAAGGAAGTCAAGGATGACGCGACTCGACAAGCTGAGCTCGCCGCGTATTTTACGCACTCTGAGATGCAGCCGATTCACCTGTCTCTTTCTCTGCGATCGGCAATGTCAATTTTCTTCAAGCTGAAGAACTATGTCACCGCCGCAACGTTCTGCCGTCGATTACTTGAACTCAACCCGCCTGTCAAGGTGGCTACGCAAGCGAAACAAGTGTTACAAGCGTGCGAACGAGCACCTAAGGATGAGGTCGAGGTCAACTACGATCCTCACAATCCGTTCGCCGTTTGCTCTGCTACCTTTGTTCCAATTTACAAGGGGACGAAGGACTGCGTGTGCCCTACGTGTGGTGCGCACTACGTCGTGGAAGAAGCAGGGAACGTTTGCGGTGTGTGTAACTTAGGCAAAATCGGAGCGGATGCGACGGGACTGGTGTGTTCTGCGGCGCGTTAGGCCTTAGCTTTTGAATGACAAAGTCTGTGCTTAATTGATACACTCGCGGATTGTTGAGGATACGCGCCGTCACTGCGCGCTCAACTCTCCGCCTAATTCTAGTTTGCATTTCGTTTCTACCAAAGAATATCGACGCTTTTGATAATATCAAAGCGGAGAAGAATCCGAACTCATCGACACTAGCCCTTCGACGGAGGGAGTCGGCGTGATCCGACTGCGTAAGCGTTCTGAGCTTGGGTACAAGAAAATAAGAACGACCTGTACGATGGAGAGCACAGAACCGAAAAGATTCGGCGCGGCGATCCACCAGTCGTTCAACGCTATGCCATACGTGGTCCAGCACAGGCCATTGAGTCCGTTGCAAAACACCAGAGGAAAGTGCATGGACTTTGAATCCTTCGTCCTGACGACTTCCGCCATCGTCGACAGCGGCGCCGAGTAGTACACCACCAGAATCAAGTTTGCCAAGATCCCAGCCACCACAAGGCGAGCGCTCTCGCTCGAATTCTTCATCACACAACTCACTACCATCCCTATGAAACTAACCAAGATGATTAATACCGCAACTATGCGTTCCATCGTTCCCCGTATCTTCTCGTCGAGCGCATACGCCACAAAAGAGTAATACGTCCCGCAAAAGTATCCAGTAAAGTTTGGAATATACACCCAATAGTTCCCACTGATACCACCGTAAATCATCCACGCCGCGCAATTCGCCGCCACGAACGGATACGGCAGCGCGTTCAGGTGTCCGAGCGAGCGCTTCGTCTTGCACCGCTCGATTTCCGGGAACGGGCTCAGAAACATGACCTGGGCCAACGCGCTCCCCAACGCCGGCGCGAACCAAAGCATGAGGGCATCTCGCGTGTCGCCCATGACGCGCGACGTGTGACGCACGTACGCTTACGTCGCGCACCTCGTCCTCGTGACCGTGCGAACGCGCTGATGCGCGGCAACGCGGCGCACTTTGACGTCCGACGCGTTTGTCCCGCTCGAGACACTTTTTTGCCCGCACGCTCGGGACACCGCGACGCGCGTGTCGGCGATGCACCCGCCGCTGACGCTGGACAAGCACCCGATCTGCCGCGAAGCCGTCATCGCTCTCAAGCGCTGTCACGCCGAAAACGCCCTGGGCAAGTTCCTCGGGAAGTGCAACGAAGAAAAGTGGACGCTCGACGCGTGCCTGAAGGAGCAAAAGCTGTGGAAGAGTCGAAGAAACTTGAAGCTCGCGCGCGAGTCCAAGGCGCGATTGGCGAAAAAACTCGAGGAAGAGCGAGCGAAGTGAGACCTCGAGCGATGACGAGGGTTCTCATCGGAGTGTCAGGATCCGTGGCGGCGATCAAGTTCGACGAGCTCGCGCGCGAGCGGTGGAGCGCGAGCGGCGAGTGTGAGGTTCGGTTCGTGTTCACAGATAACGCGTTGAAGTTCATCGATGCGGAAGATATCGCACGAGCGGAAGAAAATAACATAAAAACTTTCACCGATCACGACGAGTGGCGTGAATGGGGCGAAAAGGGCGATCCCGTGATGCATATCGAGTTGGTCAAGTGGGCTGACGTCTTCGTCTTGGCGCCACTCAGCGCAAACACCCTGGCTAAAATCGCCAACGGGTTGTGTGATAATCTCCTCACGTGTGTATTTCGCGCGTGGGATTTTAAAGACCCCGCCAAACGCGTGTTCATAGCGCCCGCGATGAACACAAAGATGTGGGAGAGCCCGTTCACCGAGCGACATTTGCGCTCGGCGCGCGAGCTCGGCGTCGTCGTCGTTCCGCCGATCGAGAAGCACCTCGCGTGCGGTGACTTTGGCGTCGGCGCCATGGCGGAGGTCTCCACCATCGCCGAAGTCGTGCGGTCGCCTCCGGCGTAACCCGTCCTAGCTCATCATTGTTTCCCCGCGCGTCGTGTGTTGTGCAATAGAGATAGAAAAAAGCGAAAAAAACCCGACGGCTCGACGTCACCACCATAGCTCGTGCGCCTCGCGACGCCACACCGCGCTCGTCGACGATCGACGTCGCGCCGGACGCGCGCGATGCACAGAACATTCGTCAGGTCGGCCATGCACCGCCGCGTCGTCGCCGCCGCCGCCGCGCGCACGCGCACGACGTCATCCTCGTCCTCGTCCTCGCCGCTCGCCGCGAGCGTCGTCGCGCGACGTTGGACGCCCGGACGTCCCGCGCAGCGCGCGACGCTCGCCACGCGAGCGAGCGCAACGAGCGAAGCGCCCGCGTTGAATGCGTCGGGGGAGACGAACAAGGCGCTGGCGTGGAAGGCGGCGATCGATTTCAAGTTTGTGCGGGACAACGCCGAGTTGGTGCAAAAGAACGCGACGACGAGAAAGGTGGACGTGGATGTGCAGGAAATCATCGCGAAATACGAGGCGTTGAACGCGTTGAACTTTAAGTGCGATGAACTTCGCGAGCGTCGAAACGCGAACGCGAAGAGCATGAAGGGGAAGATGGATAAAGAGGTTCGGGACGGGTTGATTGCCGAGGGCAAGGCGATTAAGGACGAGCTCGCGGCGCTCGAAGGCGATCTCGCCGGACTCGAGAGCGAGTTACAAACCATGGCGCAGAGGTTGCCAAACTTGACACACCCGGATGTGCCGATCGGCAGCGAAGAAAATACGGTGACTCGGGCGACGGTGGGTGAGCAGCGCGCGTTTACGTTTCCAGTGCAAAATCACGTCGACGTCGGCGAAAAGCTTGGGATGTTCGACTTCGAGACTGGAAGCAAGGTGAGTGGTAGTCGTTTCGTCTACCTCACCGGTGTTGGAGCTATGCTTGAGTTAGCTCTGATCAACTGGGCGTTCGCCAAGGTTTTGAGCAAAGGTTTCAAGCCCATGATGGTGCCAGACATGGTGCGTAGCAGCGTGGTGGAGAAGTGCGGATTCCAGCCGCGGGCAGAGAACACGCAAGTGTATAGCATTGAAAACTCCGATCTCTGTATGGCGGGTACGGCTGAACTATTATTGGGTGGAGTATACATGGATGAAGTTGTGGAAGAATCGCAACTCCCTATCAAAATGGCGGCCTTCAGTCATTGTTTCCGCACTGAAGCCGGCGCCGCCGGCGCGCAGACTCGGGGCATGTATCGTTTGCATCAGTTTAGCAAGGTGGAGATGTTCGTCGTGGCCACGCCTGAGCAATCTGACGCACTTCACGAGGAGCTCATCGGCATCGAGACTGAAATGTTTGCAGAGCTCGGCTTCCACTTCAAAGTTTTGGACATGCCCACGGAGGACTTAGGCGCACCGGCATATCGCAAATTCGACGTCGAAGCGTGGATGCCCGCGCTCGAACGGTACGGCGAAATTTCGAGTGCCTCGAACTGCACGGATTATCAAGCGAGGCGGCTGAATATAAAGTACAGACCGAATGCCGTCGATGGCAAGAAGCAGCCGCTTATGCACTGCCACACTCTCAACGCGACGGCGTGCGCGATTCCTCGTATGATCGTCACCATCCTCGAAAATTTCCAGCAAGAAGATGGAAGCGTCGTCGTACCCGAGCCGTTGCGACCGTACCTCGGTGGCATGGATGTTTTGCGTCCGGAAGAGGGGAAATAGGCAGCTGCAGCATATATTTCGTGTGATAATATAAGAGTTATTGATGAATTGACCGATTTACATCGAGCGCGTTGCGATTACTTGTTCTTCCAGTTCTCGATCCACGCTTGTGCCTCATCAGCCTTAGTGGCAGACTTGGTCGGCTTGGCTGGAGCGCTGGCCACGGTTTTCGCCGGGGTGCTAGACACTGTGGTAGTCTTCGTCGCCGCCGTCGATACGGACGGTTGACCCTCTCTGCGGTTTGAGTATGCGAACAGACCGAGACCGAGACCGGTGGCAATGATGGAGAGCGGGTTCACGCGGCTCACCTTCTTCGGGCGCGGAGCCGGCTTGGCCGCCTTCTTCACCGCCGGCTTGGCCGCCTTCTTCACCGCCGGCTTGGCAACCTTCTTCGTGACGGACTTGACCGGTCGGGTAACCTTCTTGGTAGATTTGGTCTTCGCCTTCGCCGCCGCCGGCTTGGTGGTCGTCGCCTTTGCCGCCGCCGGCGTCGTGGTCTTGATCGGCGCCGTCACCGGCTTTGCCGCCGCCGGCTTGGTGGTCGCCGCCTTGGCCGGCTTGGCGGTCGCCGCCGCCTTGGTCGCCGCCGGCGTCTTTGTCGCCGCCGCCTTGGTCGCCGCCGGCGTCTTTGTCGCCGCCGCCTTGGTCGCCGCCGGCGACTTAGTCGCCGGGGCAGCCTTCGGCGCCGGGGCCGTCACAGTCGGGGCCGACTTCTTGGCCGCCGCCGGCTTTTTCGTCGTCGGCTTCTTGGTCGCAGCGCCCGCCGCTGCCGCCGCCTTCGTTTGGGCCGGAGTCTTCGTCTTCTTCACTTCTGCGGCAGACTTAAGTGCAGTTCCCTTCAATCGGTTCGGTTCCGCGCGCTTCGGCGCAACCTTTTGGTATCGCGTCGCAGCCGCTTGCTCCAACTCCTTGCGTTGCTTCGGAGTGAGCGTCGCCTTGGCCGACGTGCGCTTCACCTTGATTTGCACATCCGGCGCAACCTTAGCTTTCGTGGACTTCACCTTTGCCGCAGACTGAACGCCCTCTCTTCGCGCCGCCGGCGACGTCGCCGTCGTGGCCAACGCCGGCTCCACGGACGTCGTCGCGAGCGTCAGCGCGAGCGCCGCCGCGAACGCCTTCCCCGCTGCGCCTTCTTCGCTCGCACTCGCGCGCACGACCACCGCGCTTCGCGCGTTGGAACGTCGAACCTACGCGTGTAATAGTTATCTTCGCCGTCAGTCGTCCGTCTCGCGCGTCTTCGCTCGCGACGCGTCGCAAATCGCCGATAAAGTCGCGACGCGTCCCGATGGATCGTCTTCGCCTCGAAACAACCATCGGCAACGCTCGCGCGCGTTCTCGAGCGCGATGCGGGCGCGCGCGCGCGCGCGTACCTCGACAACCTTCGCGGGCGTCACTCGCGCGGTGAGCGCGTTCATCGAGGCCAACATGATCGTCTGAGCGTCGAGAAATAGCGAAAGCCATGACGTCATGCCGACGTCGGTCCCCAGCCTCGCCGGCGCGCGGGCGCTTTTTGGTCTTTGCGGGACGCTCGCGGGAAGACGGAGCGAGCGATGGAGCATCGGGACGCTCGAATCGAGAAAAGCGAGCGAACGGCGCGCGCGGTGATCGTAGATAGAGGATATGGACAGAATGCGTATTGAGAAAGTACTCTCGAGTTCGCCAGTCGACGAGGCGCCGCGGGCGCTAGCGCCCCGGCGAGTCGAGAGAATTCAGAGCCACATTTGCCATTTATGCACGCGCGATCAAATATCGACAGCGCGCAATTGAGAGATCACACGCGTATAGCTTACTTTCTGCGTTGCGCCGGGGAAGTCGTCTTGGACTTCTTCGCCGCGACGGGGGCAGTCTTGGAGGACTTGCGAACGGTCTTGACCGGCTTGCGCGCGGACTTGACGGTGCGCTTGACGGTCTTGCGCGCGGCCGGGGCGGCGGCGGTGCTCGTCTTGGAGCGAACGCGCTTCGTCGTGCGCTTCGTGGTCGTCGCAGCCGCGGTGGTCTTCTTCGCCTTGTACGCGGTGGCCTTCTTAGCCTTCACCCCCGGGGCCGCCGCCGGAGCCGGCTTCGCCGTCTTCGGGGACACCGCCGCGGCCGAGCTCTTGCCCGATCGTCGCGCCGCCGGGGACGTCGTGGACGTCGCGAACGACGGTTCGACCGACGTCGCGGAGAGCGTCAACGCGAGCGCCGCCGAGAACGCGGCCCGCGCGAAGGACGCGCCTTGAGATTCGCCCTCCTCCTTCGCGGCGCGCACCGTGAAGCTCTTCGCCTGCGTCTTGCGTCCCTGTTCGCGTCGCGTTCGCGTTTCGCCCATCGTCAGTCCTCTCGCGGGTGTTTCTCTCGCGTCTCGCGGGTGTTTCTCTCGCGCGTCCCGTCTCGCTCGCGCGTCCCGTCTCGCGCGCGCCTCGTGGATAGGGTCCGCGATGATCGCGCGCTCGCGCGTCGTCCCTCGCCGCGTCTCGCGGCGCGCGCGTCCCGTTTCGACGCGACGCGGTCTTGAGGTTCGCGTTCGCGGCGCGCACCTGCGCGGACTTGGTCGCGACGCGCGCCCTGAGCGCCGTCATCGAGGTGGACATGGTGAACATCGTGTTTAGACCGTGCGTGCGTGCGGGAAGTGCGGATTCGGATTCGGCGCGCGGGATTCGATGCGCGGAGGGCGATCGCTATGGGGGTCACGACGAGTCACGAACGGTCGATGACGATTTTCGCCCGTGTTCGACCTCGAAAAAGCAAAGTCTCGCGACGACGCTT
>Ga0255765_1001645_pt1 | contig 27113 bp, 21 predicted proteins | sample 041ome_8_FD_179965 | JGI IMG/M metagenome (GOLD analysis project Ga0255765, IMG submission 179965) | Coastal salt marsh microbial communities from the Groves Creek Marsh, Skidaway Island, Georgia - 041407BS metaG (version 2) | ecosystem: Environmental > Aquatic > Marine > Intertidal zone > Salt...
AACAGCGCGAGAAGTTCTTCCTCTTCTTCTTCTTCTTCTTCCTCTTCCTCGCGGGGTGTTCTCGTCTGTGTGTTAAACAACACGGCGTCTCTCGTTTTAATGGTGTTTTAAATCGCACCAAACACGTACGAGAGCAGAGCAGAGCAGAGGAGAAGAAGAGAGCATACGTGTATAGAGATATTTTTTGTTTCTTTTTTAAGTAGACAAGTACAAACACTCATTATTAAAATCACTCTCACACTACATACAGAACACAAAAAATAATACACGCGCGCGGAACGCAACATTTACAATCATACAAATCGTTCGTTAGTTTTGACCACCACCGACGACGGTTTCGGCGGCGCGAGCCGCCGCCAGCGCGGCGTCGTTGACGACGGTTTCGAGGGGTTCGTCGTTTTCGTCGTTTTCGTCGCGCGGGTGGTGGTGACCGCCTTTTTTGTGACGATCGCCGCCTCTGTGCTTGCGGCCGCGGTGGTCGTGGTCGTGGTCGTGGTCGTGGTCGTCGCTGTCGCTGTCGCTGTCGCTGTCGCTGTCGCTGTCGTCTTTCTTCCCTCCTCCTTTACGTTTGCGGCACGCCCAGTTCTCCGGAACTTTGAAACTTTCCATACCTTCGTTTTCGCTCCCCAACTCTTCCGGTGGGAAGGTTTCGCCTTCAAATTTCACCGTCGAAAACCAATCGTCGTCGTCTCCGCCGTGATGATGGTGGTGGCGCATCCACATTGGCGGTTGCGGCCAGAAATACTCCGCGATGGCGTTGCGCGGTCCTCCTTTTCCCTTCTTGTCCATGCCGTGCATCTTCCTCCATTTCTTGCACTTCTCCGGGTGGTGCGCGCACCACTCGGCTTTTCGTCGCATCATCGCGTGTTTCTTGAGAATCCCAACCACGTTTAAACCGAGCAAACCGAAGAAGGCGACTTTGTACGGGTTCATCATTCGACGGTGGTGGTGGTGGTGGTGGTGTGGATGATGGTGATGCGGAGGGCAACCTTTTCCATTTTCCTCGTCCTCGTCGTAGTCCGCGACGAGGGGCTCGTACCCTTCCTTCTCCCCGATCGAGGGCATCGCATTCTCGTTCGAAACACTTTTCGTCGTCATATTTTCGCGATCGAAACGATTTTTCACCCTCGCGTCGTCGTCGTTCGGGGTCGTTCGGGGTCGGTTCTGTGTGCGCGCGCGCCTAGTGTTTCTGTGGAGAAAGTTATTCCATTTTTTTTTTGGTTCGTGTGTGTGTGTTCTGGCCGATTTTTTTTGCACTGAGTGAAACCCTAAAAAGCGTGTAAAACTTTCCTCTTTCTCCTTCGCGGAGAAAGAGATTTTCGTGTGTGTTCCCGCGCAAAAAAAGCACACGATATTTGCGCTCCTTTTTCTCTCTCTCTTCTTCGACTCTCTTCTATTCTTCTCGCTCTGGTTTTGGTGATGAGTGTCTTTTGGAGGAATCATCGTCGTCGCGAATAAACGCGCGCGCGCGCGCGTAACGAGGAGAGAGAGAGCGTCTTTTCGGGAAACAAACGCACAAGAGTTCGTTATCACGAAAAAAAAAATGACAACGCGTCTCGGTAAAGAGGAGGAGGAGAACAAAGAGACGACGACGACGCGTGTGGAAAAGCTGCGAGAGAGAAGAGCGCGATTGCGCGACGAGCTGGCGAAGAAGATGTCGTCTCTGATGACTTTGAAGGAGACGACAGAAAGGACGACGACGACTCTGGTGGCGCGCGATCGTCGTCCGTGTCGTCGAAGTGGATTTTTGAACGATTTTAACGAAGAAGGAGAAGGAGAAGAAGAAGAAGAGGTGAAGAAGAGAAGAGGGAAACTCCTACTACTAGTGCGCGAGAAGTTGCGCTTGGTGGAGAAGGAAACGGAGAGACGCGCGGCGCTCGTAGAAACGCTCGAAAAGGCGTTAGAGGAAGAAGCTCGTCGAAACGATTCGATGGAAATGAACACGCGCAAACGAGAGGAACGCGCGAGACAAGAGGCGCGAGCGATGGCAAAAAGAGCGAAGAAGAACGAGAACGAGAAAAACAACGCGGACGATGTTCGAGAGTTGATCAAAATCCGATTAAAGAGTTGCGAGTTCGAGTTGCGTTGCGAACGCTCGCGAGTTTTTCGAGACGTAAAGAACGTCTTCGCGTTGGTGGAAAGCGCAGAGGCGACGAAGACGCCGCGCCGAACGAAAAACCGTATCGTTAGTAGTTACGGAAAGAATCTTCCGGATGTGGACGCGTTTGCGTACTCTTCGAAACAACAACAACAACAACAACAACAACAACAACAACAATCGGCTTGCACGAACAAAGAAGATATGGACGCGTTCATAGAGGCGATTTACGGCGACAAGAACGAAAACGAACACGAAATTGCCGCGACGCTTTCGATGATGAATAGGTTTGTCACGCTTTTAGGTAGGTATAGTTTTTGCCCTTCGCTTCATCGATCGACTCCGGGCGTGACGAACGCGACGGAGATATGGAAACCAGTAGATTCAACGACGACATCTTCGAGCAGAAACTTCGAGCGAGGCGGAAAGGAGTCTTTCGACGACGACGACGACGATTACGCGCGAGACGAAGCCGTGAAAGCGGATGAGTTTTTCAGGAAAACGTTTGGAAGCGAAGAGGTGGTTGTGTACGGAGACATCGCCTCGCCCGAGTGCGAGATATTACCGCTGTATTACACTTGCATCGCTTCAAAGAAAAGCGACGAAGAACAAGATACCCGAACGCAGAAGAAACGTTTTCTCCGTGCCTTGCGTTTACTGCAGAAATCGTGCGAAATACTCGCCTCGCACCTCGCCGCAGAAGTTACCGAGCTCGCAACGAGCGATATCTTCGACGAAGACGAAGGGGAGGAGGATGAACATCAGTATCGCTATACTCGTCGCTTGATGAGAGAATTGAGTGGAAATATTAACAACAACAACAACAACAACAACAACAACAACAACAACAACAACAACAACAACAACAACAACACTTGTCGTAGCGGTCCGTTTTGCTCGTTACTGGTAGCGTTTGAAGCGCTCGTTGAAATCGCGGAAAGAAAACGATTGCGGGATTTGTATTACTGCTCGAGCGCATCTTCATCGTCGTCAATATCGTGCGAAGAGCTGTTCTCCTCCGATGACGAGGATAACGAAGGTCCCGAACCGGTTGTTGTGGTATCCTCCTCTCTGCGAAACATCGATAACACGGCATTATTCAAAACGACGACGACGAAAATGAAGAGCAAAAAGAGCGGCAGCCGTAAGAGACAACTCGCGGAGAAGAGTAAATCGATGATTAAAAGCGTATGGGGCTTCGTCGCCGAACCGACAAAGAAGATCGAGAAGAATTTGAGATTGGCGCGAGTGTTGGAAAACAACGAAGAAGACGACGATGAAAACGAAGAAGACGGATGGGACGTCGTCGATGTACCGCACACGCTCATCCGCAAAACGTCCTCTAGCAATAGCGGAGACTCCAAGACGAAGACGAACATCCGTTTACCGCCGCCTCCGTGCGAGGAAGAAAATCTAGACCACTACGTCCGCGCAATGTTCACGGATAAACAATAGAAGCATGTAGAATAGCAACAAGACTCGCGGCGAAAACGCTAGCCAAATTTGTTTGTAAATATATAATAACTGTTTGAATAGAAGTACTACCACAGCAACAGCACGCGGCATGGTAAAATTGGCCAGGGCCCGTAACCTTCTATTTTAATCTTCTTCTATTTTTACATACACAACAACGAATCATTCTACTTCTTCTAATTGCTACCGCCTGTCTCATCCTTCTCTCTCTTACTCCTAATCTCTTTCATAATGCGCTCGATATCTCTCTCCGTCTCCTCCAGCGACTTCTCGGTATCCACCACCCACGTCGCTCTCTTCCGTTTCTCGTCGTCCTGCATTTGCATCTCCCGAACCTTTTCGAACTTTTCCAAACTCATCTTCGCGCCTTCCGTTCTATTCATCACTCTCTCCCTTTGCGTCTCCGGCGAACACGACACCACTAAAATCCCATCCACGGTATTCTCCAACTTCTTTTCGAACAACAAAGGCACGTCAAACACCAACACGTCCGCCGCCGGCGCCGCCGCCCGCTGCGCTTCGACGAACCGTTTCCGCTTCTCCTCCACGAGCGGGTGCACGATCGCTTCCAGCTTTGCCATCTCCTCGGGGCGACCGAGAACTTTCTCCCCCAACCGCTTCCTATCGATCGACATCCCCCCGGTGTTGGCTTCCAGCACGTCCTCGCCGAACAGTTCCCGTATCGGTTTCACCGCGTCGCCGTTTACGTCGTACAGCTCGTGGACCGATTTATCGCTGTCGTACACCGGAACGTTCAGTTTCTCTCGAAACATTTTCGAAACCGTCGATTTGCCGGTGCCGATAGATCCAGTCAGACCGAGTTTATAGCACCATTTTTCGTCGTCGTCGTCGTCGTTCGCGGAAGACGGCGCGACCATCGCCGCCGCTGCTGCTCTTCCTCCTCTTCCTCCTCGGTGACGACGACGACGACGACGTTCTTTGTTGTTGTTGTTGTCGTTGCTGTTGCTAATCTTTTTACCGGAAAAAGAAGGAAGAAACGCCGACGAGAACGATACGAACACGCGCGATATCATGCAACAACGACGCGGGGGGAAGTGCTGCGCGTGTGTGGGGGGAGAAACCCGCGAGAAAGAAGAAAGCGCTCGCTCTCGCGGTCACGCTTTTCTCTCCGCCGCGCGTGATTATGACGCGAGAGAGAGAATTTGGAGAAATCTCTCTCTCTCTCTCGATGAAAACTCTTCACGCGGGAGGAAACACGCTCTCTTTCGAAGAGCGACGATCGGAAGAAGGGTCGAAGAAGGAAAACGGCGAAGAAGAAGAAGAAGATAATAAACAAAACGAGAGAAGAGACACATGCGCTCTGCGTACAACACAAACCGGATATATATACACGTATATACAGTTTTACTTTCTTTTCTCTTTTATTCATATCACGCGTTGTGTGTGTTTTGTTTCTCTCTTCTCACTCACGACGACGACTTGTTGAATCCTAATCCGTTATCTTCGGCGTATCTCGTCATGAAGCGTAAAAACCTCTCCCACTCTTGCGAACTGCGCATGATGTATCGCGCTTCGATGCATTTCGGTTTCCCGTTCACGAATTTCGCGTTCACGTCGACCTGTTTGTAAAAGAGGATATCGCAAAGATTAGTCTTCTTCAGTCGTCGGTGTGCCGAGAGAGAGAGAACGAGAGAGAGAAAAAAAATGCCGTCCCAGACGATTGCTTGAACGATGCGTGCGCGTGTGAGCGCTGTGATACGCGCGCGCGGCGCTTCGTGTGATTAATTCCCCGCGAGAAGATACAAAATTTACTCTCGTGGAAGAACAAGAAGAAGAAGAAGAAAAATCCAATCGCGCGCAACGACGAACGATACAAAAAAATGAGACACACGTACCGTGGTCATCTCGCCTTCCTCGTCCGTCAAATACATCCCCGTGATGTCCCCGCTGGCGCTTTCAAACACGTCCGGGTTTTCAAACGTGAAAAACGCCGTCCCCGAGGTCCCGTCTCTGCTCTTGGTGAGTTTCACGTCCGGGACGGACGTCTCGACCGTGTCGCGAACGAAGGAAATCGTCGCCGCGTTGGTGACGACGAACGCGCGTCGCGAGACGGAAGAAGAGGAGGAGGAAGAAGATTTGATGCTAGTGGTGACTAATGATTGCGAGCGGAAGGTGGAGGTGGTGAGGGACGCGCGCGCGGATAAAGTCGTCGACATTGTCCGAGATGTGCTCCTGGGGAAGTTTTAGATTACTTTTTTGTGACGTCTCGCTCTCTCGACTTTTCTCTCTTATCCTTTTATTTATTAAAGGTCGTTCTCGAAAAGCTACGTAAAGGTCGGTAAAAGAAAGGCAATTTTTTTAATTCGTTATCACACACGTAGTAGCGGTATTATTAGTACAAAACAACAGCAACAGCAACATATCGGCAGAGATGATTGTCCTTTTACGCTCTTTTCTCGTCTTTTTTTTTAAAGCGGCGGCGGCGGCGGCGAATCCTCCAACTACTAAGGATAGTAATCGAACCCGTTGGTGTTCGGATCCATCCGTCGGATTTCTTTCTCGACCTCGACGAGTTTCTTCTCGGCTTTTTTCAAGTTGATGTCGAAACCGACGTCGTTTTTACCGTCTTCGTTGCCAAAGGCGCGCTGCGGACCGGCAATTTTTTGTTCCGTGGCTTGTTCCAAGCGGAAGAGGTTGCTCTCCAACGCTTTGATTTCCGAGCCGAGTGCTTTTTCAATCTTCGTGATGTCCGATTCCAAAATTTTTTCCACGTCTTTACCGACCAACTTTTCCGTGATTTTCTCCACGTCTCTCTCGACGACTTTCTCTACCGCTTTGACGTCGTCGCCTAAGGTGTCCAAATCGGCGATGTTGGTCACTTTGACTTCCTCGGGCGCTTTGCACGAGTTATCGGTGATGATCATCTTGTTCCAATCGACGTTCACTTTCTCCGCCGCCGCTTTCATGCGCGGAATAAACTCCGGTCGCAAGGTTGGCTCAGTCGCGTAGACGACGGCGCCACCGTACCCATCCCACGCGTCGTTCGTGCCTCGATAATACACGAAAGCGACGCCTTTCTCTTCGTCGGCGTAGAAACCGTCCTTCGGGATGATCCAATCGTCTTGGTAGTGCAATTTCGTTTCCGGGTTCCCTCTGTTCAAGAAAATCGCCTTACCGTCCTCCTGGTAAAATCGTTGCACGTCGCCTCTCTCGTAAAATTGCCCGTTTGGCCTGTTCACTCTCCAATTGATTTTGATGTACATCTTATCGTCGTCGCCTTTCACGAAGAAGTGCTCTTGACAATCGAAAATATCGAAATCTTTATTCAACCCGGCGACGATGTACCATCGCTTCTTGTTCGTCCAATCGTCGATGGTGACGTTCTCGCTCGTCTCAATCACGTCAAAATCAGGCACCGGATATTCCCCGGTCGATTGTCTCTGCGCCACGCACGCGTTCCTAGTCACCGCGCACGTGTTAAATTTTTGCACCGCCGGCGAAGCGTACAAATCCCCGCATCGAATCTGACAATCCGCCTCGTCCGGTTTCCCGAAACACACGTTCAAGCACGCCAAAGACTCAACGCACTTCTCATCCGCCAAGCACCCGGCTAACTCAGCTTTGCAATTTTGCAACAAACAATCCCCCGTGCGCTTCGCCGTGTTTTCGATGGCGAACGAATCCATCGGATTTCCGAGTAACGTCAACGCCGCGAGCGCTCCGACGGACGCGCTTTTAATCCTCGTTTCTGATAACAGAGAAGAAAAAAAGAACTCTTCTTCAAAAACCGGTAGTCTCTTCCTTTCCTCTTTTACGGAAGAAAACAGCGACGACGACTTCTTCGCTCTCGTCGTCGTCGTCGTACTTCTTCGCCTCGCGCTGCTCGAGTAATCATCAGTCCTCGACCTCATTCCAACGCCGTTCATCATTTTCGAACAAGAAGAAGAAGAAGACGAAGAAGAAGAAGACGAAGACGAAGAAGAAGAAGACGCGAGACAAGAACACGAGGGGATTAAACTCGCTCGCATCGCGCGACGCGCTTTTCTCTCTTTTTCTCTCTCTCTCGCGCGCGTGCAAACCTCTTCTCGCGATGAAACAAACGAGAGTTATAAGATATACACTTCTCTTCGCGAATGAAGAGAGAAAAAAATTTTTTGACACACTCATCATTAAGAGTGACTGTTTAAGGTGTCAAATCAAACAAAACGTGCGCCACCGTGAGTGATGGACACAAAATCTTCTCAGAGAGAGAGAGATGAAGAGATCTTTCGAGAAGCGACGAGAGACGTCGAGAGACGTCGAGAGAGAGAGAGAGAGGAGGGAAAAAAACACACATCGCGACGAAAAAGCATTTATAATGAGTGTTTGTTTATTCATTTCTTCTTCACACGAAGACACGCGCGCGCGCATTTAAAACGAGTCGTTCGTCGCGTGCCACGAAGTAACGCGTCTACCACTCACTCGCACACACACACACCGCGCGCGCGCGCTTTACTCGCGGGTTAGATCTGGAAAAAACAGAGAAAAGAGGAATTTTGAATAGGGATTTTATCTCTCTCGAGGCAAACAAAAATAAAAGTTGAATAAAACAATGTTCTTCACCGCGAGTGTTAGCGCGACCGCGAGAGCTGTCAACGTTTCTTCCTCGTCGTCTTCTTCTTCTTCCGCGAGAAGCAGAGGGAGGAGAGCGACGGTGGTGGTGAAAAGCAGCAGCAGCAGTAGCAACGGGGAAAAGAGAAATTTGCTTTTTTCTTCCTCTGCTTTGTTGCGTTCTTCTTCTTCTTCTTTAAGAGGAGTGAAACAAAAACGGGACGGTTGTCGCTCGAGCTCAATTCTCAGAGTCAGCGCTGGAGGAGGCTATCAAATGTCCCCGGAAATTGAAGCGACTCGTAAACCGACCCCGCCGACGAATCCGAACCTTCCGAAAGTTTTAGTCGCCGGAGGTGGCATCGCCGGTTTGATCACCGCGGCGGCGTGCAAGCGCAAAGGTATGGAAGTGTTGGTCTTTGAGAAAGTGACCAAGTATAAACCGTTCGGTGGGCCGATTCAGTTGCAGTGCAACTCGCAAGGGGCGCTGGATTCTATCGACCCGAAGATGGCCGAGGAGGTTTTTGAGAGAGGGACTATCACCGGCGATCGCGTGAACGGGTTGTTGGATGGTATTTCCGGCGAATGGTTCTACCGCTTCGACACGAGGCAGCCGTGCTACATGAACGGGTTACCGCTGACCTTGGTGCTGTCTAGATACGATTTATTGGATATCCTGCGAGAAGGTGTTGGGGATGAAAACATCATGATGGGCACGATCGTCGATGAGTACGAGCACACGAAAGATGGCAAGGTGATCGCCAAGTTGACGGACGGGACGACGCACGAAGGAGACGTGTTGATCGGATGCGACGGGATCCGATCAAAGATTCGCAAGCAAATGCGCAACGGACAAGAAACAAAGTTGGCGTACGCTGGTTACGCGGTGTACACCGCCGTGTGCGATTACTCGCAGCCGTTTCGAGAGCCAAAGTACACGGATCCGAACAAGGTTGGGTACCAAGTGTTTTTAGGCCCGAAGCAATATTTCGTCTCCTCGGACGTCGGGGAAGGGAAACAACAATACTACGCATTCTTGGAAGTCCCGGAAGGCGGAACAGATGTCTACGCCTCTTGCGATGACTGGCCCGATTACAAAGAAATGTTATTGGACCGATTCGGCGGTTGGGCACCGGCGGTCAAGGAAAGATTGGAGTGCACGAAACCGGAAGACATCGAGTTGAGAGACGTTAACGACGTGTTGCCGGATCCGAGATGGATCGATAGAAAGGTCGCGTTGCTCGGAGATTCCGCGCACGCCGTTCAGCCAAACTTGGGTCAAGGTGGCGGTCAAGCCATCGAATCCGCGTACGTCTTGGCGGATGAATTATCCAAGTGCGAAGGTAAGAAGGGCATCGAGTTGGCGTTGATGCGATACGCCACCAGACGCTTTTTACGAACCTCGAGCATCCACGGTTTGAGTCGATTCTCGTCGCTGATGAACACGTTTTATCGACGATATTTGGGCGATGAACCGTACGATTGGTATCCAGAGCCGGTGAAAAAGTTTTGGGAGAGCGTGTCGAAATTGAAAATTCCGCACCCCGGTTCGGTCATGGGTCAAATCATTCTCATGGCATCGATGCCGGTGATTTTGGAATACGTCGGCGCCGGTTTCTTTGGTTTGTTGCCGGAATGGTTAGCCGGCGCTGCGACTGGAAACGGCAAAGATCGCGTGCCGAAAAACCAAGTTCCGGGCATTTCTGCGCCCATTCGAGACTTGAAACCGGATGACTTCAAAATGAAGGGCATTCCGGGGATCGCGAAGTAGCTCACTTATAAAAATACAAAATTGTAAAAGTATAAACACCGAATTACATCACGCAAAAGATATCATGTTTAAAATAAAATCACAACTTTTTGGTACAATGAAGCTCCTACTTTCTCCTTCACACGCTCTCTATTCCTTTTCTTCTCTTTCCTATTTGTAGGATTCTGGTTGGATGCATCTCACCAACGACGGGTTCGGTACGAACAGCATTCGCATTCCTCCGACTTCAATCAAAGCGTGCGAATGCAATCTCGCCCGTTGATTTGTTTCTATGGGTTTGTTGTTAATCCATATCGGTCTTTTTCCTACGTTTCTCAGCGTGAACTCCCCGTTCCATCGCAACTTCAAATACGCTTGCACTCTCGAAATCTTCGCGGCGTTTCCTTCTTTGCTCAAATCCACATCCACGGCGCTATCTGTCGTGCTCCTGCCGACCGTAGACTCTCTCTTCGTCAGCGTGAACATCGTGTTCTGTCCGATAATTTTCGCGATTATGCCACTTCTTGTCATCGCTCTCGACGCCACCGTCGTCAAATCCTTCTCTAACGTTGCAATTTTATGAATGTTCCTCTCTTTTCTCTTCAACTCTTGTCGTTTCAAGGTTTCGTCCAACTGCGCTTTGGATGGTAAAGGATCGCATTCGGTGAGAATAAACAACTCCGCGTCCTTGAAAAAATTCACCGCGTTTTCTTCTTTTTCGCCCGGAGAACTGGAAGAAGCAATCAATTTCGGCACCTCTTCTCCTTTCTTCTTCTTCCAACTCGTCCTAAAGTCGTCGCCAACGTTTGCCTCTACTTTCGGCGCCGGTTCCTTCTCCATGTACTCTCTCAATCTCTTCGCGACTTCGTACGCGCTCTTCTCGCCGAACAAAATCCCTCTCCATCGTCGCTCGATCTCTTCCAGGTTATACTCTTTCGAAAAATTCACGATGCTATTCCTCATCGCTAAACTTTCCAACGCGCAGCCATTCTCAACGCATTTGATCAGAAGAAAGTCATCCGAGACTGGCCAATCCTCGACGTTGATTTCCTCTTCTTCGTCGTTCTCGTCGTTCTCGTCGTCGTCGTTCTCGTCGTCGTCGCCATCCTTTTCTTTCTTCTCCTCGCCGGCTTCCTCCATCGCGTCTTCTTTCTCGTCTTTCTCGTTCTTCGTATTCTTCTCGTCTTCCAATTCTTCGTCCCTATTCGGCGGAGGAGGTGCCGCCGAAGGCGTTGGAAATTCGACGGTTTGATCGAGCGCCATTTTCTCTTTCAAATCTTCCGCCGCGCCCGCTGCTGCTGGTGCTGCGGCAGTAGTGGTCGTGGTGGCGTCAATTGCAGTGGTAGTAGCATCAGCGGGTGCCGGTGGTGGTGACGTTTCTTTTTGCTCCATTTTTTTATGGCAATCTTAGGCGGCGTTAGAGTGTTTTTAGCACAGTACGTAGGGCAAAAATTCGAATAACACAACATACTATACGAATACGTTCGCGCGCTTCTCTGTTTATTTAGATTCCATTCGATTTAAAAGCATTTAAAACAAACAAACACAACGCCTCTCTCAACAGAAAACGAACATGTCGTTATCTTTCTTCTCCACCTCTTTGGTTTCTTGAATCATTTTCTTGCCTCTTTTGGTACCGCAGACGCGTTCAATCTTCAAGGCGTCGAGACGCGTGAATAAAGCGTGTGCGGTTTTGTTGCCGCTCATTCCACCTCTGTTGTTGTTGTAACTCTGGTTTTTATTATTTCTCGCTGGCGCTGGGTTTTTCATGAACGCGCAGACTTCGGCGTAGAAATGCGGGTTTTCTGGCAAGGAGTAGAAGAAGACGGAGTTGACGCCTCGGATGTTGCGTCTTTGGTAGAAGTAGGCGCGTTCGGAAAGGAGTAAACATCTTTTCCGACCGTCCGCGAATAACGTGCGCGCTCGAGCGGCTTCGGCGATGTCGGTATATTCGCTGTTGATGGCAAAGGACACCTCTCGATCGACGAGGAGGTTTCGCACGCGGACAAACTCAAAGTACGTGGCGCAGAAGATGAGCTGGCCTTGGTCTGGGTTTTCGCGGATGCGAGGGAGGACGGCTTTGGCAAAGTGGCGGAAACGAATGTCGTCGGCGTCCTGGATGTTTTTCTTGGAAACGCGGACGAGCTCAAACTCTTGCCTAGAGATGACGTTGGGTAACGTCACTGATTCGTTTTTCCGAAGATTTCTCGGATCGTCCGGAGAGGCGACCAAGCCTAGAACGCCTACTTCTTTCGTCGCCCGCAAACGAAATTTCCCCTCGACGTTTGCGCACAACCTCCCATTAAACGTCGCATTAATTTCTGCGGTTTCGAATTGCGACAGAAATATTGTCTGTCGCGCGCTCGCAGCGGCACCGTTCAGGTGAAACTCGTGACATCGATTCACGTCCACGTCTTTGGCATCGTTCGGTAACTGGTTGCACTTTTCCAAAACGGTTTCCAGGTGTTCCCAATTTTGCATGGCGATGACGTCGCATCTGTCAACGATGACGAGTTCAATGGCAGAAAGGAAATCAGCGGCGGTGATATCGTCATTTATCGCGGTAACAATGCCTAGAGGTGAAGCGAAAACAATATCGGCTCCAAAAAAATCAACGAATGGACGCACGGCTGCTTTCGTAATTTTCACGCCCAACCGAAAATGATCGTCCTGATTGCCTCGAAATAGCTCCTTATACTCCAAAGGCACGTGCGTTTTGTATTTCTTCCTCTTTTTGGTCACTTTGTTTATTTTCTTCTGCATTTTCTTCTTCCTTCGTTTTAATTCTTCGTCTTCGTCTTCATCGCTCGCGTCCTCGTCCGAGGATGTCTCGTCGGACGAATATCCGGCGAGGAAGTCATTCTCCAAACGTTCGAGCTTGTTCACCGCATCGGCTCGACCGTGTGCATTCGGGCATAATTTCAAGAAACGCATGATGGCGCGACCGCATACGTTTCGCATTGGCGAGAGGAATAAAACCGTTGGTCTCGCAAAACCTTGATCTCGCGGCGTGTCGTCGATTGAAATCTCCTGACCCGCTTTCACTTTCTTCGCCAACTTTTCGTTATTTTTAGTCACGCGGTTTCGCGTTCGGTGAATGTGTGTCATCGCGTGGATGAGTATCGCATCGAGTTCGTCGTCTTTTTGGTTCCGCCAACGAAGAGTGGAGTCTTCTTTTCTTCTTTTGTGCGATAAATGCGATATATCTGGAATGCGTCGGGTGTGCGAAATGTCCGCGTACGTGCTCGCCAAATGATACAACTCCGCCTGCGCTCGATTTTTGAAACACGACGGATTCTTGTTCTCTTCGCCATCGTGTTCTTCTTCATCTTCATCGTCGTTGCCGTCATCGTCGTCGTCTCGAATCTCATTTGCCCTGACGGTTTTCCAATGCTCGCGAATTTTCAGTGGAATGTCGCTTGGAAGCGCCAACGGATCTTCTCCTTCGTCATGGTTGTTCTTTTTCTTGTTCTTTTTCTTCTTCTTGGACGAAAAGTACGACTCGTCTTGAAACGCCAATGGCACATTCGTCGCGTTTTCGCTCATTTCCCATCGCGTGTTGCTCTCTATGATCTCTCCTTTTCTCTTGGTGTTGCTGCCGTTATTACCGTCTTGAAAAATTGGTTTAAACGTCACTCTCTTCTCCCTTCTTTCTGCCAAAGTCTTCTCGTCTTCGTTTTGACATTTTTTCAAATGCAGCGTCAACGCGTTGTCCCTGTCTTCGTTTTCGACGTCATTCGCGTTCAAAGATCTCATTTCTTTCGATTCTTCCGTCTGTTTAGTCTTCTCTCCTTCTCTTTCTTCTTCTTCTCCTTCAGATTCATCGTCGCTCGACGATACGTCCGACACATCGTCCTGCGGTCCCATCTGGTCGAACCGTTTTTGCGCCTCCTCCGGGATTGGTTCCCACTCGAGCACTTTGTCCACGTCGTTGATATCTTCCCCATCTTCGTCTAATTCTAGCATTTCCTCTGATTCTGATTCTGATTCCGATTCGTCGTCGTCTTCATCGCCTTCATCCTCGTCCGATTCTGACTCGTCTTCGTCTTCGCTCTCCTCCTCCTCCTCCTCCTCTTCCTCCTCTTCCTCCTCTTCCTCCTCCTCCTCCTCCTCCTCGCTCCTCGTCTCTCCTCCGTCTTTCCCGCTCTTAATCATGCTAAAAAAAGCTCTGTGCGCGTCCCCGTCGAACTTTTCCCGGACGATGTCTTCGATCTTTTCTTCTTCTTCTTCTTCTTCTTCTTCGTGGTCTTCGTGATGGTCTCGCCGCCACTTTTGTGCACCTCGTTCGCGACCGCGGAGCTCCTCGTGCCTCCGCTTCTTCCCGGCGGCCGAACGAGGCATTTTGTTTTGTCTCGTCGTTTGATTCTCCTCGAGGAGAAGAAGAAGAAGAAGAAGAAGACGCTCTCAAATAAAACCGTCTCGCGCCCTGGTCTTTTGTCCGCGTCTCTCTCTCTCTCTCTGATTCTCTCTCTCTGTGTGCGTCGTGCGTGTGTTCGCAAACAACTGCCGTATGGGGAGCCAAAATGCCGATTTTTTTCGGGAAAAAACATCAAAAAACGCGCGCGCTGTTCGCGCTTTCGTGCGACTCTTTTTACCACATCATCTTAACGAAATAACGAGACGATTAGTACGATGATGCGGTGTATTTCTGCTCACGCCACGACTTCTTCTTCTTCATCATCATCTCGCCCTCGTCGTTCGAATGGTGGTCGCACCGGTGCGAGATGTTCTTCTTCTTTCACGACAAAAAGTGGATACGGTTGCCTTCAACATCATCGCGTCGTCGTCGTCGTCCGAGGAGGAGGAGGAGGCGAGAAGCGCGAAGAGAGAGCGAAGCTGTCGGTCGTCAGAGCGTCTGGTTCTTCTTCTTCTTCTTCTTCGAAAGTCGTCGCGGGGGGAGTGGACCAGTCGTTAAACCCTCGCGTGGCAAACTTGAACGAGTCTAAAACAGTCGCTCTGACGGACCTGGCGAGAACGCTGAAAGAGCGCGGCGAAGACGTCATCGGACTGGCGGCTGGAGAGCCAGATTTTGATACGCCGGAAGTGTGCGCTAACGCGGGGATTAAAGCGATAGAGAATGGAATCACAAAGTATTCGCCGAATCCGGGGACGTTACCGTTGCGTAAGGCGATATGCGAGAAATTAAAGCGAGAGAACGGGGTGGAGTACGCGCCGAACGAGATTGTGATTTCGAACGGCGCGAAGCAAAGCGTGACGCAAGCTGTGTTGACGTGCTGCGGCCCGGGAGATGAAGTCATCGTCCCGGCGCCGTATTGGGTGAGTTATCCGGAGATGGTCACGTTATCTGGAGCGGAGAAAGTCATCTTGAAGACGGACATTAAGAGCAACTTTTTAATCACGCCGGAACAGTTGGAAAAAGCAATCACGCCGAAATCGAGAATGTTGATTTTGTGTTCGCCGTCCAATCCGAGCGGGGCGGTGTATTCCAGAGAGACGTTGGAGAAGATTTGTGAAATCGTGACGAGACATCCGAGGTTATTAGTTTTGTGGGACGAGATTTACGAGCACATAATTTACACTCCGAACGAACACGTCTCCGCGGCGTCATTTCCGAACATGCGGGAAAGAACGATAGTGGTGAACGGATTCTCGAAATCCTTCGCGATGACGGGTTGGAGGTTAGGGTATAGCGCGGCACCGGAACACTTTTCTAAAGCATTCAATATGTTACAATCGCAACTGACGTCTGGTCCGAGCTCTATCGCGCAGGAAGCGGCTTTAGCCGGGTACGTAGAGTTGGGAGACAAAGGCGGCGCGCCCGTGGAAGCCATGCGGAAAAAGTTTGAAGAGCGACGAGATTACGTGATGGATCGATTGCGTAAAATCGATGGCGTAGAAATTGAAACGCCAGGGGGTGCGTTTTATGCCTTTCCCGACGTCACGAAGCTTTGTGGGGGCGAGAAGGGCGGTTTCGTCGAAGGATTCGGCCCGGTCAAAGGCTCGGACGAGATGTGTAGGTATTTATTGCAAGAAGCGAGGGTGGCGTTAGTTCCGGGAAGCGCGTTTGGCGTGGACGAGTGCATAAGAATCTCGTACGCGGCGAGCGATGAGACTTTGGAGAAAGCGCTCGATAGAATTACCGAAGCGTTAGATCCGAAAAAGTTTAAAAGGAGTGGTAGCTGGTAATAACTGTAGCTTTTTTTAAATACTATTGTGTTGTACCGTGATGCATTTGAATTCGCTCTTTTCAAATTCCTCTTCTACCACACACATTATATCATAACAATAGTACACTAATGAATAAAAAAGCTCTCACAAACTACTGCTGGGTATGACTATTCCATCTTCTCTTCTATTTCTCTCGCATTAAGATAAATTTGCTTCCCTTTTGCCCGACGCTGACTCTTAAATCTTCATCCAAATACGTCGTCTGAAACCATCCTTTGGTTTGTCCCGGCCTGACGCTTTCGATGAAATCGAACGGCACGGGATACGGCAACTTAAACTCTCCCCCGTTCACATCGAAAAACCCGTTCGAAAACCTGTAATAAAAAGACTGCTCGTCTCTCAAGCCTTCAATCTCCGCCTCGATGATCAACTCCACGTCTTTCCTCTCGCCGTTGAACTCAAACGTAAACTTGGCGATGTTTTGCCATTTCGCGCCCGGCGACTTTTTCGGATCTTCCAGATACTGATACACGTTCTCGACCGTGCTCGTGTTCCCGAGCACCAGAGATTGCACAGGACTCGGTCCTTTCTCGAATAAATACCGCTGCCAGCTTTGCAGGTCGAAAAATTCCACTTTATCCACGTCTTCTTTATACGTGCATAATAACTTCCACCGACCGCAGAGCAACTGGGTGTTTTCAATCGTGTTTACGCCCACCATCGTTTCCTCCAAACTCGCGACGATCGATTGCAGTCTCGCTTTATCTAAACTCTTCGCCATCCGCTGGTTACCATTTACGGTGGTGGTGGTGGACGACGACGACGACGACGACGACGACGACGACGACGACCACCCGCGCATTCCAAACACCTCCTCAAACAGCGCCTTCTTGAGCGTATCTTTTTCCTCTTCTTTTCCCGACGACGAAGAAGAAGCGGACGCGTTGGACTTCGCGCGTCGTCGTCGTCGTAAAAGAAGCCCACCGCTCCTTTTCTTCTTCCAGCTTTCTCTTCTCTCCAAACGACGAGAAGAAGAACGCGCAGTCGTCGCATGGATCGTCGTCGCGGCGCTGCGAGAGACGGTGCTCGCGTGACTCATGCTTTCGAGACGATGATGCTTTTTCGTGAAATGAAGAGCGAAAACCAGAGGAATTTTTTCGATTTTTTTGGCCTAAAAATCGAGCCTTTTTCCCCATAACGAGCGGGGACTTAATAAGTCCATTTCCCTAGACTGTCTGCTGCTGCTGCTGTTCTCGCGAAGACACGCGCACGCACACGCAAAGAAAAACCTCAAAGATTGGATATCGTGTTCGCCTCCTTTCGATCGTTGAGGTCTTTGAAGAGGGTTCGTTTTTATTCTCGCGATCGAGAGAGAGAGAGAGAGAGAGAGCACCTTTTTTTGTGGTTGTGAACAACGACTTTCGTTGGCGGCGATTTTCCCTACTAAAAAGTAGTTGAGAGAGACAGAGAGAGAAGATTATATAAGAGGCTCGCGCGAGCGGAGACGACTATACACACGTAAATAGTAATGTCCATACTCGGGCCGCGGTTACACGCGATCGCGCTGAAAGCGCTGGGTTTTCCGCGAATTCTATCGCCAGGTTTCAACGCGTGCGTGGCGTCTTTGTATAATTCCGAACAGTCGAGAGAGTATCGCGAGCTCGTCTTGTGGCTGGAAAATACGAAAATACGCCGACTCTCGTCGGACGGAGGCGAGAGAGAAAAAATGCTCTCGGAGACGAAAGAAGACGCGGAGTGGTCGAAGTGCTACCTGGAGTATTTGAAGTTGTGCGAGTGCGACGAGATGCACTTGACGTGCGCGGAGAGTAAGATTGATTTTTTAATAAACTTGGCGTTGGCGGAGGAGTATCGGGATAGGTTCGAAGAAGAAGATGAAGAAGATGATGAAGAAGAAGATGAAGATCAAAAAGGACGAGAGAGAGCGAGAACGCCGACAGAAAAGATGCGAGGGATGGAAATCGATCGAAAAGATGATGGTAAAAGAGAGGGTGTAATGGTAGACGCGAACGCGGTAGAAAACGTCGGCAGCGCGGGGAAGAGGACAAAGGTGGAAAACGAGAAAGGTTTCGCGTATTCCAGGTTCAAACCGAAAGAGGAAACCACCGGTGGGAAAGGGAGAGGAACGACGGATGCGAATTTACCTCCAGACGCTTCGCTCTTGGCGGATTTACGAGACGACCAGGAGGTTATGGAGGACGAAGAGACGTACGATGCGTTGATGAAAGTTTTGAATGCGTTTGATGTCGTTCCGGCTTTCGAAACGAAGCGACCGACGGTGGACGCGCGACTCGTTCGATTAACGACGAAGACGTTAGAGCGCTTTGTTGTGCCGTTCCAGGAAGAAGACGATCGAGGAGAGGAGAGCGACGTGCACATGGGAAACGCCGACGCGCCATCATCGAAAATAGATTTGAAACTGAGCGAGGACGACTACGTTTTGCGCGATGCGGGTGTCCCCATTCAAAACGTAAAAGTAAAGCGAATGGTGGACGCTTTGCGCGTGTTGTACGTGAACCAGTTGAGAGCGACGCAAGACCGCGCCGACGACATTTTGCTTCAGGTGCAATCGAGAGTTGCGGACCCTCGAACGGATGCAAAACAAGGCAGAGTCGGTCGATGAGCGAAGGAACGAAGAAGAAGTATAAGATACGCGTGTACAAAATACAGCATAGCTCTGTTAAATGCAGCATATACAGAAAAAAAGAAAGAAGATGGAACGCTTTCATCGCAGTAGGTAGGAAAAAACTGTACAACATATCACCATGCCGAGAGAGAGAAAGAAAGAAAGAAAGAAAGAAAGAAAGAACACCGTCGTAGATTTTGTACGCGCACGAAGAAAAGATGGATGAAAGAAAAGTAGATACTACTACACTATAAAATTACAACCTTCCGCTAAAACTTTCCGCATGAGCGCCCTGCCTTTTCGGCTTTCTTTCCGATTCATGACTAAATTCAACAGCGGATTCTTTTCGTCCACCTTGACCGTCTCGAACCCGAACCGTTCGTACACCCTCACCGCTTTCCCGTCCACCTCTCTGACGTGCAACCACACGTCGCACCCGCCAACACTCGGCACAAACTCTCCGATCGCTTCCAACATCGCCTTTGCCACGCCTTTGTTCCTATGTTCAGATGCGACCGCCATATTGCACACGTACGGCGCGTCCGAGGGTGGCGGGTTCGGATCGTCCGCGATTCTTGAACGCACGTCTAAAGCTACCGAGACTAAAGATATCACCTCGTCTTCGGTGACTTCTTGCGTCTCTGGATTCGTCTTTGTCGTCACGCCGACGAAACACACCTCGTACGGGTTACTGGCGGCGTTACCACCACTCTTACTCTTCTTCATCTGCGCGTTCGCGTCGTCGCTTTTTTCTTCTTCATCATCTTCCTCGTCCTCCGCGACGCACGCTTCCAATAAATATCTCAAAACGAAACTTCTCGGCTTCTCGTCCGGGGAACCGCTGAAACTCTCCCGAAAGACCTTCGCCGCGTCGAGCACGTCTCGCTCGCGTATCGCGCGAACCACTAAACGCGTCTCGTCGTCTTCTCTTTTTCCTTCTTCCTCCTCACCCTTCTTCTTCTTCCGGAGGAGCGTAAACGACCTCCGGAACGCTCGCGTGATTCGTTCGATTTCTCGGCCTCGCTCTTCGTTCGTTGTCGTCGTTCTCGTCGTCGTCGTCGATGAAGACGAAGAAATAGAAGAAAAAGCTCTTCCGCCCCCGCGCTGATGCCGCTTCTGCCGTCTGGCCCGAAGAAGACTGCCGCTTCTGCTGCTGCGGCTGACGCTGCTGCTGCTGCTCGGCAGAAGAAGAAAAGTCGTCGTCGTCGTCGTCATGATGGAGAGAAAGAAGTGCGTTCGTTCGTTCGTCTCCGTTTCGCGTTTTCTTTTGAAGAAAAAAAAGAAAAAAAAAGAACGAAAAGTTGGCAGAAAAAAAAAGGAAGAAACCGCTTGTCTCTCTCTCTGTCATCATTCATCGACATCATGAGCGGTGGAGAAAACAACAATAAACAAATGACCACGCGCGAGCGTCAGCAGATCGAGGTGGCCAAGCTGGAGGCGGAGCTGAACGCTCTGAAAGTAGACGCCGCGAAGGTACGTACGCGGTAGTGTGCGAATTTTTTGGAACGCGTTGTTGTGTCGTGCAAAAATCTCTCTCTCGTTTTCTCTCTCTCTCTTCGTTTTTAAAAAGAGATCTGATGAGACATCCTTTTACTCAAGCAACTCACTCTTTATTGTTCTTCTTCTTCTTCGTTTATTATCTTGTAAAAACAACAGCCCGGAAACTTGTCGCCGATACTGGAGAAGATGCTCGTGCTCGAAAAATCGTACCGTTTATCGGCCGATTTCGTGGCGACGCCTCGACTGTGCGTGGCGATTTTGGCGGTGTTGAGACAGGCGAACGATTGGGAAGGGATTTGCGAACACGTCGTGTTGCTGTCGAAACGACGAGCGCAGCTGAAACAAGCGATTGGAGCGGTCGTGAGAGAGGCGATGTCGTACATAGACGAGACGCCGGACGTGAAGACGAAAACGAGGTTGATTGAAACGCTGAATGATGTCGCCTCGGGGAAAATTTTCGTCGAGGTGGAAAAGGCGAGATTGACGAGGATTTTAGCGCGGTTGCACGAGGAAGCGGGGAGAATTAACGAGGCGGCGAGCGTGATGCAAGAGGTAGCGATTGAAACGTACGGGGCGTTATCGAAGAGAGAGAAGGTGTTTTTCATCGAAGAGCAAATTCGTTTGTGCATGAAGAACGACGATTACGTGCGAGCGAGAATTTTGAGCAGAAAGATCAACGTTAGAAGTTTCGACGAGATTAAACGAATGGAAGAGAAAGAAGCGCTGAAGAAGAAAAAGAAGTTGGAAGAAGAAGGTGGCGTAGATGCGATGATGATGGACGAGGAGGAGAAGAAACGTTTCGAGGAGGTTGAGAAAGAAGAAAAGAAGGAAAAAGAGAGTGCGGTGCAACACGCGAAGGGCGTGTTCGCGGAGACCGATCCGAGCGTTCCAGATTTACCGACGCTGCGTTTGAACTATCACAACTTGATGGTGCAATATTTCGAAAGAGAGAAGGATTACTTGGAACAGTGCCGATGTTACAAGGCGATTTTAGAGTGCGAGTTGGTGAAGGAGGATAAATCAAAGTACGAACCGGCGATGGAATCGTGCGCGTGGTTGGTCGTTTTAAGCGAACGAGACCCGATGCAACAAAGTTTACTCCACCAAACGCTGAACGACGATAGGTTGAAAGAAATGAAAACATACGAAGAGTTGTTGAAGAAGTTCACGACGTATGAAATCATCCGATGGGACGAGTTGAGCGAAACGTACGCCGAGGAAATCGCGAAACACTTCACCGCCGGTACCAATAATAGCAATCAACAAAAACAAGAACAAACGAACGTAGCCACGACGAAATTGGAGGACTTGCAGTCGCGCGTGATTGAACACAACTTGTTCGTCGTCGCCAAGTATTACAACCGCATCTCTTTGACGAGACTTTCCGAACTGTTGTGCTTAACTGTGGACGAAGCCGAGACGCGCTTATCGAAATCCGTCTGCTCGAAGAAAGTCCACGCTAAGATTGACCGACCGAACGGCATCGCAACCTTCAAAAAAGTCAACGACGTCGCGAGCGCGGACGGAAAAGACGGTGGGGATTCTCTGTCTTCCTCGGAAACTGCGCCGGACCAACTTCTCAACTCGTGGGTAAACAACGTCGACTCGTTGCTCGCGGCTTTAGACAAAGCCGGGAACTTGATCAATAAAGAAGCGATGACGCACAAAGTCTCCCTCAAGTTGGAAGCGTAGGATTTATCCCGCGTGGAGGTGTTGTTAATAACACCACTCCATCTGTTAGATATTTCGATACACTTTTTTTAATGAGAGAATGTACATCCCTTACCTGTCTGAAAACTTGAAACGCGCCGCGCGCCCGGCGTTTCGAAACAATCAATGCTTTCGTTTTTTGTGTGTGAGCATCTATCTTTTTTGAATACGAACTCTTCTTCCAATTCTTCAAAAATAAGGCGCGTGAAAAACGCGCCTACGAGAGACCACTTGCGCGCGCGCGCACGCACACACACAAATACGCACACACGCGCACGAGAGAGAGAAAGCGTAACTTTAACATCGCGCAGCACAAAGTCGTCGTCGTCGCCGAAGGTGTGGGAGGCTCAAAATCGATTTCCAAGTCTCGAAGAATGTCCGTCGCACGCGCGAGGATGGACAAAAACGACGACGAAGAGGAAGACTCTGATGCGAATTGGATGAATCTGATTCGCAACGACAAGGACAGAGAGAAGATCATTCGGTTACAAAAAGCGGACGACCCGTCGTTGCGAGCGATGTTTAAAGCGATATCGATATCTATGAAGAAAAAAGACGAGAATATGGAACGCGCGGTCGCGATTGGGTTCGAAAGAGGGGTAAGTTTTGCCTCTGGGAAGAAGAATGTGGGCGATTCCTCGAGTGGTGCGTCGGGCGCTCGCGGCGCCGCGGCGGCGGAGCAAAAACCAAAGAAGACGAAGAGGAGCACCGCGAAGATATTGATATCGAAGGGCGATGGAAACGAAGGAGAAGAGGAATTTGCAGCTTCCGAAGAGGAAGATTCCGATTCCGATTTTGACGATGATTCCTCGGACGACGACGAAGAAGAAGGTGAAGACGACATGAACAGAACTAAAATCGAGCGAAGGTCGAAAGCGTCGAGCGCGCCGGGTACGTTGCTCGTGAGCGATGAGGAAGAAGAAGACTTCGTCGTCGAGAAAGATAGAATAGGAAGAGATGATAGTAGCAATCCGCGAAAGGAGAACAACGGTAGAGCGAAAGAGGACGATACAACGGCTTTGCGGTGGGTGGTGGAGAGAAGCAGTAGTTTTCCCAGCGAAAACGACGAGACGCAAAAATCCGTTTCGAACGATCTAGAGGTGATCGATTTGAGAAGAAAATTGGCAAACGCTGAGGTTAGAACGAATAACGCGATACTGAGTAGAATGTTAAATGCGTGGCGTTTAGCGTGTTTTACCTCGAGAAGGAATGAGTCTGTGGTGCAACGAATGCTCGTGGCGTCCGAACACCGAAGGATGCGCGCAGCGTTTCGTTCGTGGATGGACGCAACGCTAGAGTTTAAAAGACGACGTATGCTTGTTGGTGTCGGGGATGCCGATGGTGGCGATAGGAAGAAGAAGAAGAACAGAAGAAGCGACTTGTCGGGTACAACTGGAACGGTTGACGAGGAAGAAGAATTTGCGCCGGATTATAGCGAAGAGTGCGAACGACTGCAGCTGGAAGTAAAATCGTTGCGGGAAATTCTCGAACGAGAACGTACGAAACCGTTATCGGGACCAGGTGCGGAGTTCAGAGAGCAAGCGAACGCGTTCAACGCGCACTTGAAGAAAGTGGTTAGAGATTTAGAGGCGACGAGGAGTTTGAACGCGCAATTGACGCGTCGTTTGGAAATGAAGGAGAAGCAGTTGCATGGGTACCGAGGAGGAGGTAACGAGTACGCAGACGACGCTATGAAATCTACGAATCGTGCAAATCAGCGCACGATGGGTACTCAAACGACATTCGAGACGTACCCTGGAAGTCACAACAACTCAAAATACTCGAAAGTTGTTACGTTCAAGAACGAACGCGAGCAAAGTTTTGTGAAAGATTCCGCTCCTGGCAACAGATACGAGCACGTCAAAGCTGAAAACGAAAAGTTGCGTCAAGAACTCGAAAAGCAAACGAAGATTTTGCACGAAAAGTTTGAAATGCAACTGAGAGCGGCTGAAGCTGCGGAGCGAAAGTTAAATGAAGAAAGGCAGAAACGTGCACGAGAAATTGAGTTTAGGGAAAAAGCGTCGAACGATTTGAAGAGAGAACACGAACGCGAGATGAAGGAGATGATTGAATCCTACGACGCGTTGTACGGCAGTCTCAGTAAAAAGAACAACAACAACAGCAGCAACAGCAAAGTGAACGATTCGAGCTTCGATACTAATAACGTGAATAAACCGAGCCCTCCGAGGAAAATGTCCGCTACATCCTCGGTGATGAAGAAGCGAAGGGACGAAATCGTTTCGAATCTCCGTTCGCCGCGGGATTTTCGCGTGCGCGAGGATACCTATCGTAACAACGAATACAAGCAGCACCAGCAACAACAAAAGAACAGCAGCGACAATATTTCATCTATCTTAAATCCAAGAGAGCGCTCGTCGCCGTTGTCTCCTGAGAAAGATGACGCTATGACTTTTGAGAAGATGGCTTCGATTCGCGAGGATTACATCAAACAACCGCACCATCGTACGACTGGTCATCCTCAAAGAGAAAAGACATCGCCTCCTCCGAACAACTTTGCAATGCTCAGACCATCTTCTATGAATACGTTAGACTCGTACGGTGAAGAAGGAAGACGTAATAGGAATAGAAATACGGATGAATACGAGGACGCCGGCGATTTGTTTTTATCTCCGACGAAGACGTTTTCTGAATCCGAAAATCATTCGTTTCGCGACGCCGCGTCGGCGTTGGAAACGCCGGCGTCCTCCGCGGCGGCGAGAAATACGGTTAAAGGATACTTCAAACGCGGAGAACCCAATGGAAGTAACTCCAATCCACCTCGTCCTGCTGCGAATTCTTCTCCTCCTCAAAACAAAGTTACTCCGAAAGGTTTCACGCCGAGAGGCGAAGAGCTCACTTTGAGCGCGTTCAACGAGTACGCGAAAGCGGGGAAAAAGCAAAGCAGAACGATGGGGACGAGCACGCGAGATGATCAATTCGATGATATCGATGGCAGTGACTTCGTTGGCAACGATGCTGAAAACAAAAAAATGTCTCAAGGACGGGATTTAGCATCTTCTCTCCCGTCGCGTTTGTTCTCGGCGAGCGCAAACGAGATGAACAAATCAGCGTCTGAAGACGACTACGACGATGACTACGAGGAGGAGGAAGAAGAAGAAGAAGCGGGAGGAGAAGATGGCGATGACGACGACTGGGGTCTCACTCTCCCCCTCCCAAAGAAACCGCACCATCTCACTACCGCCGGCGGCAAAAGCAACGCCGCCATCACCAAAGAAGAACTCGAACTCTCTCGCTCGGATTGGGACGACTTGTTGAGCTCAAAGAATTCCCATCGAAAGGGCGAGGAGGACGGATCCGGAGCTGCTCGGAAAGGTGCCCGCCGGAACTTGCGCTTCTCCGAATCTCAGCACCAACAAGAACAAAACGCTCCGGCATCTGCAAAAACGCAAAAAACGAAAACTATGGTTGTCGCCGAACTCGTCGTCCGGGGATGGTCAAAAAGCGAAGCTTTGTTCGCGTTGGAAAAAGTTGGCGAAAACGACGTCAAAAAGTGCGCCGAATGGCTCATTCGACGCAACCATTAGCAGCGGCAGAGAGAGAGAGAGAGAGAAAGAGAGAGAATATATTTATGTAGATAACGTGTAAAATACTTTGTATTAGCGAATAGTATTTAGACTGTAAATTAAAATAACGTTACGACGATCGACCGATAACGCGCACTTTTAGTCCACCTCTCTCCGTCTTTTTGTTTTCAGTTCGAAAAAACTTCAAAACACACTTACACACTAACACAAACGCGCGCGCGTAAAATCTTTTTTTGCGGTGGCAAGGAAAGAACGACGACGACAAGATGATGATCAAAGTGAAAACCTTGACTGGCAAAGAGGTCGAACTCGACGTCGAAGTCTCCGATACCATCGTTCGAATCAAAGAGCGAATGGAAGAGAAGGAAGGCATCCCGCCGGTGCAACAGAGGCTGATTTTCGGTGGAAAGCAAATGCACGACGAGAAAACCGCGAAGGATTACAACATCGAAGGTGGGAGCGTGATACACATGGTGTTGGCCTTGAGAGGAGGGTTTTAGATAAACATTCAGAGAGTGAGAGAGAGTGAGAGAGAGATCAATCGCAAAAATAGTAAAATAGAACGTGTAATAAGAGAGAGAGAGAAAGAATTTTTCCTGTTGACTACGTACGACTCTTTCTCTGTTCTCTTCATGGGGAGAGAAACAGAGAGAGAAGGAAAGCGCGCCGCCGCATACATATAACATGTTTTCTTTTTTTTAATGGCTACAAACTTACTTACAATCGTGTACGAATACCTAATATAATATATACTTAACTCTTCCTCTCTCGTTAAAGCTACTACTTTTCTTCTCTGTCGCGTATATCTCTCTCCCGCATCATCGTCGTCGTCGTCTCGATTTCTTTATCTGTTCAATCTAAAGAAGGTGCTTCTAAGAAACACCTCCTCCTCGCCAATCTCCGGGTTCGCCATCACTTTCTCCAACTCTTTAATCGTCGCCGGCATGCACGAGATGTCCAACTGCACCTGGTACGCGTCCGGGTACCCTTTTATGTTGTACATGTTGTTTTGCAAACCGCGCTCGGTGACCTCGAACGAAGAGCCTTCGTCTCGAGCGACTAACGTGCGTAATTTATCCATTTGTACTTGTTTGATGGAGTCTTCCACGTCCGGTCTCAAGAGGACCATGCCTTCGTAGTTCTTCAGCGTGTTTTTCTTCACGGACATGGCGGAGACGTGGAATTTGGTTTGTCTGTTGGAGACAGAGGAGGCGCCTGTGATTGATGATAGCATATTTAGTAAATTGAGTTTGTAGTGAGAAAAAGAGGGCATTTTTCAGTCAGTCTCTCTCGTCTTTTTTTATCCAAAAACGCAAAATCCGTCGTCTCGTCTGCGGGGGACGATGTCGTCGTAAACGGCGCGAGCGAACGCGCTCGCGAACAGAGCGCGAGCTCAAACCACCGATACGTGCCAACGAAACGAGTGATTACGTCGGAATTTAATGTTCGCTCTCACGACGGAACGATGATGACAGTCCCACCACGGCTATCACGAAAGCAAAAAAATTGAGTCGCCGTCACAAATGCACACCGGCGTGTGCAAGCCACCACGCTTTTCTTTCTACACAAAAAGGCAAAAAAAAAACGCGCGAAAAGAAAAGACAAGAAGAGACGCTTCTTCGCGAAACCCGCACCTCTCGCGCTGCTCGCGATTCGGACGCCGTTAAAACTCGACGTTGCGGATTGCATGTTTATTGTTTCGTTCTTTTTTTTTCT